>FKKE01003694.1_pt1 | contig 49795 bp, 51 predicted proteins | sample 1106331 | NCBI WGS metagenome assembly FKKE01 (sample SAMEA3931202, study PRJEB13176) | freshwater metagenome | biome: Drinking water system; feature: drinking water; material: freshwater | place: China | collected 2013-02-06 | reverse complement strand
CAATTGCGAGACGCCACACTAGCCTGTTAGGAAGCGCGCCGTGGCAATGCTGTTTTTCGTTCTGGCCGGCGTCGGCGGCTATCTCCTGGGCTCGATCCCGTTCGGTCTGGTGCTGACGCGCGCCGCGGGCCTGGGCGACATCCGCGACATCGGCTCCGGCAATATCGGCGCGACCAACGTGCTGCGTACAGGCCGCAAGGATCTGGCGCTCGCCACGCTTCTGCTCGACGCCGGTAAGGCGGGCCTGGCGTTGCTGATCTTCAAGGCGCTGACCGCATGGCTTGGCGGTGCGGCGGTGAACGAGAACACCGCCTATCAGGCCGGCCTGATCGCGGGCGCGGCGGCCTTCATCGGCCATTGCTATCCGGTGTGGCTCAAGTTCAAGGGCGGCAAGGGCGTCGCCACTTTCTTCGGCGTCTTGTTCGCGGGACCCTGGCCCGTCGGCATCATCGCCGGCGTCACCTGGCTCGCGGTGGCGACGATGTTCCGCATGTCGTCGCTTGCCGCGCTCTGCGCGGCCGCCATTGCGCCGCTGATGGCGCTGGTCGCCGGGTTCAGCTGGGAAGAGATCGTCTTTACGCTGGTGTTGGCGGCGCTGATCTTCTGGCGCCACCGGGCCAATATCGCGCGCCTGCGCGCCGGGACTGAACCGCGCATTGGCGACAAGAAGAAGAGCGAGTCCGAACTGGAGACACCAGCCGTCGTCGCGCCTGCAGCGCCCGAGCCGATGGCCGCAGCCGAACCCAAGCCGGAAGCATGACGCGTACGCTGTCGCGTCCTGAGCTGATCGCCTGGACGCGGCTGGCGCGCACGCCACGGATCGGCCCGCTTACGTTTCACCGCCTCATCGCCCGCTTCCGCACCGCCGCCGCCGCGCTCGAAGCATTGCCGCGCGTGTCGAACCTCTCGGCGCCGCCGGAAGAACGCGCACACGCCGAGATCGAGGGCGTCGAAGCGCTTGGCGGCCGGCTCATCGCCTGCTGCGAGCCCGATTATCCGCCGCTGCTGGCGCAGCTCGACGCGCCGCCGCCTGTCATCGCGCTGCGCGGCGATGCGAAATGGCTGAAGGCGCCGACCATCGCCATTGTCGGTTCGCGCGAGGGCTCGGGCTCGGCGCTCTTATTCGCGGAGCGCCTCGCCGCCGATCTGGGCGCGGCCGGCTACGCAATCGTCTCCGGTCTCGCGCGCGGGGTCGACGCCGCCGCCCATCGCGGCGCGCTCGCCACCGGCACTGTCGGCGTGCTCGCCGGCGGCCTCGATCATCCCTATCCGCCGCAAAATCTGAAACTGCACGACGCCCTGTGCGAACGCGGCGCCGTCATTTCCGAAGCCCCGCTCGGCAGCGTTCCGCGTGCGCGCGATTTTCCCCGCCGCAACTCGATCATTTCCGGCGTCTCGCGCGCGGTCGTCATTATCGAAGCGGCGCTGCGTTCCGGCTCGCTCATCACCGCCCGCGCCGCCGCCGATCAGGGGCGCGACGTGATGGCCGCGCCCGGCTCGCCGGTCGATCCGCGCGCACGGGGATCGAACGCGCTGATCAAGCAAGGCGCGACTTTGATCGAAGACGCCAGCGACGTGATCGCAGCGCTCGGCGAGAGCGCGCCGCCGCTGCGGCCGCTTTCGGCTGGACCCTTGTTTGCGGACACCGAAACCGCGCCGCTCCCGCCGGGCTTGCCCAAGAAGGTCGCCGCGCTGCTCTCGCCGACGCCCATCCACGTCAACGACTTGGCGCGCCTGCTGGAGACGCCCGCCGGCGCGGTGGCGGCGGCGCTCACCGAACTTGAACTCGATGGCCAAGCGGCGTCGCTGCCCGGCGGCTACGCGGCTTTGGCGCGCGCCGCGTTCAAGGATTAGAACTCATCCTCGACGACTGAGCGCGCGCGCCTGAGTGCTTCAGCCGCCGCCGCCAGCCCAAATGCTTCGGCCATCTCAGCCAACTGCCCGGCCATGTCATGCACGTATTCGGCGGCCTCGCTGCGGGTTGGGGGCCTGCTCTCTGGTTCGTCGGCAACCTGGCTCACTCGCGCCTCGTGCAATTTATAATTGAATAATGCGCATCTATAGATTGCAAATCGGCCCCTGGCTACCGCCCGCTAACCCCTTGCAGGACATAAGAAAAAACACGGCGGCCGTACCGGCCTGGGTTCGCGCCGCCATTTCAGCGCGTTGACAGCGCCACCCCCCGCCCCCAGGTTCCGGCCCGTTTTTCCAGAGAGACCCCCGTCCAGAATGAACGTCGTCGTCGTCGAATCCCCGGCTAAGGCCAAGACAATCAACAAGTATTTGGGCTCGGACTATAAGGTCCTGGCCTCGTACGGCCACATCCGCGACCTGCCGGCCAAGGACGGGTCGGTGAAGCCGGACGACGATTTCGCCATGTCCTGGGAGGTCGATCCGAAATCCTCCAAGCACGTCAAGGCCATCGCCGACGCGCTCAAGGACGCCAACAATCTGATCCTCGCCACCGACCCCGATCGCGAGGGCGAGGCGATTTCCTGGCATGTGCTCGAGGCGCTCAATCAGAAAAAGGCGCTCAAAGGCAAAAGCGTCAAACGTGTCACCTTCAACGCCATCACCAAGCCAGCCGTGCAGGCGGCGATGGCGGCGCCGCGCGACATCGACATGGAATTGGTCGACGCCTATCTGGCGCGCCGCGCGCTCGATTATCTGGTCGGCTTCACGCTGTCGCCGGTCTTGTGGCGCAAGTTGCCGGGCTCGCGCTCGGCGGGCCGGGTCCAGTCCGTGGCGCTGCGCATCATCGTCGACCGCGAGGTCGAGATCGAGCGCTTCCGCCCGCAAGAATATTGGTCGGTCGATGCGACTTTGGCGACGCCGCGCAACGAGAGCTTCACCGCAAGACTCTCGGCGTTCCAAGGCAAGAAGCTGAAACGGCTCGACATCGAGAACCAGGCGATGGCGTTCGCCGCGCGCGACGCGGTGAAGAACGGCCGCTTCACGGTGAGCGCGGTCGAGGCGAAACCGACCAAGCGCAATCCGCCGCCGCCGTTCACGACCTCGACGCTGCAGCAGGAAGCCGCGCGCAAGCTCGGCTTCAACGCCTCGCGCACCATGCAGACGGCGCAGCGTCTCTACGAAGCCGGCCACATCACCTATATGCGGACCGACGGCGTCAGCATGGACGAAGGCGCAATCCGCGAATTGCGCACTGCGATCGGCGGGCAATTCGGCAAGGACTATGTCCCGGCTGAGCCGCGCCGCTATACGTCGAAAGTCAAGAACGCGCAGGAAGCGCACGAGGCCATCCGCCCGACCGATCCTTCGCGCCAGCCGCGCGAGCTCCACCTCGATGGCGATCAGGCCCGGCTCTACGAATTGATCTGGAAGCGCGCCGTGGCCAGCCAAATGGAAGCGGCCTCGATCGAGCGCACCAGCGTCGATTTCACCGAACCGACCGGCAAGGTCGAACTCCGCGCCACCGGCCAAGTCATTCTCTTCGACGGCTTCCTCAAGCTCTATCAGGAAGGCCGCGACGACGAAGAGGACGAAGAAAACCGCCGCCTCCCTCAGCTTCGCCAAGGCGAAGCCGTAACAGTACAAGAAGTGAAAGCCGATCAGCATTTCACCGAGCCGCCGCCGCGTTATTCCGAGGCGAGCCTGGTCAAGAAACTCGAAGAACTCGGCATCGGCCGGCCATCGACCTACGCCGCCATTCTCGAGAAGCTGCGCGAACGCAATTACGTGCGCATGGACAAGAACCGCTTCGTCCCGGACGATCGCGGCCGCCTCGTCATCGCCTTCCTGGAAAATTTCTTCGGCAAGTATGTCGAATACGATTTCACTGCCGACCTCGAAGAGAAGCTCGACGAAGTCAGCGCCGGCGAACTCAATTGGAAGACGCTGATGCGCGACTTCTGGAAGGACTTCAACGGCGCGATCGCCGAGATCGGCGAGCTGCGCATCACCCAAGTGCTCGACACGTTGAACGAAGTGCTGGGGCCTCACATCTTCCCGCCGAAGGAGGACGGGAGCGATCCGCGCACGTGCCCGCTTTGCGGCGTCGGCCAATTGTCGCTGCGGCTCGGCAAGTACGGCGCCTTCGTCGGCTGCTCGAACTACAATGGCGAAGCGCCGTGCAAATACACGCGGCCCTTGGCGGGCAATGGCGACGAGGCCGAACAAGCCATCCCCTCCGAAGGTCTGTTGGTCGGCGACGGCCCCAACGGCCCGATCCTCTTGAAGAGCGGCCGCTTCGGCGCGTATTTCGAAACCCCGAACCCGAGCGATCCCGATAAGCCGAAACGCGCCAGCGTACCGAAAGGCCAGGCGCCGACTGATGTCAGTCTCGAAACCGCGATCAAATTGCTCTCGCTGCCGCGCGAAGTCGGCATGCATCCGAGCGAGAACGAGATGATCGTCGCCAATATCGGCCGCTACGGCCCCTACATCAAAATGGGCAATCTCTACGTGAACCTGCCCGGCGCCGACGACGTGCACGAAATCCAGATGAACCGCGCCGTCGCTTTGATCGAAGAGAAGAAGGCCGGCGGCGCCAAGGGACGCTTCGGGCGCGCCGCGCCAGCGCCGATCAAGGAGCTCGGCGAAAGCCCCGTCACCGGCAAGCCGGTGCGCGTACTGAACGGCCGCTACGGCCCCTACATCAGCGACGGCGAAACCAACGCCAACGTGCCGAAGGACAAGAAGCCGGAAGACGTGACCGCGGACGAAGCTTTGTCGCTTCTGGCCGCACGCGCCGAAGCCGGCGGCGGCAAGAAAAAAGCCAAACGCGCGCCGCCGAAGAAGGCTGCGGCGGAGAAGAAAGAAGCCTCGCCAAAGAAGGCGACTACCCAAAAGCCCGCAAAAAAAAGCGCGAAAGCCTGATGCCGCATTCCTTCTCCTGGTTAAGGAGAAGGTGGCGCGAAGCGCCGGATGAGGTTTACCGGCGCTCAACAGTCAAGCACTGTCTGCCCTCACCCGCCCCGAATGAATTCGGGGCGACCTCTCCCGCAGAAGCGGGAGAGGTGACACATTGAGCCAATGCCTGACCGCCTCTCTCCATATTCGTTCGCATGGCGCAGGCCCGCCGGGGACCGCCGGCTTCCAGCCGGCATGCTGTCCGAGCAAGTTCGGAACTATCGCGTGATCGAAGCACCGTTGCCGGCAAGATGCCGGCGGTCCTCGGCGCCTTATCCTTCGCGCAGGCGTGGATTCCTCTGATGGCGCGCAAACCTCCGCCGCCCGTCGCACCACTAACGAGAGAGCGCGTGCTTGAAGCTTTGCGCAAAGCCGGCGGCAAGGCGCAGAAGCGCGACATCGCGCGTGAGCTCGGCATCGGCTCAGATCAGAAGAAGGAGCTGCGCCACATCCTGCGCGACCTGGAGGAAAGCGGCGCGCTGGGGCGCACCGGCAAGAAACGCTACGCCGATGCGGAAGCGCTGCCCGAATCCGGCGTCATGGATATCGTCGACCGCGATCCGGACGGCGAGCTGTTGGCGCGCATGCGCGGGCCAGAGGGCTGTTTCGGCCCGCTCATCCGCCTTGCCCCCGGCGAAGCGCGGCGCATGCGCGGCGAAGCTGCGATCGGCGTCGGCGACCGCGTGCTGGCGCGAATCCATCGCGGCGACGACGGCGAGCACGAAGCGCGCATCGTCAAGCGCCTCGGCCAAAGCGCCCACCGCATCCTCGGCGTCTATCGCGCCAACAAGGACGCCAAGTTCGGCGGCGGCCGCGTCGAACCCGCCGACCGCAAGGCCCGCTATCCGCTGCTGATCGAACAGCAGCATGTTGGCGACGCCAAGGACGGCGATCTGGTTTTTGTCGAACTGGCGCCCGAGCGCGGCCGCGCCCATGGGCCGAAACGCGGGCTCATCCGCGAAATCATCGGCCGCGAAAGCGATCCGCGCGCCGCGTCGATCCTCGCCATGCACACGCACGGCATCCGCGAGGGCTTTTCCGAACACGAAGAAGCGCAAGCCGCAGCGGCGCAGAAGCCAACGCTGAAAGGCCGCACCGATCTCCGCGACATGCCGCTGATCACCATCGACCCGGAGGACGCGCGCGATCACGACGACGCCGTCTATGCTACGCCTGACACCGACGAGAAGAACAAGGGCGGCTGGCGCGTATGGGTGGCGATCGCGGATGTCGCCGCCTACGTGACGCCCGGCTCTCCACTCGATCGCGGCGCATGGCGGCGCGGCAATTCTACTTACTTTCCGGATCGCGTCGCGCCAATGCTGCCGGAATCGCTCTCGGCCGATCTCTGCTCACTGCGCGAGAAAGAAGAGCGCGCCTGCCTCGCGGTGGAGATGATCTTCGACCGCGAGGGCCGGAAGTTGCGCCACAAATTCGTGCGCGGGCTGATGCGCTCGACCGCAAAGCTTTCCTACGAACAGGCGCAAGCGGCCATCGACGGCAAGCCGAACGAGAAAACCAAGCCGCTGCTCGACACTGTGCTGAAGCCGCTCTGGGCCGCCTACGCCTGCGTCTGGGCCGCGCGCGCCAAGCGTCAGCCGCTCGAAATCGACGCGCCCGAGCACAAGATCATTTTCCAGAACGGCAAGGTCGCGGGCGTCAAACGGCGCGAGCGCTTCGACGCGCACAAGCTCATCGAAGAATTCATGATCCAGGCCAATGTCTGCGCCGCGGAAACGCTGGAGCAGAAGAACCGCCCGCAAATCTACCGCGTCCACGACCGCCCCAGCGACGAGAAGATCGCGGCGCTGACCGACTTTCTCTCCACCGTCGATATGCAATGGACCAAGGGCCAGAGCGTCACCGCGGCGCGCTTCAACCGCATTCTGCATCTGGCCGAGCAATCGCCGAACAAGGACATCATCAACGAAGTGGTGCTGCGTACGCAGTCGCAGGCGGTCTATTCGCCCGACAATATCGGCCATTTCGGCCTCAATCTCAGCCGCTACTCGCACTTCACCTCGCCGATCCGGCGCTATGCCGATGTCACCATCCACCGCGCTCTAATCCGCGCCCTGAAGCTCGGCGATGATGGCGCTGCCGACAAAGAAGAAGCGCGCTACGACGAGACCGCCCAACACATCAGCGAAACCGAGCGTCAATCGATGGCGGCCGAACGCGACGCAACCGCGCGCTACATCTCGGCATTCCTGGCCGACCGCATCGGCGCCACGTTCGAAGGCCGCGTCAGCGGCGTCACCCGCTTCGGGCTTTTCATTCGCCTGGACGAGACCCAGGCCGACGGCCTTGCGCCCATCTCGACGCTCGGCAACGAACGCTGGGTGCACGACGAAGCCGCGCACGCACTGGTCGGCGAGCACTCAGGCGAACGCTATCCGCTCGGCATGCGCGTCCAAGTGCGCCTGGACGAAGCGACGCCGATCAGCGGCGGGCTCCTGTTCACCGTGCTCACCGATCCGCTCGAAGCCCTGCCCGGCTGGCGCAAATCGCGGCAGAGCAAGCAAGGACGCGGCGGCGGCAGGCATGAACACCGTAGGAAAAAGCGACGCTAACCCCGCCAATTCAGACAAGGTTGGCAAAATGCTAACCTCGTCGCGCTAGCATGAGTCTCATGCGCTCAGGCTCTCGCACCGCCATATCCCTTGGGCTTCTGTTCCTAGTCGCAGAGGGCGCCGCTGCGCAGCAGATCTACGACGTGCCGCTTGAGGTGGTTGGCGATCCGCTGGCGCATTACATGCAGGAGACGCCGCGCGACCCAGCCGACTATGAGGAACTCGACTCGCCGATCTATCGCGTCACACGCGACTACAATCGCGATGGCCGGCTTGATGTCGCGTTCGTGTTCACCGACAATTGCGGCGCCGGCGCCTACAGCGCCGGTTGTCCATACGAATTTTACCTCCAACTCGCGGATGGTCGCTTCAGGGCTGTTGGTGGCGCGTGGCTTCGCGGTGGCGAGGGCGCCGCGATCGAGTCCCCCGAGCCTGGCGTCGCGCACCTCATGCCGTGCGAGGTCAATCAAGCAGGCGAGTACTGGATCGCCTCCATCCGCATCTCCGAAGGTGGCCTCCGCCAGGAGCCGAGCGTTCCGATTGTAGACTTCGACGCCGACCCGCGCTGCTCATTCCAGCCCGACGAACAAGTCGACTACACTTACGAACGCTGTTCCACGCGCGAGTACCTGCGCACGCGCACTTGCGTATGGCGTCCCGCCCGCGAGGAATAACGCATCTGAACGCCCTAGCGCGGTTACCAGCCCTCGTGCATGCTCGCGCCCGGAGGCGGGATGAACGACCAACCACCGAAAAAACCCCTCGGCTTCTGGACCTGCTGGTCGCTGACTGTCGGCTGCATGATCGGCTCGGGCATTTTCATGCTGCCGGCGGTGCTTGCGCCCTATGGCATGGTGAGCTTCGGCGGTTGGGTGCTCGCCTGCGCCGGCGCCATCCTGATCGCCCTCACTTTGGCGCGTCTCGCGGCCCGCACCACGCGCACAGGCGGGCCTTATGCTTATGTGCACGACGCGTTCGGCGACCTCGTCGGCTTCGTCAACATCTGGGGCTATTGGACCACCTATTGGGCCGGCATCGCCGCGGTGGCCGTCGCCTTCGCCGGCTATCTCACCGTCTTCGCGCCGGCGCTTCAGGATAATCCAACCGGCCAAGCTCTCTCGGCGCTGGCGCTCATCTGGGCGCTGACTTTGGTCAATATCCGCGGCTTGCGGGAATCGAGCCTCGTGCAGATCGCGCTCACCTTCCTGAAACTTGCGCCGCTCCTCGCCATCGTCGCGCTCGGCGTGTTCGCGGGACGCGCAGAGAACCTCCCCGCATTCAACCCTCAACACGCGCCGCTGCTGCCGACTCTGGCCGCAACCGCGCTCCTGACCATGTGGGCCTTCGTCGGCCTCGAGGCCGGCGCCATACCGGCGGGCGCTTGCGAGAACAGCGAACGCACGATCCCGCGCGCGCTCGTCTTCGGCACGATCACGGTGACCATCGTCTATCTCTCCGCCACCGCGGCGGTGATGCTGCTGGTGCCGGCAGAAGTGCTGGTCACATCCACCTCGCCGTTCGCGGACGCCGCGCGCGCGTTCGGCGCGTGGGGGCCGAGCCTGGTCGCGGCCGGCGCGCTCGTCGCCACCGCCGGCACCGCCAACGGCCTCATCTTCTGCGCCGGGCAATTGCCGATGGCCGCCGCGCTCGATCGGCTGGCGCCGCGCGCGCTTGGCCTTACCGGCAAGAGCGGCGCGCCTTATGTGGCGCTGCTCGTTTCGGTCGTGCCGACCTCCCTGCTTCTGGTCGCCAATTATTCGCGCGGCCTGATCGAGGCTTTCACCTTCCTCATCATGCTGAGCACGCTGGGCACGCTCGTGCCTTATCTGTTGTCGGCTCTGGCCGAACTGCGCCACTCATGGCGCTCAGCGCGCGGCTGGGCCGGCGTGGCGCTGCTGGCGGCGGTGTTTTCGATCTTCGCCATTATCGGATCGGGACGCGAGGCGCTGATCTGGGGCATCGTCCTCTTCGCCAGCGGCGTGCCGCTCTTTTATCTTCTGCGCGCGCATATCGCCCCTAGCGCCAACCCGAAGCACGCCAACATACACTGAACCTACAAGCAGTGGGGCGGTGAGGACCGCCGGCTTCCAGCCGGCACGGCTCGATGCTACCGAGAAATGCTGACGCTTGGTCGACCTGGCTCAATGCCGGCAAGATGCCGGCGGTCCTCAGCGTCACATCTTGTACGTCCCGCGCCTACTCCGTCTGCTTGAACGGGGCGTGGGCCGTTAGCATTTCCGCTTCCTCTACGATCGCCGGCGTCTCTTGACGCAGATAGTGCCGCACCGCGTTGCGCAGACCCTCGTGCGCGATCCAGTGCGCGCTGTAAGTCTCGACCGGCAGATAGCCGCGCGCCAGCTTGTGCTCGCCCTGCGCGCCCGCTTCGACCCGCTGCAGGCCCATCTCGATCGCGAGCTCGATCGCCTGATAATAGCATAGCTCGAAGTGCAGGAAGGGGACGTCGGCGATGCGCCCCCAATAACGGCCGTAGAGCGCCTCGCCGCCGATCAGATTGAGCGCCGCCGCCAGGGGCGTTCCATCCGCTTCTTCCGCGACGAAGAGCACACAGCGTTCGCTCATGCGCGCGCCGAGCAGGTCGAAGAATTCGCGATTGAGATAGGGCGAGCCCCATTTGCGCGAGCCCGTGTCCATGTAGCAGCGGAAGAAGAAGTCCCAATCCCGCTGCTTGAGGTCGGCGCCGGTCAGCCGGCGGATGCGCAAACCCTCGCTAGCGCGTTCGCGCTCGCGGCGGATGGTTTTGCGTTTCTGCGACGATAGCTCGGCCAGGAAATCGGCGAAGCAGCCATAGCCGCGATTGAACCAATGATACTGCAGGCCAACGCGCGTCTGGTAGCCGAGCGGCGCGAGCCGCTCCGCTAACTCGCGTTCGGCGAAGGTTATGTGCACCGAGGATGCCTCGGCGCGCTGGGCCAGACCGACCGCCGCCCGCGCCAACGCGCTCTCCACCACTGCATCCGCGGTGAGAATCCGCCGCCCCGGAACGGGCGTGAACGGCACCGCGCATTGCAGCTTGGGATAATAGCGTCCACCGGTTCGCTGCAGCGCATCGGCCCAGGCGTGATCGAAGACGTATTCACCGTAGGAATGGTCCTTGGCGTAGAGCGGCATCGCGCCAACGACGGCCCCGCGCGCATCGCAGGCAAGCAAGTGCGCCGGCTGCCAGCCCTTCGCCGCCGACGCGCAGCCGCTTTCTTCAAGCGAACGCAGAAAATCCCAGGACAGGAACGGATCGAAAGGTTGATCCGGCGGATTGGCGAGTGCATCCCACGCCGCACGCTCGATATTGGCGAGATCGCCAATGACCGAGATGGAAAGGGCGTCGGTTCCGTCCATCAAAGTGACACACACTCACTGGGGTGACACACACTCACTGCGCCAGCGGGGCTTGTCCTTGCGCCGCATGAGATGTGAGTGTGTGTCACCCAGCCCACAGCCTTCACACAATTTCAAAAATGCCATCGACTTCGACGGCGAAGTTCAGCGGCAGATTGGCCATGCCCACCGCCGAGCGCGCGTGCTTGCCGGCGTCCCCGAACACCGACACCATGAGGTCCGAGCAGCCGTTCATCACCTGCGGGATCGGATCGAAATCCGGCGTTACGTTGACGAAGCCGTTGAGCTTGATCACGCGCTTGACCCGATCGAGATCGCCGCCGCACGCGGCCTTGACCTGCGCGAGCAAATTCAGTCCGCACAGCCGCGCCGCCGCCTGCCCCTGCTCCACTTCGATGGCGTCGCCGAGCTTGCCTTTGATGCCGCCGCTGGCGTCGACGGAAACTTGCCCCGACACATGCACCAGATTGCCGACGATCTGGAACGGCACATAGGACGCCACCGGCGCCGGGGGCGTCGGCAAGATCACGCCCAATTCCTGCAACCGCGCTTCAATCCGGCTCATCGCAAGCTCCTTCAGACCGTAGTTCCTAGCGGCAGCGCCGCGTGATCACAATGAAGCTCCAAGGACCGCCGGCTTCCAGCCGGCACGGCTCGACGCTACCGACAACCGCTGACGCTTGGTCGATCTGGTTCAATGCCGGCTGGAAGCCGGCGGTCCGCCGAGGCAAGCCAACTTTGATGCGGGTCAGTCATCATCCGATTCCGCTTTCAGCGCCCGCCCGGTTTGCACCGCACCGCGCCCGAATTTGCCTCGCGCCTTCGCCACCGCATCTTCCACCGCCGCGCGTCTAGGCGTTTCGGTGTCGAGCATGTCGCCCTTGTCGGCGAGCGCCGCGTCGCTGAAATCGGAGAGGCCGACGCCGATCAGGCGGAACTTGGTGCGCCCATCGGCATCGGCGACGAGCAGTTCGCGGGCATGCTGAAAAATGCGCGCAGCAAGCAAAGTCGGTTCGGGCAATTGCCGCCGTCGCGTCACGATCTTGAATCTCGTGTCCTTGAGCTTGAGCGTCAGTGTCAGACCGGCCGCATCGCTGGCGCGGCAACGCGCCGCCACCTTCTCGCACAGCGGCCAGAGAATATCCTCCAGCGCCTCGATCTCGGCGATGTCCTCGAAAAACGTCGTCTCGGCGGAAATGCTCTTGCGCTCCCCATGCGGATCGACCCTGCGCGGATCGTCGGCCATCGACAGCGCGAACAGGTGCGCGCCCCAATCGCCGTAGAGCGCGCGCATGCGCTGGGGGCCGACGGCGCGAATGTCGCCGATTCTCTTGAGTCCGTTGCGCTCGAGCGCAGCCGCGCCGGCCGGCCCGACGCCCGGTAGCGTGCCCACCGATCGCGTTTCCAGAAACGTGAGCGCCTCGCCGCGGCCGATCACCGAAAACCCGCGCGGCTTATCGAGATCGCTGGCGGTCTTGGCCAGGAATTTGTTGAACGACAGCCCGATCGAGACCGTGAGATTGCGTTCGCTCCAAATCCTGTTCTGCAATTTGATCAGCGATTGCGCCGGCAGGCCGCCGTGCAGCGCCTCGGTCCCGGTCAGATCCATGAACGCCTCATCGATGGACAGCGGCTGCACTTGCGGCGTCAACTCTTCCATCATGCGCCGGATGATGCGGCCTTCCTCGACGTACTTGCGCATGTCGCCATGCACCACCTTGGCCTGCGGGCAGAGTTTGAGCGCCTTGAACATCGGCATGGCCGAGCGCACGCCATACGCGCGCGCCACATAGCAACAGGTGGAGACGACGCCCCGCTTGCCGCCGCCGACAATCACGGGATGTGGTTGCAAGCTCGGGTCGTCACGCTTCTCGATCGAGGCGTAAAACGCGTCGCAATCGAGGTGAGCGATCGCAAGCTGGCCGAGTTCGTCATGCTCGAGCGGCTGCTCTTCGCCGCACGTGGGGCAGAGCGGCGCTTGGGTTTCGCTGGCGCAGGCGCGGCAGAGGATCATTGATTATGGACCGCCGGCGCCCCCGCCGGCATGCGCGTATGCTTGCAAGCAAGGAGCGCGGCGCTCCGCGCCGCATGCGCGGCAGGAGCCGCGCGCTCCAACTCGGATGGAGCAGCGCCAAATGCAGGCGAGGGCGCCGGCGGTCCATATTGCTTAGCACTCACGCCAAATTCTCCGACGCCTGCCCATCGGCGTCGAACAACCACGCCGCGCCGCGCACGCCGGAAGAATCGCCGTGTTTGTTCTTGACGATCTTCGCCGCCACGAAATCCGAGAACACGTGCGCGATCAGTTTGCCGCGAATGCTCGGATAGAGGCTGTCGATGTTCGAAACGCCGCCGCCGAACACGATCACGTCCGGATCGATGATGTCCATCACCACCGCCAGCGCGCGCGCGATGCGGTCGGCCAGCAGATCGAGCAGCACCCGCGCCTGCGCGTCGCCGGCTTGCGCGCGCGCATCGGCTTCGCTGGCGCTCATCCCCGCCCAGCGTTTGAAACCGGTGCCGGATATCCATTGTTCGAGACAGCCGCGCCGCCCGCACCAATCGCGCGGCTGCAGCTCATCGGCCCGCGCCCATGGCAGCGGCGTGTGCCCCCACTCGCCGCCAATGCCGCTGGCGCCTTCGATCACCCGGCGTTCAACGACAACGCCGCCGCCGCAACCGGTGCCCAGGATGACGCCGAACACCACGCGTGCGCCGGCGGCGGCGCCGTCGACCGCTTCCGACAAAGCAAAGCAATTGGCGTCGTTCTCGACCCGCACCGGGCGCGCGAGCACGGCTTTCAGGTCCTCGAAAAACGGCTTGCCGTTCAGCCACACCGAGTTGGAATTGCGCACCAGCCCGGTCAGCGGCGAGAGCGAGCCGGGCATGGCGACGCCGATCGTTTCGGCCCGCGCGCCCGCCGCCTGCTCGATTCGCGCCGTCAGCGCGGCCACCGCCCGCACCGCCGCCTGGTAATCCCCAGGATTGGCGACCCGCTGGCGCACCAGGATTTCTCCCTTTGAATCAAGCAGCGCCGCCTCGATTTTGGTGCCGCCGAAATCCACGCCGAGCCGCATGCTTCAATCCTTAAGCCGATCTTAACGGCCGGGGCGAGATTGCTGGGATTGCGATGGGTTGTTAAGGCCCCGGCGCTATAAGGGCGGCGTTACCGCCCAAAATGGGCGCGGGGCCGCGGAAGCGAAACGGGTTCATGGCCAAGACCGTTCTCATCGTCGAAGACAGCGAACTCAATATGAGGCTGTTCAACGATCTGTTGGAGGCCTTCGGCTACAAGACCGTCAAGTCGCGCGACGGCCGCCAGGCCATTCCGCTGGCGCGCGAGCACAAGCCCGATCTCATCATCATGGACATCCAGCTGCCGGAAATCTCAGGCCTGGAACTGACCGACCGGATGAAGAAGGACGAGGCGCTGAAGAAAATCCCGATCGTCGCGGTGACGGCCTTCGCCATGCGCGGCGACGAGCAGAAGATCATGGCCGCCGGCTGCGACGCTTATCTTTCCAAACCGATCTCGGTGACCACCTTCCTCGAGACGATCCGCAAGTTCATCGGCTGAGGGGCCACGCTTGAGCGCGCGCATCCTCGTCGTCGATGATCTTGAAGCCAACCGCCGCCTCCTCGAGGCCAGGCTAGCAGCCGACTATTACGAGGTCATCGAGGCCAGCCGCGGCGAGGAAGCGGTGCAGCTGGCCAAGCGCGAGAAGCCGGACCTGATCCTGCTCGACGTGATGATGCCGGGCGGCATCGACGGCTACGAGGCCTGCCGGCGGCTGAAGGCGCAGGCCGAAACCCGCCACATCCCGGTCATCATCCTCACAACCCTGGACGACCGCGCCAATCGCGTGCGCGGGCTTCAGGCCGGCGCCGAAGAATTCCTCACCAAGCCGATCGACGACGTGCAGCTGATGGCGCGGGTGAAAAGCCTGCTGACGCTCAAGGTCGTCACCGACGAATTGCGCGCGAGAGAGGAAAGCGGCCGGCGCATGGGCGTCATCGGCGACGACATGCGCCCCGACGCGGTCGAGCAGCATCGCGTCTTCGCCGGCGACGTGCTGGTGGTCGACGACAACGCCACCCAGATCAAGCGCATCCAGACAGCGCTTGGCGTCGAGCACCGCGTCACCCTGCTGGGCGACGCCGGCGACGCCGGCCCGCCGGACCTGGCGGTGGTGTCGGTCCATGCCCGCGCCTTCGACGGCTTCCGCATCATCGCCCGCATGCGCTCCGGCGAGGCGACGCGGCATCTGCCGATCCTCGCCATCGTCGACACCGACGATCGCGCCCGCGCCGTCCGCGCGCTCGAACTCGGCGCCCACGACATCATCATCCGCCCGATCGACGAAGAAGAGCTGATCGCGCGCGCCCGCACCCTGATGCGCCGCAAGCGCTACATGGATGCGCTGCGCCAGCGGCTCGATCAGAGCCTCGAACTCGCCATCACCGATCAGCTCACCGGCCTCTACAATCGCCGCTTCCTGATGAGCCAGCTCGGGCCGCTGGTGCAGCGCGCCCAGTGCGGCGGCGACGCCGTGGCGCTGATGACCGTCGATCTCGATCACTTCAAGCGCTTCAACGACGCCTTCGGCCACGATGTCGGCGACGCTATCCTGCGCGAATTTTCCGCCCGCCTCGGCTCCAATACCCGGCCTTCGGATTTCGCCTGCCGCATGGGCGGAGAGGAATTCGTCGTCATCATGCCGCGCACCGCCGGCGACATCGCCTGCCTTGCCGCCGAGCGGCTGCGGCGCGCCATCTGCGCCTCGCCTTTCGTCATTCCGGGCATCGGGCAGCCGCTCGAGGTGACGATTTCCATCGGCGTCGCCTCCACCGAGGGCGGCGACGATACGCCGGAGACGCTGCTCAAGCGCGCGGATGAGGCGCTCTACGAAGCCAAACGCAGCGGCCGCAACCGCGTCGTCGGCCGCAGCGCAAAGGATGCGGCGTAAGCGAACTGGGTGACACACACGCAGCGCACTGCCTGAGCTGATGCCGCGCAGCGTGTTCAGCGCGTGTGCGTCACCCGCCACGTGTGTCACCCGCCATCGCTCCGCCGCGAGTGCCTCGATCATGTCGTCATCCGCGACGCCGATCACCTGCGCCGCCTGCTCGGCGGCTACGTCGACTATTACAACACCTGTCGGCCGCACCTCTCCTTGCAGAAAAACGCGCCGCTTGGGCGTGAACCTGAGCCCGATGGGCGCATCGCCTCACGCCCGATCCTCGGCGGCTTGCACCACAGATACTTCAGAACCCCGGAAAAATGAGTTTTCACAAAGGACAACCGGTGCGCGGGCCGCCATAGGTAAGACGTTCGTGGCAAGCAGGGACGTGAGTTCTAAGCCTGGCGCATGTGGATCGCGCTGACATCTGGCGAGAATGGTGCGCTCGTTCGTGGCTTCACTCGGGAAAATTACGTGCGCATTACGACTCACTTCTTTTTGCGAGCAGCAATTCCTCCCGTCGGGCATGGCTTGCGCATCGCATTGATTGCCTATTTCTTTCCCTTCAACACCGTAAATTTGTCGGGCTCGTCGATCCACAAGCGCCAAGCGTCCACGTCGATGCCTACCCGCCCGCATGTGCATGACACACTGTCTTTGGGCAAGGATGGGATAACTATCTGACATACGTCACACCGGTAGAAGATGTCCTTCCCCTTGGGTACTTCGCTCGAAGAGCGATATTTCTGAGGGAGTTCTTCGTATTGCATTGGCCTCACCGACTCTGCCTCTCAAGGTATCCCAGTTCGATCATCCGTTGGATCGACTGAGGTAGCCTAACTTGCCAAGCACCACCATCCGCGCCGAATGCGCGGACGCCAGCGGCCGGTCCGACCTGCGCGTCAAAGGGCCTTACAACTCGGTATTGATTGTATGGTAGGTCTTCTGTGGAAGGAAAAGGTGACACACACTTTCCGACTTGTACATCGCGGCATCGCGCGCGACTTGCGCCGTCGCGCTCACCCCGGTGAGCAGCATCGCGGCATGCACAAAAGGCTTTCTGCGCGCGTTTGTACATCCAGGCAAGGCGCGCTTCGCGCAAGCGCCACCACGGACCGCCGGCTTCCAGCCGGCATGAGCCAGATCGAATGGACGCCCGTCGGCGGCAGCGGCGCCATGCCGGCTGGAAGCCGGCGGTCCTTAGAGTCTTTGCCGTGCAAAGCGAAACGCTTCGCCGCGGACGAAGGCGCGCGCGACGAATGGCGTTCGTCGCCGTCTGGGTTCATTCCGTCTCTTGGGGATTGCATAGGCCGCGCCTGCGCCGCCCCTTCGAGGCGGAGGCGGATCATGCGAGTATCTTTCGTGGCGTTCGCAGCGCTGGCCCTCGCCGCGCCGGCAGCCGCGCAGCAACAGCAATTGCCGACGTGCGAGGCGGCGGAGTATCGCGCCTTCGATTTCTGGATCGGCGAGTGGGACGCCTTCCGCGCAGACACCAATGCGCCGGCCGGCCGCTCTTCGATCCGCGCCGAGGATAGCGGCTGCGTCATCACCGAGCATTGGACCAGCCTGAACGCGCCCTATTCGGGCCGCAGCCTCAACATCTACGATCGCGTCAGCGGCAAGTGGGAGCAATTCTGGGTCGACTCGACCGGCGCCCGCGTGCACTTCATCGGCGCGCCGACCGAGACCGGCATGCGTATCGCCACCCAGACCCCGGTTCCCGTCGGCCCGGGCCAGCAGGCTTTTTCGCGCATCACCTTCACCAACAGTGCCGACGGCAGCGTGCTCCAGCACGGCGAACAGTCCGCCGACGGCCAGACCTGGACCACCGCCTACGCCTTCATCTACCGGCGACGGGCGGAATAGATCGCCCCTCCACTGTTAACCCGCCGCACCTATGTTATAGGGCGCTTCGGGAGCATTGCATGAGTTACGCCGAGGCCGAGGCGCTCGAACGCCAGGGCCAGATCAAAATCCACGATCCCAAGGTCGCGTTTCCGGCCATGGCGGCGGCGGGCAAGCTCGCGGCTGAATGCCTCGACATGCTCGTGCCCGAGGTCAAGGAAGGCGTCACCACCAAACGGCTCGACGACCTGGCGCGCCAATTCGTGTTCGATCACGGCGCGCTGCCGGCCTGCGTGTTCTATCGCGGCTATCGCCACACCATCTGCACCTCGCTCAACCACACCGTCTGCCACGGCATTCCCGGCGAGCGAGCGTTGCGGGACGGCGACATCGTCAATATCGACGTCACTGTCATTCTCGACGGCTGGCACGGCGACACCAGCCGCATGTACGCCATCGGCCCGAACGTGCCGCGCAAGGCGCAGCGGCTGATGGATGTCACCTACGAGGCGCTGATGCGCGGGCTAGCCGTGATCAAGCCCGGCGCGACGCTCGGCGATCTCGGGCACGCGATCCAGTCTTATGCCGAGAGCGAACGCTGCGCGGTGGTGCGCGAATTCTGCGGCCACGGCCTCGGCCGCGTCTTCCACGATGCGCCGAACGTGCTGCACTTCGGCAAGCCGGGCCAACTGGACGTGCTGAAGCCCGGCATGATCTTTACGGTCGAGCCGATGCTCAATGCCGGTTCGGCGCAGGTGAAGGTGCTGAACGACGGCTGGACGGCGGTGACCAAAGACAAGTCGCTCTCGGCCCAATACGAGCACTCGGTCGGCGTCACCGAGGACGGCGTGATGATCTTCACCAAATCGCCGGCCGGGCTCGATCAGCCGCACAAGCTGGTTGCGTAAGGGGCGGCGATGGCGGGGCGCGACGGCAAAGCGAAGAGCGCCAGCCCACCGGCCGTCGAGGACGGCGAACTCTTCCCGTTCCGCGCCGATAGGCTGGACATCGCGCCAAGCGTCAGCCCGGCGCGGAATTCCGCGAAGGCGCCAGCGCAGAAGCCGCACTATCACGAACATCGCGCGCGCTTGCGCCAACGCTTCGACGAGGCCGGCGCCGGCGCGCTGGCCGATTACGAATTGCTGGAACTCTTTCTGTTCCGTACAATTCCGCGTCAGGACACCAAACCGCTGGCGAAGGCGCTGCTGGCCAAGTTCGGCACGCTCGCCGCGGTGCTGGCGGCGCCGCCGCAGCGCATCGCCGAAGTGAGCGGCGCCGGCCCCGCCGTCGCGCAAGATCTGAAAACCGCGCAAGCCTTGTTCGAACGCGCCAGCCGCGCGGAACTGAAGCAACGCACGGTGGTCGGCTCCTGGTCGCAGCTGGTGGAGTATTGCAAGCTGGCGCTGGCGCACGAGCCGCGCGAGCAATTCCGTGTCCTTTTTCTCGATGTGAAAAATCAACTCATCGCCGACGAGGTGATGAACGAAGGCACCGTCAACCATGCGCCGGTCTATCCGCGCGAGATTGCGCGCCGGGCGCTCGAACTTTCGGCCGCGGCCCTGATCCTGGTGCACAACCATCCGAGCGGCGATCCCAAGCCCAGCGCCGCCGACATCGCCATCACCGGCGACATCGTCGATGCGGCGGCGGCGATCGCGGTCAAGGTGCACGATCATCTCATCGTCGGGCGCGACCGGGTGGCGAGCTTCAAGAGCCTTGGGCTGCTCTAGCAAAGCCGCGTTCGCGTTTGACCTTGGCGTTCCCGCCCGGCACAACAGCACCCAACGACAAGCGGGAGGACGCCACTTGACCGACGCAGCCGCGCCGGCCTTTCAAGGCTACGCAAGCAAGAACTATCGCGCCTATGTGCTGGGCGCCCTTCTTGTCGTCTACACCTTCAATTTCATCGACCGCGTCGTCATCGGCATCATCCAGGAACCGATCAAGCTCGAGTTCGGCCTGACCGACTTTCAGCTCGGCCTGCTCGGCGGGCCGGCTTTCGCCATTCTCTACACCTTGCTGGGCATTCCGATCGCACGCCTGGCCGAGCGCATGAACCGCATGACCATCCTTGCGGTGTGCCTGGGATTCTGGAGCGCGATGACCGCCGCCTGCGGCTTTGCCGTCAATTACGCAACGCTGTTCGCGGCGCGGGTCGGGGTATCCATCGGTGAAGCCGGCTGCACGCCGCCGGCCAATTCGGTAATCTCCGATTACTTTCCCTCAGACCGGCGCGCTTCGGCGCTCTCGATCTATGCGCTGGGCATTCCGATCGGCTCGATGATCGCCGCCGTCGGCGGCGGCTGGATCGCCACCGAGATCGGTTGGCGCGAAGCCTTCATCTGGCTGGGCGTTCCGGGCGTCCTGCTGGCGGTCATCGTCAAGCTCACGGTGAAGGAGCCGCCGCGCACCGTCTCCACCGCCGATACGCCAAGCTTCGTCTCCGCCGTCGCCGCGCTCAGCAAGAAGCCGACCTTCTGGCATGTCGCCTTCGGCTCGGCGATGGCGAGTTTCGTCGGCTATGGCGTCGGTCAATATCTCACCAGCTTCATGATCCGCACTCACGGCTTCACGCTGTTCGAAGCTGCAACCGTCATCGGCGTGGTGCTGGGCGTGTGCGCCGCCATCGGCACGTTTAGCTCTGGTTTTCTCGCCGACCGCATCTCCAAGCGCCATCCCAACGCGCTTGCGTGGTTGCCGGCGCTGGGCTTCGCCATCGCCACGCCGCTCTATCTGCTCTCGTTCATCCTGCCGAACATCTGGATGGCGCTGCCGGCGCTGATGATCGCCGCCGTCACCCACTATTTCTATCTCGGCCCTATGTACGCCGTGACCCAAGGCATCGCCGCCCCGCGCATGCGGGCCACGGCGGTGGCGGTGCTGCTCTTCATCGTCAACCTGATCGGCTACGGCATGGGCCCGCCCGTGATCGGCGCGCTCTCGGATTTCTTGGCCAACGGTCAGCTGGCGCAGTTCGGCCTCGATACAGCCGCGTGCGCGGCGCAAGGTGCGCAAGCCGATTCCGTGTCGGGGCCGCGGTGCGCCGCGGGCGTGGAGACCGGGCTTCGTTGGGCGATGATGATCGGCGTGCTCGGCTATCTCTGGGCCGGCTTGCATTTCCTGCTCTCAGCCCGGACTCTGCGGCGCGATTGGGTGGCGTGATCGGCGCCGCGGCGCTACAAGCCGCCCATGATTCCGCGTTATGCACGCCCCGAAATGGCGGCGATCTGGGAGCCCGAGAGCCGCTACGCCATCTGGCTTGAGATCGAGACGTTGGCCATGGAGGCGATGGCGGAGCTGGGCACGGTCCCCAAATCCGCCGCGCAAGAGTATCGCAGCAAAGGCAAGTTCGACGTCGCCCGCATCGACGAGATCGAGCGCGAGGTGAAGCACGACGTCATCGCTTTCCTCACCAGCGTCGCCGAACATGTCGGCCCCGAGAGCCGCTTCGCCCACCAGGGCATGACCTCGAGCGACGTGCTCGACACCTGTCTCGCCGTACAACTGGCGCGCGCTTCCGATCTGCTCATTGCCGGCTGCGAGCGCGTCATGGCGGCGCTGAAGAAGCGCGCGCTCGAGCACAAGCTGACGGCATGCATCGGCCGCAGCCATGGCATCCATGCCGAACCGACGACGTTCGGCTTGAAGCTCGCCGGCCACTATGCCGAGTTCGCGCGCAATCTGGAGCGATTGAAAGCAGCGAAGAAGGAGATCGCTACCTGCGCCATTTCCGGCGCCGTCGGCACGTTCGCCCAAATCGATCCGCGCGTTGAAGCATACGTCGCGGGGAAACTCGGCCTCGCCATCGAACCGGTGTCGACGCAAGTAATCCCGCGCGATCGCCACGCCGCCTTCTTCGCGGCGCTTGGCGTCGTCGCCGCCGGCATCGAGCGGCTGGCCACCGAAGTCCGCCACCTGCAGCGCACCGAAGTGCTGGAAGCCGAGGAATTCTTCGAACCGGGGCAAAAGGGCTCCTCGGCCATGCCCCACAAGCGCAATCCGGTGCTGACCGAAAATCTCTGCGGACTTGCGCGGCTGGTGCGCAGCGCCGTCACGCCGGCGATGGAGAACGTGGCGCTCTGGCACGAGCGCGACATCAGCCATTCCTCGGTCGAACGCGGCATCGGCCCCGACGCCACCATTCACCTCGATTTTGCGCTGCACCGCATGGCGATGGTGATCGAAAAGCTGGTCGTCTATCCCGAGAACATGGCGCGCAATCTGGCGCTCTTGGGCGGGCTGCATAATTCACAGCGCGTGATGCTGGCGCTGACGCAAGCGGGCGTGTCGCGCGAGGACGCCTATCGCCTCGTGCAGCGCAACGCCATGGCGGTTTGGCAGTCGCCGCCGCCGCGCCCGGCCACGGCGCTGATCGATAAACTCAAATCAGATGCGGACGTCACCGCCAAGCTCGACGCCAAGACGCTCGCCGCCTGCTTCGACGACGCACACCACTTCGCCCGCGTCGACGCGATTTTCGCGCGGGTGTTTGGCTGAATCTCTAAAGCCTGTGCGCCTCGATCAGCGCTTCGACCACGGCCGCGGCCTCGCGCATGTCTTCTTGCGCGCGCTCAACCCGTTCCGATTGCCGCACCAGACGCTCCACCGCTTCGGCGCCGCCGCGCCGGCGCGCGCTCGCGACCATGTCGGCCATGCGGTCGGTTTCGATCAGCACCCGCGCCGCGGCTTGCTGCAGCGTCTTGATGTCGGCGCACGCCACCCGCGCCGCGCGGCGCAAGCTGATCACGTCCGGCAGCCCTGCGATCGTGAACAAGGCCAGCTTGCCTCGTAGCGGCTGCTGAAAATCGCTCGTCCTGACGAAACCTGCCGCAAAAGCGATCAACACCGACACATCGACCTGGGTGACGTTCTCGGACCCCTCCGCGCCGGGCAGCGCCGGCCAAGTCAGGCCGGAAACGTACATCTCCTCGCCATAGGCGCGCACGGCGCCGCGCAACATGGCGCGGCCCTCGGCTGAGCACAGATCGGCCGGGCCGCGGCCCGCCGCAAACAGGTTGAGCACTTCGGACGCCCGCGCCGCCGGCATGCGCACGGGCGCCGGCGCGCAGGCGCAAAGCGCGGCCACGAAGGCCAGAACAAAACCGCGGCGCTGCATGAGACTTCCCACGACCCGGCGCCAATATGAACTCCGTGTCGTCACCGAAACGTTCAGCGGCGGCGTTAATGGGTCTTAGGACTTTTGTTGCGGAGCGCCTCGAATCCTGACGAACCGGCGGCAGCGGCGCGGCGCAGGCGCCGGAGAGGAGAGGCCATGGCCAGCGACGATTTCACCCCGAGCGACGAATGGGACGAAGACGTGATGGTCGAGGTGCGCAAGTTCGGCCTCGAACACGCGCTCGCCGTGCATCAAGGCAAGAACGCCGCCGGCGTCGATCTCAGCGCGGTGTTCAAGGATGCCGATCGCATCGTCGGCTATGTGCTTGGCGAATTGAATCCGTAGCCCGGTGATCGGTTTTCGCGGATCGGTTATCGGGGGGTTCGGGACCCGATAACCGAAAACCGATAACCGACTAAGTTCCCGCCGCCACCGAGGCGCGGGCTTCCGCCAGCGCGTCGTCCATTTTGGTCCGGATCTGGTGGTCCGAGAGCTGGACGGCGTGGCTGTCGAGGTCGGCGCGGATTTTCCGGAACAGGTCCTCGGTCCCCGCCTCCTCCAGGTCGGCGACCACGACCGACTTAGCGTAATCGGCGGCCGCCTCGTCGGAGAGCCCCATCAGGCCCGCCGCCCAGAGGCCCACGAGCTTGGCCCGGCGCGCCTGCGCCTTGAACTCAAGCTCCTGATCGAGCTGGAATTTCGTCTCCTGGGCGCGTTTGCGGTCGTCGAACTGGCTCATTCGGGGAAGTTCTCCTCTGCTCCGCCATTGAATAGGGACGCCTGGGCCGCCAATCAACCGCAGCTGGGCGCCTCTTCTACCGTAACGGCCAATTGTGACGCCGTCCCCGGCGCCCTAAGTTCCTGACTTGGTTGCGCTGCGGCGATTCCGCCTCGACGCACCCTTGAGCCCGCCCTGCCGGCCCTCGGCCGGCCGCGCCCTCAAAGAGGGAGCCCGTACCCCATGTCGCGTCGCAAGAAGATTTACGAAGGCAAGGCCAAGATCCTGTTCGAAGGCCCCGAGCCCGGCACGATCATCCAATACTTCAAGGACGATGCGACCGCCTTCAACGCGCAGAAGAAGGCGATCCTCGAAGGCAAGGGCGTGATCAACAACCAGATCAGCGGGTTCATCATGACGAACCTGAACGCCATCGGCGTGCCCACCCATTACATCAAGACCATGAACATGCGCGAACAGCTGGTGCGCGAGGTCGAGATCATCCCGCTCGAAGTGGTGTGCCGCAATGTGGCGGCCGGTTCGCTGTCGACGCGTCTCGGCATCGAGGAAGGCACGCCGCTGCCGCGCTCGATCATCGAGTTCTATTACAAGAAGGACGAACTCGGCGATCCGATGGTCGCCGAAGAACACATCACCGCGTTCAACTGGGCGAGCACGCAAGAGATCGACGACATCATGGCGTTGACCTTGCGCATCAACGATTATCTGTTCGGCATGTTCGGCGCGGTTGGCATCAAGCTCGTCGATTTCAAGCTCGAATTCGGCCGCCTTTACGAGGGCGACATGGTGCGCACCGTGGTGGCTGACGAAATCAGCCCTGACAGCGCCCGCCTCTGGGACGTGCAGACCAACGAGAAGATGGACAAGGATCGCTTCCGCCGCGATCTCGGCAACGTCACCGAGGCGTACGTCGAAGTGGCGCGCCGCCTGGGCATCGTGAAGCAGAGCGCCGCCGGCGGCGGCGACGTGGTGCATTAGTTCTGCTCGCCCTCGATGGGCGAGCTGTCATTGCGCGCCAGCGCAATGACTGAGTGGGTGATGGCAGAGGACTGAGCCGCCACCCACTCCGGCGCTTCGCGCCACCTCGCCCATCAAGGGCGAGGAGAGGGTTCAAGGGAGTGGGATTAGTGAAAGCGATAGTGACTGTCGGCCTGAAACCCGGCGTTCTCGACGTTCAAGGCAAAGCCGTCGCCGGCGCGCTCAAAGAGCTTGGCTTCGGCGCCGTCGCCGACGCACGCGTCGGCAAACGCATTGAAATCACCCTCGACGGCAATCTCGATCCCGCCACGGCGGAAGCTCAAGTCCGCGAGATGTGCGAGAAGCTCCTCGCCAACACCGTGATCGAAAGCTACCGCGTCGAGATCGCCCACTAGGAGCTGCGATGCAGCACTACTGGTTCAAACCCAAACGCTACGGCTACGGTGCTGCCCCCTCCAGCTGGCAAGGCTGGGTGGCCACGGTGATTTATGTGGTGGTGATGTTCGGCCTGAGCGGCTGGCTCGCGACCGGCAACGGTCAGAACATCATCGCCTTCTGCGTTCTGGCGCTCATCGTCACGATCATCTTCGTCGTCCTCGCCTGGCGCACCACCGAAGGCGGTTGGCACTGGCGTTGGGGCGATAAGGATCGGAACTAAGCGAGGCGCAGCCAGCGACGGGCAGTTTTCATATCAACGCAGAACGACAGACCCAGCGCCAGCGCAAAACCGATGAACGCGCCAACGCCCATAGCCGACAGAACAAAGACCTCTTCGATCGCTCCAGGACGCTGCAGGGCGTCAGTCACGATAAACAATCCGGCGCCGGAGACGCCCACGGCGGCGAACTGAGGCGCAAGATCCGCAACGCGCCGCCAGTAAGATATCGTCGGTGCAAACCCGATGACGCGCCAGTATTGCACATCAAGTTTGATGATCAGCGCGCAGCCGCCAAACGCCACGGCCATGCCCCAAGAGAAACCGTGAAGCCCGAGCATCGGCGCCGCCAACGCGATGCCGGCGAATACAAGCGCCATGCGCCAATAGTTTCGCTCCGCCTTCTCGCATCTTGAGATGGCAAGCGCCCAAACCTCATCGTCGGTGAGACTCTCGCTGGTATGCTCAGCTACGCTCATCGCGATACATTTCCAGCAATCGGACGGGAGTCAGATCCTCCTCACCCGCCAGGGTCGTGCGGTCCCATCATGGACGCCACGGCGAGCAGGATCACACACCAAACCCCGATCGCCACGGAAAGCAGCTGGATCGGCATCATGGCCCATATGTGGGACACGCCCTGACGTTACGCCAGCCCCATCTTTGACGAATGGAGCCCGACGCCTCCGGCGGCGCATGCGTGGCCGGAGGCCACGCGCTCCAACTTGCGACGGGACGTGAAAACGGCGGACTCGGGAATTACCCGCGCCCGCCGCCGCTTCACGTTCCGACCGTTAGCTCAGTTACCCGCCGCCGCCTCGTCGCTCAGCGGCCGCGCCAGCAATTCCGCGATCGACAAGCCCACTTCGTTGTGGCCGCCGAAGGCGGTGCCGGTGTGGTTGTCGGCGACGCGCTGGGCGTACGCCGCATAGGCCTCAGCCGGCAGCGGCACGTAGCCCACTTGCGGCGCCAGCGTCGCGGCGTTCTGGATGAAGTAGGTCACGAAGCGGCGCACTTGCGGGCGGCGCAGCGCTTCGGCGTTGACGTAAACGAACATCGGCCGCGACAGCGGATATTGCCCCGAGGCGATGGTTTCCGGCGACGGCGCGACGCCGTCCACCGAGAGCGCCTTCACCCGTTCACGGTTCTGCTCGTAATAGGCGTAGCCGAAATAGCCCATGGCGCCCGGATTGCCGGCGACGCCCTGCACCACGACGTTGTCGTCTTCGCTCGGTGTGTAATCGGTGCGCGAGGCGTCGCCATCGCCGTTCACGGCCTCGTTGAAATAGTCGAACGTGCCCGAAGCGGTGCCGGGGCCGAACAATTGCAGCGCCATGTCCGGCGCGCGCGGTGTCACCTGGCGCCATTGCGTGACGGTGCGCGTCGCCGCCGGTTCCCAGGCGCGGCGCAACTCCGCCATGGTGATGTTGCTGAGCGGATTGCTCGGATGCACGACGACGCTGATGCCGTCGAACGCGATCGGGATTTCGACATACTCGATGCCGGCCGCAGCGCAGGAAGCCATCTCTTCCGCTGAAATCGGCCGCGACGCATTCGAGAGTTGCGTCTCGCCGCGGCAGAATTTGCCGAAGCCGCCGCCGGTGCCGCTCTCGCCGACGGTGACGCGCGCCGCGCCGGTTTGCGTATTGGTGAAGGCCTCGGCCGCCGCTTCCGCCAACGGATAGACCGTCGAGGAGCCGTCGATGGCGATCTGCTCGCTGGTCGTCCCCGCCGGCGCCTGGCTTCCGCCCTGCCCGCATGCGGCGAGCGCAAAAACTGCCGCCGCCGCGATAACGTTGCGCATTCCGGTTTGGCCCTTCATCTCATCACCCTCTTTGCAACGATTTTGGCGCGCCTCATGGCAGCGTTCTGTGACACTTCTGTTGCACTCGGCGCGCGGTCATTTGCCGCCGCCGCCATCTCCCCCGCCGCCGCCGTCCGAGCCGCCCTCGTCGTTCGACTCATTTCTTGAGCTCTGGCTGGCGCCGGAATAGGCCATGCCGCCATCGCCGCCATCGGACTTCTTCGAATCGCGTTCCGGCTGATTCATGCGCCAGAGCACGAACGTCAGCAGCGCGGTGATGGCAATGCTGGCGAGAGCTGCGGCGGCGACCAAACCCATGGCCGGCTCTTACCATCAATTTGTCCCGCCGGCGCAATAGCGACCTGAAAACAACGCGGTCAAACCGTCTCAGGCTCTTTGAATCCAAGCCGACGCACCGTATTGAGAGCCCCATGAAGTCAGCCGTGATCGTGTTTCCAGGGTCCAATTGCGACCGCGACGCCGCACGCGCGCTTGAACGCCTCAGCGGCAAGCCCGCCGCCATGGTCTGGCACAAGGAGACATCGCTGCCTGACGGGCTCGACCTCGTGGTGCTCCCCGGCGGCTTTTCCTACGGCGACTACCTCCGCTCCGGCGCCATGGCGGCGAAGAGCCCGGTGGTGCGCGCCGTCATTGCGCACGCGGAACGCGGCGGCTTGGTGCTCGGCATCTGCAACGGCTTTCAGGTGCTCACCGAAACCCGGCTCCTGCCCGGCGCGCTCGCCCGCAATGCCGGCTTGAAGTTCGCATGCAAGGAAGTGCCGCTCGCCATCGCCAACGGCAACACCGCCTTCACCCGCGCCTATCGCGAACAGCGCGAGACCGAAATTCCGATCGCCCACGGCGACGGCCGCTTCGTCGCCGACGACGAAACGCTGGCGCGCGTCGAAGGCGAAGGCCGCGTCGTCTTCCGCTATCTCGACAATCCCAACGGCTCGGCCCGCGACATCGCCGGGCTGATGAACGAGCGCGGCAATGTCATGGGCATGATGCCCCACCCCGAGCGCGCCTCCGATCCCGCCCTCGGGCGCACCGGCGGCGCCGCCGTGTTCCAGAGCCTCATGGAAGCGGCATGAGCAAGAAACCGACCGGCTTCGACGCCGAGGTCGATTCCGCGCGCAAGCGGCTCGAGGACGCGCTAAACGACGACACCGGCTTCGACGATCTGGCCGCGCTGCAGGCGCTGGCGCCGATCCTGGAAGAGAAGATTTCCTCGCGCCGGCTCGCCTTCACTTTGGGCGACGAAGACGACGACGAAACCCAGATCGTGGTGTTGCACGTCGAGACCGACGAGGAGCTCGGCTTCATCTTCGCCGAGGACGGCGAATACGTGTTCGAGAGCAACCTCGAAGCCTATTTCGACGATTTCGTCGACGACGATCCTGAACGCTTCGTCGAGCGCCTGTACGAAACGCTCCGCGCCGACCTGCCGAAGTACGAGGTGGAGAATAAGGGCTAGCGGCGCTTAACGCTTATATGATATAAGCGCCACTGAAGATTGCCCATGCCGCCTGTCACCATTCATTTGCCCGAAGACGTTGAGGCCCAGGTGAAAAAAGCCAGCGCCGAAGCTGGCAAGTCTGTCTCCGCCTGGCTCGCCGACGCCGCGCGCGACAAGCTCGAAGCGCGTTTGCCGCCACCGGAACTGGTCGCGCTGTTCGGGTCCGTCCCGGAATTCGAGCTACCTACGCGCAAAGAACCCTGGTCCAAGGACGAGCCGTGACCGTCTACGTGCTCGACACCAATGTTTGGTCAGATGTCGCACGCGGAATTGGCAAGGCGGGACGCAAGCTCTCCACGATTCCGATGCCGCGCGTTCTCGTTGCCGCGCCAGCCCTCTACGAGCTGCGCAGAGTGCCGCCAACCGCCGCCGCATGGAAGGCGCTGAACCGCCTCGTCACCCACATCACGTCTTTCTACGAAGTGACGCCATTTGACGTCGTCGCGGCGAACCACGCCGCCGACTTGGCGAACACGCTCCGGGCAAAGGGCCGAACGCTTCACCACATCGACATGATGGTCGCCGGCATCGCCATCGCCCGCGGCGCAACCCTGGTGACGCGCGACAAGGATTTCGCCAAGGCGCCGGGCTTAAAGATTGAAAGCTGGACGTAGCTTTGAGCTTTGGCGCCGTGCTGAACGTCGGATGCCATGCGATTGACCGACGCCGCCACGACGATGCGTTCGTGGAGCGCCTGTACGAAACGCTGCGCGCCGATCTGGCGAAGTACGAGGTGGAGAGTAAGGGTTAGGCATCACGGACTGACGCTCTGCTCGGCCGACAGCGATTTCGCCCGCTTCCGCGATCTGCGCTGGATCAATCCTCTCGCCGCGATATAGGTCTGGAGCGCCGCGCTCCAGCCTCCAGGCGGCGCGCCTGTTTAATGCCGACAGCAAAAGCGTCGATAGCGCCGCTTATCCAACAGTTTTTTCGGCCAAGTCCCTGAAAACGCGCGATCAAAAAGAAATCAATCCGACCTAGTCAGAGCGGGTTTATACTGCTGCGCATGACACACATTCACCCCGCTCTTCCACCCCATCGCCGCGCCAGGCTCATCGCCTGGACGCTGGCGATGTTGCTGTGGTTAGCGGGTGTGTTGACGGGAAACATTCTGAAGCCACGCCACCAGCGTCAACGCGCCGAACGCGCATCGCTTTGGTTTCTGGCGCGTCGCGTGCACCTGCTCATCATCGCGCGCGCGATGGACTTCGTCGGCCGCCGGCCCTTGCGCTTCAGCGCGCCGCTGCACCGCGGCCGCTCGATCGCGCAACCCGGCCTGATGCGCGCACTGATCGGTTCGAAGCTGCGCCGCGCGTTCAAGAAGAAGAGCGTTCTCGACAGCATCTTTGCGATGATCCACGCGCTGCGGAATCTCGATCAATTCGCGAGCGCGATGGCGCAACGCATCCGCCGCAAACTGACGCGGCGCCTGCCGAAAGCTTATCGGCCCGTGTACGCCGAGCCTGTACTTGAGCTCAGCGTGTGCGAAATCCGCTTTGCTGACTCGTCTTAATCTTGGACCGCCGGCGCCCTCGCCGGCATCCGCTGAATCGAACAAGCGCCTGCGCTTGTCGGTAGCATCGAGCCGTGCCGGCGAGGGCGCCGGCGGTCCAAGAAAACCTCCAACCACCCACGCGCCGCGCGAAGCGAATGCTTCGCCGCGGGCGCCGGCGCATGTTCAGAAGCTGGTCAGCAACGTCACACGCAGGTTGCGGCCGGGCAGGGGCAAATCGTCCTTCAAAAACGAGCTGTGCACGCGGCCAAGTTCATCGGTCAGGTTGCGCCCGTCCAGCCGCAGCGTCCACGTCTCGTTCGGCCGCCAGGCCAAGCTCGCATTGAGGAAGGTGAAACCGTCCGTCTCGGTCTCGAACGCGGCGAGGCGATCCTGTTTGGCGGTGTCGACCGCTTCGACCCGCGCAGTCCAGGCATCGTTCGCCGCCTCCAGGCCGAGCGTCAGCGTGCGCGGCGGAATCCGCGGCGGACGGCCGCCGCCGACGAATTGCGCGCGTACGATGTCGAGCGCGGCGTCGGCGGTGACGGTGAAGCCCGCCGCCTCGAAGAGTTGCGTCGCCGCCGAGATTTCGCCGCCGATGAAGGTCGCGTCGCGCTGCAGGAAGTTGAACACCGGCAAGATCTCGTCGGCGCCTGCGGGTGCACTCGCTTCATCGGGTGCGAAGCCGCTGGTGTCGGTGTCTTCGTCCAACCACCAGACGTCGCCGCGTTCGACCAGGGCGATGTAGTCGGCGAAATCGATGCCGTAGAGATTCAGTTCGAATCGAGTCGCGCCGTTGCGATAGCGGGCCGAAACCTCGAGCGAGGTGGCGGCCTCCCGGTCGATCGCAGGATCGCCGACTTCGTAATTGGCGGTGGCCAGGTGCGGACCGTCCGAGAACAGTTCTATGGCGCTCGGCGCCCGTTCGGTTCGGGCGATGGTGCCGCCGATGAACCAGTTTTCCGCCGGTCGCACGAACAGGCCGATCGAGCCGCTGACATTGTCGAAATCGCGCGCGCCGAAGACGAAATTGTCGATTTCGCGCCGGTCGAAGCGCACGCCGCCTTCAAGCCCCCACGTGTCGAGGTCATAGCGTTCAACCACGAAGACGCCGAGATCGACCGTGTTGGTGGCGGTGATGAAGGCTTCTTCGCCCTCGGCTTCGAAGTCGACATCGCTGTATTGCAGGCCGAGCGCGCCTTGAAGCCGCTCGCCGCCGTGGTGCGCTTCGAGCCTGCCTTCCCAGCCCTCGCTGAAGAAGCGCGTGCCCGGCGCGCCGTCGCCCTCGAACTCGGTGTGCTCGTAGTCCGAATGCTGCACGCCGTAATCGAGGCGATCGAACGGCCCCACATCGATGCGGAGATCGCCGCGCGACTCGATGCGCGTTTGCTCCATCTCGATGCGGCCGCCGGGCTCCGATGGGTCCTCGGGCAGGAGGCCGTACTCGTTCTCGGTTTGCTTGATGGCGAGCCCGGCGAAGCCCCACTCGCCGGTCAAGGAACCGCCGGCGCCGAGATTGCGCAGGCGCACCCATTGATTGAGCGCCTCGCCGATCGGCGTGTCGTAGGGGTCGGCGTCGCGCGCCGCGCCGCTCACGTGCAACGCCAAGGGCCCGGCGCCAAAGCCGATCTCGGCCGAACCTTGCGTTCCTTCGTCTACGCTCGAATAGCCAACCAGCGCATCGAGCGAAAAGCCGTCGATCGGCCGCGTCGGGATCGATTGATCGATGACATTGACGACGCCGCCGATGGCGTTGCCGCCATAGGCCAAGGCCGCGGCGCCGCGCAGCACTTCGATGCGTTCGGCGTCGAGGCCGTCGGAGGTGACGGCGTGATCGGGCGACGCGGTCGAGGCGTCGATGGCGCCGATGCCGTTCTGCAGCACGCGCACGCGGTCCTCGCCGAGGCCGCGGATGATCGGGCGGCTGGCGCCGGCGCCGAAGAAGGTGGTGGCGATGCCCGGCGTCGCGTCGAGCGTGTCGCCGAGGCCGCCGTGCAATTGTTCGACGATGTCGTCGCGGCGTAGCACTTCCGCGCCCTGCAGGCTCTCGATGCGTGAGCCTTCGAGCGGGGCGGTGACGACAATTTCACTTGTGGCTTCGCTGTCCTGCGCCTGCGCGAGTGTTGGCGCCAAGACGCCGGCGAAAGTCGCGAGCACGATGGGGAGACGGCAAGAGGCGAGCAGCTTTGTGCGGATGGTCATGGGTGTTCCTCGGAGCAAAATATGTGGAGCGCACGCAGCGGGGCGTACGCGGAGAGGCGCTCAAGCGGAGCGCGTGGTGCTCAGAGGTGCGCTGGCGGCGCCCGGCTTCGCCACGCATGCGAAAGCGCGCGCGGCGCGAGCGCTATCGCTATGATCGCCGCAGTCGAGGCGGCGCCGCTGGCGAGGACGGACGCGGCGCCGGGTAGCGTCGCCGCACCGGCCGAGGCGAGCGTCTGGCAGAGCGCGCAGGCGATCTGGTGTTCGTCGCCCGCAAGCGCGTGAAGTTCGGGATGATCGGCGCTCGGCCGTTCGATGCCGATGCGGATCGGCGCCGGCCCGTGGACGTGGGTCTGGACGACGAAAGCCTGCAGAAACACGGCGAGCAGAGCAACCAGCGCGAACGCCGGGGATTTGCCTCCCCAACGCGTCCTGGTTTGCCGGCGGCTTCTGCCGATCCCGTTCATGCCGGTGTTATAGTGTATCGGCGCCGGCGAAGGCAAACCTTAACGCCTCAGGCGTCGATGAGCAGTCCGGAATACCCGCCGAGCGACGCCGTCGCCCCCGCCAGACTTGCATCGCCGATGCTGAGTTGCACCGCGCCGGCCGCGGCTAACGTTACCGGCGTAGGCCCCAGATTGAACAGGCAGAGCACGCGCTCGCTCCCGGCGCGGCGCTCGAACGCCAGCACCGGTTCCGGCGCGTCGAGCGCGACGAAATCGCCTTCGCGGAGGGCGCGGCGCGCGCGGCGCAACGCGATCATGGCGCGCGCGAATGCGAGCATCGATTCCGCGCCTTGCGCATCGACGGCGAGCGCGCGATGGCGGGCGTCGAGCGGCAGCCAGGCGTCGCTGGCGTCGGTGAACCCGGCCATGTGCGCATCGCGCAACCATGGCATCGGCGTGCGCGCGCCGTCGCGGCCGATGCCGGAAGGCCAAAACGCAATCGCCTCGGGATCGCGCAGCCGCTCGTACGGCACGTCTGCATGCGGCAACCCGAGTTCATCGCCCTGATAGAGGAAGGCCGTGCCGCGCAAGCAAAGCAGCAGCGCCAGCATCAGCTTGGCGCGCTGCGGGTCGTCATTGGCGAGGCGGGTCGGAAACCGGATCACATCGTGGTTGGAGAGCGACCAGGAGGGCCAGCCGCGGGCGCCGTCCCATTGCGCCATCGCGTCCTTGATCACGGCCGGCGTCAGCTCGCGCTGGCGCAGCAGAAAGAACGAATACGCCGTGTGCAGCCGGTCCGGCCCATCGGTGTAGTCGCGCTGCACCTTGAGCGGCTCTTCGTCCTCGATCTCGCCGACCGCCATGGCGCCGTAGCCATCGAGCAAAGCGCGCAGGCGCGCGATGAACGCAAGCGTCTCCGGCTGGGTGCGGTCGTAGAGGTGGCGCTGGAATTGATGCGGTCGCGGCGGCGCGCGCTTGAGCGTCTCGATCGCCGGATTGTCGCGCAGCTGCGCGTCGTGAACGAAGAAGTTCACCACATCCAGACGGAAGCCATCGATGCCGCGCTCCAGCCAGAAGCGCGCGACATCCAGCAGCGCGTCCTGCACCGCCGGGTTGCGCACGTTGAGATCCGGCTGTTCCGGCAGGAAGTTATGCAGATAATATTGCCGCCGCCGCGCATCCCAGGTCCAGGACGGGCCGCCGAACATCGCCTGCCAATTGTTCGGCGGCGAGCCGTCGGGCTTGGCATCGGCCCAGACGTACCAATCGGCTTTCGGATTGTCGCGGCTGGCGCGGCTCTCAATGAACCAGGGATGTCGATCCGACGAGTGCGACCAGACCTGATCGACGATCACCTTCAGCCCGAGCGCATGCGCCCTGGCGATCAGCGCGTCGGCGTCGGCGAGCGAGCCGAACAGCGGATCGACGCCGGTGTAGTCGGCGACATCGTAACCGTAATCCTTCATCGGCGAGGTGAAGAAGGGCGAGAGCCAGATCGCATCGGCGCCCAGCGCGGCGACATGGTCGAGCTTCTCGATCGCGCCCTTCAGATCGCCGACGCCGTCGCCGTTCGAATCGCGGAACGAGCGCGGATAGATCTGATAGACAACGCCGCCGCGCCACCACTCGGTCATGGTTCACGCATGGCGAACGCGAGTAGCGAAATCAAGTGCGGAGGCTGGAGTGGAGCGGGCTCCATTTTCCCCTCCCCCTGGAGGGGGGAGGGGCGGGGGTGGGGGTGAGGTCAGATGCGGAAGTCAGAAATCAGAACGCAGAAGTCAGAATGGAAGCGAGTCTCGCGTATGGACCAAGGCGGTGTTCGCTTCAGACTTTCGCTTTCTTACTTCCGTACATCACCCCACCCCCTACCCCCTCCCCCTCTAGGGGAGGGGAAGCCAAGGTTCAGCGAAGTGTGTGCGTTGGTCCCCAGCCGCCCGGTCCAGCGCCGGCGCTCGCTTCCGACTGAAGCAAGGTCACCGATGGCGGGCTCGCAGAAACGTTGCGCACGTCGCTGAACGCGACCCACTCGGATTCGCACGCGGCGCGGGTGAAGCGCAGCACGCCATAGCCGCGGTTGGAGACATCGCACCAGGCAAGGTGCGCGTTGGCGTTGCGCATCATTGTCTCGCGCGCGCCATCCGGCGCAGCGGCCAGAGGCGACTCAAGCCCAGGCGAGGTCACGCTGCCGCCGGCGAATTCGATCGCCGCCAGCCGGCCGCCGCCGGGCGCCGCCAGATTGTTGAGCCAAGTGTTGTGACTATCGCCGCCGAGCACCGCGACATTGGCGCCATGCGCGGCGCAGGCATCGAGGAAGCGCGTGCGCGCCGCCGGGTAGCCATCCCAGGCATCCAAGTTCCATGGCATGCGCATGCGCCCGAGCCGTTCGGCCGCGCCGACATAGCGGCGGACATTGCCGTGCGCCGAAGCCGGCACGAAGCCGAGCGCGCCTTCGCCGATGATTTGTTCGCCCATGGCGATCTGTTGCGCCACGATCTGCCAGGTGTGGCCGCGCTGTTTGGAGGCGGCCAGCTCCGCCGCGAACCAGGCTTCCTGCTCGGCGCCAAGCAACGTGCGGGCAGGGTCGTTGAGCTGCGTGCGCCGGAATTCCTCTACGGCTGCCGCCGCGCGCTGACCATCCGAAAGCAGGCGCAAGCCCAGCGCGCGCAGATAGCTCAACTGGCGCGCGCGGCCGATCAGGCGCGTGTCGATGAGCAGAATGCGCGCGAGATCGCCCCAATCGAGGCTTCGATAGACCCGCGGCCCGCTCGCATCGGGGCGGCGCAGCGGCATCCAGTCGAAATACGCCTTCGTCGCCGCCGCGACGCGGTCGGCATAGGCGCCTTCATTGCGCTGATGATTCTGCGCGCCGCCGCTGGCGGCGTCGTTGGCAATCTCGTGATCGTCCCACACCGCCGAGAGCGGCTTTGCTTGCCTGAGCGCCAGTAGGTCCGGATCGGTGTGATACTGGCGATAGCGCGCGTAGTAATCGTCAAGCGTGACGATCTCGCGGGCCGGGTCGAAGCCGCGGCCGGTGACCGTGTCTTCATCGTTCGGGTATTGGTCGGTCCCGTATTCGTAGATGTAATCGCCGGTGTGCAGGACGAGGTCGACATCCTCGCGCCGCGCCAGATGGCCGTAGGCGTGGAAATGGCCGTAGCCGTAATTGGCGCAAGAGACGAGGCCGACGGTCAGCGATTGCGCTTGCGTGGGCGCGGTGCAAGTGCGCCCGGTGAGCGAGGGGCCGGAGGCGGAGAGGAAGCGATAGAAATAGCTGCGACCCGGGGCGAGCCCGCGCGCATCGACCTTGACGCAGAAATCGCTGGCCGCGCTGGCCTGCGCTTCGCCGCGTTGGGCGATGCTCGTAAAGGCGTCGTCCTCGGCCACTTCCCAGGCGATGCGCCCGTCGCCGCCGACGAAGCGTGTCCAGAGGATGACGCCGTCCTGCGCTGGATCGCCGGAGGCGATTCCGTGCGTGAATTGGCCGGCCGAAAGCGATTGCGCCCAGGCGGCGCGCGGCAACGCCGCGCCGGCGCCGGCGAACAGCAAGCCGCGGCGGGGAAGGATCATCGGCGCGCCTCAGCAGCGCGCATCGGCGGTGCAATCGACTTCCGGCAGCGGCGCCAACGCCGAGCCTTCGTGGATGCGATAGGTGAATTCGCGCAGCGCGGTGGCGGATTGATCCGGCCGTTCTTCCTGCGGAAGGTGGCCGGTGTTCTCAAACACGATCAGCTCGGCGTTTGGGATCGCATCCTTGAAGCGCTGCGCATGTTCCGGTGGAATGAGGCGATCGGTATCGCCTGTCATCACCAGCGTCGGCATGCTTAGCGCTGCGAGGCGTTCGGGCGTGGCGGGCGCGCGTTCGGCAAAGTTCAAAGTCATCTGCAGCAGGATGTCGCGATGGCCCGGCGCGCGCGAGAGCAGCGCATAGCGCTCCACCATGGCGTCATCGACCAAACTCGCATCGGCGAACGAAGCCTGCAAACCCTGCCGGATGAGGCGGGTGGTGTCGAGATCGCGCAGGAGCGGGCCAAGCACCGGATTGCGCAGCAGCTTGAAAATCACCGGGCCTTGGTCGGCCGCGGCGCTGGTTTCGCGCCAGCCGGCGGCGTCGACCAGGACCAGCGCCTCGACTTGCTCGGGATAGGCGAGCGCGTATTCCCACGCGACATTGCCGCCCATCGACGAGCCGACGATGGTGAAGCGTTCGAGCTGCTGCGTGCGCGCGAAGTCGCGCACGACGTCGCGGAAGGCTTCGATCGAGGCCTGATAGCCCGCCGGCGCGCGCGTCAGCCCGTGGCCGGGCAGATCGAGCGAGATGACGCGGTACTCATCGCCCAAACGCTGCACCCATGGCTCCCACGTATGGAGCGAAGCAGAGAAGCCATGGATGAGCAGAAACGCCGGACCGTTGGATGGGCCCTCGTCGCGATAGTGCACGCGCACGCCGCCCGGCAGATCGACGTAGCGCGAAGCCGCGCTTTCGTAACGCGCGGCCAAGGTTTCGTAGGGGATGTCCGGACGTTTCAGCACGAAATAGCCGCCGACGGCGACCAGCGCGGCAAGCCCGATCAGGGCCAGCAGCCCGCCAAAAATCCACCGCAGCATGTCCACCCTCCTACGCGGCCGGAGAGTGGCGGTTCGGGTGCGGCGCGGTCAAGCGCGCCAGCCGGCGCGGCGGGCCCAGGCTTCGAATTCGGCGCGGCGTTGCGCCAAATCCGCGGGCGCGGTTTCGCCCTCGGCCGCCGCGTTGGCCCGCATTTCGGCGATGGTCTCGGCAATCGGCGGCAGGCCGACGCTGGCGCGGCGGTCGTCGAGCGTTTCCGGTTCGCGGACGGGCGACGGCGAAAGCTGGCCCGACGCATCCCAGTCGAACTGGGTGCCGAAGGTCTGCTGGCCGCCTTCGAAGATGGCGATGCGATCGGAGAGATAGGCGGCGTCGAGTGCGTTGGCTTGGCCCAGCGGAATGGCGTCGAGCATCAGCGCCAGACCGCGTCGTTGCAGGTCGGGATGGCCGATGGCGTGCTGCAGAATGAGGAAGGCGGCGCTCGCGCCATCGTCGCCGATGAGGCCGCGTCCCGGCCAGCCGAGCGCATCGAACGCCTGCGCCAGCAGCGCCGCGTTTTCCGCGTGCACGGCTTCCATCTCGGGATGATAGCCGCCGAACAAGGCGCCGCTTTGCGCCAGCCGCGCGCGCGTTTCGATATCGCGCCGCGCCGCCGCGATCAGCCGCGCGCGCCAGTCGTCACTCATATTTGCACACCGGGCACGCCGGATCGCGGGTGAGGGTGACGACACGCGCCTGCGCGCTGAGGCCGTCGAAAATGAGCAAGCGGCCCAGCAGCGGTTCGCCAGCGTGCGTGATGATCTTGATCGCTTCCAGCGCCATCATCGAACCGATCACGCCGGTCAGCGCGCCGACGACGCCGACGCGCTCGCAAGTTTCCGCGTCGGGTGGCGCGTCCGGCACGAGGCAGCGATAGCAGGGACCGCCGGGCGCAAACACCGCGACTTGTCCGTCCCAGCGGCCGACGGCGCCGGAGACGAGCGGAACGTTCAAGACGCGCGCCGCGGCGTTGACGGCGAAGCGCGTGGTGAAATCGTCCGTGCCGTCGAGAATGACATCGGCGCCCTGCAGCAGCGCGCGCGCGTTGGCCTCCGTGAGGCGATCGTGGCGCGGATCGATGCTGACATTGGGATTGAGTGCGTTGAGCGCCGCCGCGGCTCGCTCGACTTTGCCCGCGCCGACGTCTTCGCTCTTGAAAACGATCTGGCGCTGCAAATTGTCGAACGAGACGAAATCGTCGTCGATCAACCGCAACGTGCCGACGCCCGCCGCCGCCAGATAGAGTGCGGCCGGCGCGCCGAGACCGCCGGCGCCGACAATGGCGACGGTCGCCGCGCGCAGGCGCTGCTGGCCCGGCCCGCCGATCTCCTTCAGCAGCATGTGGCGCGCATAACGCTGGCGCTCTTCGTCGGAAAAACTGCTCACGGCTTGAACCTAGGCGAGTGCGGCGCGCGGTCCAAGGGATGCTACGCGTTGTTTGGCGAGGGGAGCGCGCGGCCTCCGGCCGCGCATTGCGTCGCCGGAGGCGACGCGCTCCAACCTGGATGGATCAGCGCCGTGGCGGCGAGGACGCCGGCGCTCCATACTTCTACCCCCGCCCGGTCGAGCCGAAGCCGCCGGCGCCGCGCGCGGTGTCGCTCAGCGTATCGACCGCGCGCCATTCGCCCTGCGTCACCGGCGCGATCACCATCTGCGCGATGCGTTCGCCGCGTTTGATCGTGAACGGCTCCTGGCCGAGATTGATCAGGATGACCTTCACCTCGCCGCGATAATCGGCGTCGATGGTGCCCGGCGTGTTGAGGCAGGTCAGCCCATGCTTCAGCGCCAAGCCGGAGCGCGGCCGCACCTGCGCTTCGTAGCCGGCCGGCAGCGCGATGGTGAGGCCGGTCGGCGCGAGCACCCGCTGGCCCGGCGCGACGATCATCGGCTCGTCTTCGGGCACGGCGGCGCGCAGATCCATGCCGGCGGAAAGCGCGGTCTCGTAGGCGGGCAATTGCAAGCCTTCGAAGTGCGGCAGCGGCGCGACTTCGATCGTGACTCTGTTCATGGGGAGGGCGTGCGGCGATTCTCGCCGCGTCGCAAACTAAAGCCTCGCGCTTTAAATGCGACGCCGTGCCTGGGATCGTACTCCGGGTCGCATTTAAAGTGCAAAGAGGCTTTAGATTCAAAAGATGCTAGCGCGGCTTATGGACTCTAAATCCGCGCTTCGCTCGCCATGAAATTGAGGCGGATTTAGAAGTCCGCCGCGCTAGCGCCGCTTGCGCAGGGCGGCGGCTGCCAGATCGCGGCGGGCTTCTTCCTCGAAGCGGCGCATTTCCGCGGCTTCGGCTTCGGCGCGGCGGCGTTGCGCGGCGGCGATCAGCTCTTGAGAAATGCGCTTGCGTTCAGCCTCGGCGGCGGCTTCGGCGGCGAGCTTGCGCTCGAGCTTCTCCAGTTCGACCCGCTCGCGGCGGCGCTTCTCGGCCTCGACGCGCTTGGCTTCCTTTTCTTGCGCCGCCTTCATGAGCGCCGCGGCCGCTTGCGGATCGATCTCGGCCGGACCTTTGTTCTTGAACTTTTCCAGCATCGCCTTCTTGGCGGCTTCGGCGGCTTCGCGGCGTTCGTTGTGGTTCTGGAAGCTCATGCAGTCGGGTTCCCCGGGCGCGCAAACGACGTTCGGCGTCAGAATCGGAAAGGCAAGGTGTGAGGCGCTCTACATAGCGCCCGCAGCGGCGGGCTCAAGGGGGCGCCGCGCGATTACTTGCCGCAACTTAAGGGCGGTAATAGGCGGTCTCCGCGACCGTTACTTCTTGCGCGCACCCTTCGGCGCCAGTTCGCCGGCGATCCGCTCGGCCAATTTCCGCGCCACCGCGTCTTTCGCCATACGAGGCCAGGCTTCGGCCTTGTCCTTGGTGATCAGCAGCACCTGGTTTTCGGCGCCGCCCATCACGTCGCCCGAGACATCGTTGGCGACGATCCAGTCGCAGCCTTTCTTGGCGATCTTGGCGCGGGCGTGCTCCTCGATCTGATCGGTTTCGGCGGCGAAGCCGATGACCAGTTTCGGCCGTTTCTTGCCGGCCTTCGAAAGCGTGGCGAGGATGTCGGGATTTTCCTGCAGCGCGATGGCTGGAACGCCCGCCGCATCCTTCTTGATCTTGCCTTTGGCTTCCTTGGTGGGGCGCCAATCGGCGACGGCGGCGACCATGATGGCGACGTCGAGCGGCAGCGCCGCTTCGCTCGCCGCCAGCATGTCGCGCGCGCTTTCGACGTCGATGCGCTTCACGCCGTGCGGCGTGGCCAGATTGGTCGGGCCGGAGACCAGCGTGACGTCGGCGCCCAGTTCCGCAAGTGCGGCGGCGATGGCGTAGCCCTGCTTACCGCTGGAGCGATTGGAGAGGAAGCGCACCGGATCGATGGCCTCGATTGTGGGCCCGGCGGTGACGAGCGCGCGTTTGCCCTTCAACGGCCCGTCGCGCAGCAGCGCCAGCGCGGCGTCGCGGATCTCTTCGGGTTCCGCCATGCGCCCGATTCCAGCTTCGCCGCGTTCCGCCATCTCGCCGCGGTTCGGGCCGACGAAGCGCACGCCGTCGGACTGAAGTTGCGCGAAATTGCGTTGAGTCGCGGCGTTCGCCCACATGTGCGGGTTCATCGCCGGCGCCATCAGCACCGGCTTGTCGGTCGCAAGCAGCACGGCGGAAGCAAGATCGTTGGCGAGGCCGTTGGCTGTCTTCGCCATGAAATCGGCGGTCGCCGGCGCAACGACGATCAGATCGCACTCGCGCGCCAGCCGGATGTGGCCGACGTCAAACTCCTGCGCCTGGTCGAACAGATCGGTGAATACGCGCTCGCCGGCGATGGCGCCTGCCGCCAGCGGCGTGACGAAACGCTGCGCGGCGTCGGTCATGACGACGCGCGCGGCCACGCCTTGCTCCTTCAAGCGCCGAATGAGTTCGAGGCTCTTATAGGCGGCGATACCGCCGCCGATGATGAGGAGGACCCGTTTGCTCATGGCGTCGGCGCTTCCTGCGCGGGGGCTTCCGTGTCCGGCGTATCCAGATCGGCGCCGGCGTCAACCCGCGGTACCGGGTTCGCATCAGGTTGCGCCGGGGTTTCAATCGCGGCTGTCGGCGGCGGCTGGCGCGGCGCGCGCGGGGTGCGGTCGGCGGTCAGCATTAGCGCCAGCACCGCGCCGGTGAGCAGGGCGATCCAGACCGCCGGCATCTCATACCATTTGCGCTCCTGGCGCGGCGCCTCGATCGCCACCTTGCGCGCGGCGGCTTCGATCATGGTCAATGTCTGCGGCAGCCGCCTTAGCGCTTGCAGGCCTTGCGCGGCTTCGTCGATGCCGCGCCGCGCGACCGCCTCGGCGCCAAGCTCGCGCTGCACCCAACGCTCCACGATCGGGCGCGAGGCGTTCCACATGTCGTGCTGCGGATCGAGCGCGCGCGCCACGCCTTCGACCTGCACCATGGTTTTTTGCAGCAGAACCAGCTCCGGCCGCAAATGCATGCCGAACATGTGGGTGACGTCGAAGAGTTGCAGAAGCAGGCGGCTCATCGAGATGCCGTCGGCGGTCTTGCCGAAAATCGGCTCGCCGATGGCGCGCAGCGCCTGGGCGAATTCCTCGACCGTGAATTTCTCCGGCACGTAACCGGCTTCCTGGTGCACTTCGGCGACGCGACGATAATCGCGCTTGAGGAAGCCGTAGAGAATCTCGGCGAGGTAGCGGCGCTCCTTGTGGCCGATGCGGCCCATGATGCCGAAATCGACGATCCAGAGTTTGCCGTCCTTGCCGTACATGAGATTGCCCTCATGCATGTCGGCGTGGAAGAAGCCGTAATCGAGCGCGGCGGCGAGGAAGCCGCGGGTGATGGCGATGGCGAGTTCGCCGCGATCGGCGCCGGCTTTGTCGAGCCCCCGGGCGTCGGTCAGCGGCACGCCGTCGATCCAGTCGAGCGTCATCACCCGTTTGGAAGAACGCGACCAGTCGATGTTCGGAACGGTGAGGTAGCCGTCCTTCTCAGCCACCTCGCGGAACTCGGCGGCGGCGCCGGCTTCGAGCCGCAGATCGAGTTCGCGCTCCATGGCGGAGGCGACGGTGTCGATGAATTGCACCGGTTCCAGCCGGCGCGAACGCTTGGAGAAGAACTCGATGCAGCGCGCGAGAAAGCGCAGCGCACCCATTTCGCGCGCCAGCTTCTTCTCAATGCGCGGGCGCAGCACTTTGATGGCGACGACGCCGTGGCGCGGCACGATCGCCTGATGCACTTGCGCGATCGAGGCGGCGGCCATGGCTTCAGAGATGCCGGCGAACAAGCCCTCAGTGCCGCCAAGCTCGGCGTTGATGGTGTCGAGCGCTTCGGTGCGCGAGAAGGGCGGCAGGCGATCCTTGAGCCGGCCCAGCTCCTGCGCCACCGCCACGCCGATCATATCGGGGCGCGTCGCCAGGAACTGGCCGACCTTCACGTAAGCCGGGCCGAGCCGCTCAAGCGCCTTTGCGAGCCGCACGCCGACGGTCTTGCCGCGGCGGCGTTTGGTGAAGATGCGGAGCGCCGTGTGGGTCGCCTGCAGCGGCACCGAATACTGATCGTAGTATTCCTCCGGCAGCAGCACGTCGTAGCGCACCAGCGTTATCGCCACGCGCAGCAGCCGCCAGCAATGGCCGAAAACGCCGGTGGCGAATCCGGCCACGATCGCCGCGAGTACGATGAGGACCAGGAAGAACGAAAGCACTAAACCGACCAACCCCAATGCAGCGCGCAAACGCCGCCGGCCATGTTGCGATAGGCCACGCGTGCGAAACCCGCCTCGCGGATCATAGCGGTAAATGTTTCCTGATCCGGAAACCGGCGGATGGATTCGACCAGATATCGGTAGGAATCGGCGTCATTCGCCAGCAATTTCCCCAGCGCCGGGATCGCGTTAAAGGAGTAGAAATCATAAACCGGCTCAAGCCCGCCGACGGCCAGGCGCGAGAACTCCAGACAGAAGAAGCGCCCGCCGGGCTTCAAGACGCGCTTGGCTTCGCGCAGGACGGCCGGGATGTCGGTGCAGTTCCGGATGCCGAAGCTGATGATGTAGGCGTCGGCGGCATGGTCATCGACCGGTAGATTCTCGGCGTCGCCCTCGTGCCAGAACAGCCCGTCTTCGCCGCGCTTGCGGCCGGCCTCCAACATCTCCGTGTTGATGTCGATGACGTGGATTTCCGGCGGTTCGAGCCCGCGCCGCTGCGCTGCGCCGTCGCCTAATTTCTTCAAGCGGCGGGCGATGTCGCCAGTGCCGCCGGCGACGTCGAGAATGAGTTCGCCGGGCTGCGGATTGAGTTTGGCCGCCGCCGCATCCTTCCAGAGCCGATGCATGCCGCCCGACATGGCGTCGTTCATCAGATCGTATTTCGAGGCGACCGAGGAAAACACCTCGCGGACGCGCCCGGCCTTCTCGGCCTTTGGCACGTCTTGGAACCCGAAAGAGGCGGTGTCGTCAGTCATGGGCGGGAGCATAGCGGGGGACGGCAAGGTGCGCTATGTGGCGCCATGGCCAAGACCCAAATCGAGCTTGTCGAAGGCTTCGACCCAGCGTGCCCGGTTCCGGCTTGTGTCAAGGCCGCCGGCCTCGACCATCGTTTGGCTGTGATACAGCACACGTATCGAGCGGACTCCGTCGACATGTATTTCGACGAGGCTTTATGGCGGCGCTTGGTTCAATTTGCCGAGCAGTTTGGCGCCAAGTACCGGGTGACCATTGTTAATCGAGATTGGGCGACGCGCGTCGCCAACCGCGAGGCCTGCGCGGCGGATGAAATGTCGGTCGAAGCGTTCTTGGCGGCATGGTCCGAGCAAGATCGCGATCCGCCGGAATACATCATGGTTCGAGGCGACGGAGGCCTCGTGATGTGCATCGCGACGGAATACTGGACACAAATCGGCGGGCCGTTCCCATATGCCGACTCCTATACGTATTCGCTGTTCTCGAAGAAATTCATCAACCGACTGGCGGTCCAGTTCATCGAGACATCGGAATCCGCTGAAGGGTGGGTGATCAAACCATTGGCGGTTACCGACGCTGATGCGATCAGGAGTTTCGATGAAATCATGAGTCGTGTTCCCAATCGCCCGCCGATGCCTGGCGACGAGATCGAGTAGGCATGCCCGAACTCCCGGAAGTGGAGACGGTGCGGCGCGGGTTGGCCCCGGCGCTGGTCGGCAAGCGCATCGCCAAGGCGCGCACCAAGCGCGCCGATCTGCGGTTTCCGTTTCCGAAGCGCTTCGCGGCGCGGCTAAGCGGTAGGCGCGTCGATGCGCTGGATCGGCGCGCGAAATACCTGTTGGCGCACTTGGATGACGGCAATGTCTGGATCACGCATCTCGGCATGACGGGGCGCTGGTCGATTTCGGGCGCCAAACGTCAGCCCGGCGATTTCTACTACGCCGAACCGCCCGATCCCGCGCACACGCATGTGGTTATCGAGATGGAGAAGGGCGCGCGGCTTGAGTTCAACGACCCACGCCGTTTTGGTTACATGGATCTGATCGGCGAGAGCGAATTGGAGACACATCCCTTCTTCAAGGCGATGGGGCCTGAGCCGCTCGGCAATCAATTTCACGAGCCGTATCTGAAGCGCGCGCTGGCCAACAAGAAAGCGCCGATCAAGGCGGCGTTGCTGGATCAGCGCGTCGTCGCGGGGCTGGGCAACATCTATGTGGTCGAAGCGTTGCACCGCGCCGGCATCGCGCCGGCGAAACCCGCTGGCCGCATTTCGGCGCAGCGCCTGGATAAGCTCTACCACGCCATCCGCGCCGTGCTCGAAGAAGCGATCGAAGCGGGCGGGTCGACGCTTTCCGACTACGCCGCCGTCGATGGCGCGCAAGGCGGCTTTCAGCATCGCTTCCGCGTCTATGATCGCGAGGGCGAAAAGTGCTCGAATTGCGACGGCAAGATCATGCGCGCCGTGCACAGTGGACGCTCGACCTTCTGGTGTCCGAGGTGTCAGCGCTAGCCTTCGTCGAAGCGTTCCAGCAGATCAAGCGCAAGCTCCGCCGTCGTGTCGCGCCAGCAGGCCGACGCCAGCACGCGCGCCAGAGAGCCGCCTTCGTAGATCGACGCTGAATAGTGGCATTTCGCGCGTATCCACTGTTCATGCGCGGCAAGCATTCCGTTGAGCTGATCGATCTGGGTCGGGCTCTCCCGTGCGCGAAGACGTGCGGTCAGCGTAACGACCTGACTGGCCCAGAGGTCGCGCTCGCGCGCTAGACAATCGACCATGCCGGCGGTTGAGGCGCCGCTTGGCTCATCCATGCATGGCACAGATAAGGCGCCGATGCAGGCGCGACGATTCTCCGGCTCGGCTGCGCTCGCGAGACAGGAGGCGACCGGGTCCGGCGCGCCTTGCGCGGCGACGGGTGTTGCGCAGGCTGACGCAGTCGCAAGGGCAAACAACAAGGCAATTGTGCGCACAGTCAGGCTCCATCGAGGCGCCCATGAGAGCCGTTCTGTCCCCGCAAGTCGAGTCCAGCCATCGGAGGGACGCGTCACGCGAACCCAGCTGGCGGTCTTGCCGCGAACGCGGATTGATTTTCGCAAGGCCGCGGCGCAAGACGCGGCCCATGACCTACGAAAACATTCTCGTCGAAACTGATGGCGGCGTTGGCGTCATCCGGCTCAATCGCCCCAAGGCGCTCAATGCGCTGAACGACGCGCTGATCGCGGAACTCTCCAGCGCGCTCGACGCATTCGAAGCGGACGCCGCTATCGGCTGCATCGTCATCACCGGTTCGGAGAAGGCGTTCGCGGCGGGCGCCGACATCAAGCAGATGGCAGACGGCCAGTTCGCCGATTTCTACGCGCGCGATCCGTTCTCCAACCTCGAACGCGTGCCGCGCACGCGCAAGCCGCTGATCGCAGCGGTCGCAGGCTACGCGCTCGGCGGCGGCTGCGAGCTCGCGATGATGTGCGACTTCATCATCGCCGCCGACACCGCCAAGTTCGGCCAACCCGAAATCACGCTCGGCGTCATGCCGGCCTGGGGCGGTTCGCAGCGGCTGACGCGCAGCGTCGGCAAGGCCAAGGCGATGGACCTCTGTTTGACGGGCCGCATGATGGATGCGGCCGAAGCCGAGCGCTGCGGCCTCGTCGCGCGCATCGTTCCGGCCGACAAGCTGATGGAAGAGACAATGGCCGCGGCGAAAAAGATCGCGTCGTTCGGCGGCCTCTCGACCATCGCCAACAAGGAGGCGGTGAACGCCGCGTTCGAGACGCCCTTGAACGAAGGCCTCCGGCTCGAACGGCGCCTGTTTTACAGCCTTTTCGCCACCGAAGATCAGAAGGAAGGCATGGCCGCGTTCATTGCAAAGCGGCCCCCCGAATTTAGGCGCCGCTGATGGTTTGACGGCGGCTCTTCACAGGGCTATACGCCCCCGCTTCGCGTCCGAAACCACGTCTGGAATTGATCAATGGCGAATACGAAGTCCGCAAAGAAGGCGACCCGCGTGATTGCCCGCAAGACTGCGGTCAACAAGGCGCGCCGCACGCGCATGCGGTCCTCGTGGCGCTCGGTCGAAGAGGCGATTGCCTCCGGCGACGCGAAAAAGGCGCAGGAAGCCCTGCGCACGGCGGAATCCGCGACCATGAAGGCGGCTGGGAAGGGCGTGGTTCACAAAAACCTCGCCAGCCGGAAGGTGTCGCGCCTGTCGAAGCGGATCGCCACCTTGGCGGCCAAGAAAGCCTAGGCGGCCAGCGGCCTTCGGGGTCGCTTAAGGCGCGCAAATCTCACACCTTTGCACCTTAAATCCGGCTGTGGACGGGCGGTGGATACCGCCCTGATCCGCCGACGCCCCCGCGTGCCCGGACATGACATTTTATCGTTAAAAATCAATGCATTACGCATCGTTTTGCGGTCGCACAGATATTAACAAATCTTTCGTATTGCGCAGTTGACGGCGGGTGCGGAACTGCGCAAGTTTTCGCTGGTCAGGCGAGCGCATCTCGCCGTTCGACGGTCCTCCGTGACACCGGTGCTAAGCGCCGGGCCGAACCTGCGTTCGGCTCGAACGGGAGAGGTGTGTTCGCTTGGGGCAACTGAAAAACACAATGTTCTCAGCGGGGGCTGCATGGAACAGGGCGAAGAAGCTGGCCGCGAGGCGGCCGGTGTCGGGGCGGCGCGTGCGTACGAGCTGGTCCAGCGAGAATTACTCGGCGAATACGGGGCCGATTTCTACAGCTCCTACATCAATCCGCTGCGGCTGGTGGCCGAACTGAACGGCGTGCTGCTGTTCCGCGCCGGCTCGCAGATCGCAAAAGAGCGCTTGAACCAACAGGTTGTCGATCGGCTGCGGGTGCGGTTGCGCGCCCACGAACCGCGCGTCCAGAAGATTCAAATTCTCCTGGAGCACGAAATTCCGGAAGACGTGCGCGCGCTTGCGGACGCCAGACTGGAGGAGGCGCGCCAGCCCGATCTATCCGCGCCGGTGCGCACGCCCGAGATGACGTTCGACACCTTCGCCGAAGGTCCGAGCAACTTCCATGCGTACACCGTCGCGCAAATGATCGGCGCCGGCGTCGGCGTCACCTTCCCGGTGTGGCTGGTTCACTCGCCGCCCGGCTGCGGCAAGACGCACCTCTTAAGCGCCGCTGCGCACGAAGCGATGTCGCGCGGGCGCAAGGTGCTGTTCATGACCGGACAAGAATTTCTCGAATGCTTTCAATCGGCGTTGCACAAGAAGCGCGACAGCTCGGCGTTCAAGGAAATGGTGCGCGCGCCGGACTTGCTGATTATCGACGATTTTCATCGTATTTGCGGCAAGCGCGCGACCCAAGAGGAAGCGTTCGACACCATTAACGAACTTACACGTCGCGGCGGTCAAATAGCGCTTGCAGCCAATCATGGTCCTGATGGATTGGAAGGGCTCGACGATGCGCTGAAAGCAAAGCTGAAGGGCGCAGCCGTCAGTGAGATCACAGAGCCGGACGCGGCGCTCCGCCGCAAGATTCTTGACGCACGCGTCGCGCATCATGCGCGCGCAAATACAGGGTTCAGTGTTGCATCGGAAGCGCTCGACATGATCGCTAATCGCATGCACGTTACCGGCCGCGAACTCGATGGCGCGGTCTGCCAACTTCTCATCGACTGGAAAATTTCCGGAGGGACAACAGTGACGCTAGAAGCTGCTGCGAATGCTCTGCAAAGCAAACTCTCGGAAGGTGCGGAGCGGCGCATCACCGTGCAGTTGGTGCAGAAGGTGGTGGCGCGTCACTACAATATGAGCGTGCAGCAATTGCTTGAGCGTACGCGCCGTCACTCGATCGCGCGCCCGCGCCAAGTGGCGATGTATCTGGCCTGCAAGATGACGCACGCCTCGCTCCCCGATATCGGTCAGAGGTTCGGAGGATTTGACCACACCACCATCATGTACGCGCGCGACCGCATCGCCGCTTTGGCCGAGACCGACGCCAATCTGAAGGCGGAACTCGATGGCATCATGCGCGCGGTGCGGCGCGAGCCCTAAGTTTAGGCTTCGGAGGCGCGGCGCTTCTCCTCGCCCTTGATGGGCGAGGTGGCGCGAAGCGCCGGAGTGGGTGACAGCGCCGTCCCCGCCGGAGAGTTTGCGTCGCCACCCACTCCGTCATCGCGCTTGCGCGCTCTGACACTCGCCCATCAAGGGCGAGGAAGGTTGAGCCCTCTATAGGCCTTGCAAATTGGGCTTGGGGTTGGCGCGGCTTCTGCTAATTTCGCACCCCCTGCGTTGGCCGACTCGGCCGCGCAGGGGGTGTTTTTGCATGCTCCCGCGCATGGACGGCGCGAGGCGAGGGGTCAGGGAATGCGGCTTACGATCGAGCGCTCGGCGCTCCTGAAAGCGCTCAATCACGTGCAAAGCGTCGTCGAACGCCGCAACACGATTCCGATCCTCTCGAACGTGCTGCTCTCCGCCCAGGGCGACAGCTTGCGGCTCACCGCCACCGATCTCGACATCGAGATTTCCGAAGCCGCAGCGGCCGAGGTCGATCGCGGCGGCCAGACCACGGCGCCGGCGAACTATCTCTACGATTTCGTTCGCAAATTGCCGGACGGCTCGGGCGTGAAACTCGAAGTCAGCGGCGACGATCCGCGGCTCTTCATCTCCGCCGGCAAGTCGCGCCTGCACCTGCCGATCCTGCCGGCCGGCGATTTTCCGTCGATGCCGTCGGACGGCTTTGAGACCAAATTCGAGATCGAACCGACAGAACTCGGCCGTCTCGTCGACAAGACCCGCTTCGCGATTTCGACGGAAGAGACGCGTTATTATCTGAATGGCATCTTCTTCCACACCGTCGATGCGGGCGGCGCCAAGCTTCGCGCGGTCGCGACCGACGGCCATCGCCTGGCGCTTGCCGATCACCCGGCCCCGAAGGGATCGCAGGGCATGCCGGGCGTGATCGTGCCGCGCAAGACCATCAACGAGTTGAAGCGCTTGCTGGATGACGCTTCCGACATGGTCGAGATCGCGGTGTCGCCGCAGAAAATCCGCTTCGCGCTCGGCGATGCGGTGCTGACTTCGAAACTGATCGACGGCTCGTTCCCCGAATATGCGCGCGTCATCCCGAAGAACAATGCGAAGAAACTCAAGGTCGACAACAAAGCTTTCGCGGAAGCGGTCGACCGCGTCGCCACCGTTTCTGCTGAACGTTCGCGTTCGGTGCGGCTGGCGCTCGACAAGGACAAGGTCA
>FKKE01002596.1_pt1 | contig 49954 bp, 42 predicted proteins | sample 1106331 | NCBI WGS metagenome assembly FKKE01 (sample SAMEA3931202, study PRJEB13176) | freshwater metagenome | biome: Drinking water system; feature: drinking water; material: freshwater | place: China | collected 2013-02-06 | reverse complement strand
GTGAGGGAACCTCGGTTGTCCAAAAACAGCCGTGTTAGACATGTGATGTTGTTCATTGCTGGAGGACGATTATGAATAATGTTGCAACCCGGGAACTGTCTAAACTCTCAGATAACCTGCTGGTCACAACACTCATTTCTCTTTCTAAGGAAGAAACCAAAGCGACTGCTCAGATGCTGCTTCATTTGGCTGAACTCGACCGAAGGAAATTATATCGACAACTTGGATATCCTTCCTTGTTCGCCTACTGTGTACAGAAGCTCAAATATTCTGAAAGCGCAGCGAAGAGGCGGATTACTGCCTCGCGATGTATGACTAAGTTCCCGGAAGTGTACCAGATGTTTCTTAACCGTGAGGTGAGTCTTACGACGATAGCGATCTTCGAGCCGATTATCACGCCGGAGAACAAAGACCTGGTTCTCTCCCAAGTGAAAGGAAGATCTCGAACCGAGGTTGAATGGCTCGCTGGAAGGTATAATCCTAGGAAAGCAACTTGGGATCGAATTGTACCAATTGTCGTTAGCCAAGTGAAACATCCCGAGCAAAAGCTAGAAAATCACTTGGGTTCGCCGCGAACCCAAGTTAGTTCATCGGAAACTGTTGGCACTCAGCTTCAGCTTGATGAACGGTACCGAATCGAGTTCTCAGCAAGCAAAGTGTTTCGGGAGAAACTGGAGCGAATGAAAGGCTTACTTCAGCCAGGAGCAAGTCTTGAAGCGATCTTTGAGCGGCTGATGGATCAATACATTGAACGAAATGCGCCTGAAAAACGGGAAGCTCGCCGGATTGCACGGGAGCAACGAAAAATCAAACCTCGACGTCGTGCTATTCTACCACCGCGGGACCCACATCTTTCACGGCGCAAGCGCGACCAGGTGTTTCTCCGTGATGGCTTTCGTTGCACCTATGTGAGCCCTGAAGGTGTGAGATGTTCTGCGACGGCCGGACTTCATATCGACCATATTCAACCACGAGCACTCGGAGGGCCGAACACGGTTGAGAATCTCCGGTTACTTTGTGGGCCGCATAATCGCTTAGCTGCCGAAGCCGAATTTGGACAGGAGTTTATGGCGCAGTTTTATTGACTAGGCCATTCCAGCGCGTGGTTTGAACAAGCATTCTCTTGCATGTTACTAGCTACATGTAAACTCTACATACTTTTTATCTCGGCGCAGTGCGCTTGATAGACGCTTTCCACACGTGAGCATTGAGCAGCATTTGAACATAGCTTAGTTGCATCGCCAATTTCCTTGCATACGAGTCTTGGGTTTAATTTTGCGCATCTTTCGAAGGCGACAACAATTACCTCTACATACTGGTCCGTTTCCGTTTGGCAGTATTTATCTTTTCCACTATCGGTCTCAGTGTTGCGAAGTCTGGCCATGTCATCTAAGCAAAAATGCATTTCCTGCACCGCCGGGGCGATAGCGCCAAATGCTTCTTGACAGTGTTTTGCTTCCTCGGGTGATGGGCACTGCTCTCCGTGACAAGTATTGTCCTGGCTTGAAATGTCGTTGGCCTTATTCGTGGGTATTGGCGTTGAGGGATAATCATGTTCGGTACACCATCCATCCTGTCGCGAGCTTGAGCGATTATCCGTTCGAGGCCTCTCGAGTTTTGAGATTGGAAGAAATTTTCGATCGCACAATGTCAGGTATATGTGCCCCGATGTAACTTCTACATGTAACGTCGCTGACGTCACTGATCGAGTGATTTCTGACCATCTTTGAAGAAGTAGCGTCGCATTGGTGAACATAGCAGCTACTGATATGCCCTTTATGCCGAATCTTTGCCCCGCCACAACAAGACGTTTCAAGTCTTGTCACCCCATTTGGGATCCTATACGTTCCGCTTTCCTTGATAATTACGGTTTCCTCAACTGGTAGTAACTCTCCTGGGTTGAAAGTTCGTTCTTCGGCATAAACGAGCGATGTAAGAATAAATCCGATGAGTATTACGACATAGAAAATAAGAGTGGATTTCATGGACAGGAATCCTATGGTGATTTGTTAATCGTTAGCGATTTCTCAAGATACCATAATGTTTTTCGTCAAAAACGAAACTACGTTACTTTTTATGATAGTCTTCTCGTCCTAGCCCAGTTCTATTGGACTGCTTATGGAGACCGCTTATAAACCTTTCCGCACGGTGAAACGTCGTGTGACCCGACTCACATTCCCGTTTATGTCAGTCACGCGGAGGTCAAGCACGTAGGGGCTCTCTCGATAAGGCAGATAGTTCGTGGTGCAGCGTAGCTCGAGCGGTTTAAGCGAGAGCGCTCCTTCACAGATTTTTGCCCCGTCGACAGTGAGCTCGACGCTCTTTAATCGGGCATTGTCAGTGATCGAGGCTGAGATCGGAATGAATTGCTCGCTCGTGACCAAGTTGTCGAGAGGAAGTAGTTGAGAGATCTTTGGCGGAGTAGTATCGGGAATCATTTTGAGTGTCAGATATGCAGAGGCACGGCCATTCCTCCCATCAAACGCGAGAAATGAGATGCGCTGCTCGCTCGGTGTTGCTCCGGTCGACGGTAGAGCAATTTTAAAATTGAAAGGACCTGGGCCATTCACCGGATAGTATGGTCGCTCGCCAACTGGCACTGACCGACATCGTCCTTCACTCCCATCAGAATCGGTTCCAGAATGCAACGTGAATGCCCCCAAATCGGTATCGGCACAGACGCCAACAATATCAGAATTCGGGTCCGACACACTAAAGCTAAACTCCACTACTCCGCCTGAATAAACGGTTCGAAGCGCAGGGACTCTCAGAAACCGCGGGGGTTCATTCTGATGAATCGTTACGCGAACTTCGGCACTCGTCTCTGAAAGAGAGAGAAGCTCAATTTCTAGTTCACCGTCAACAGTGCGGAGTTTTAGGCCCGGTCGAAGTGCGCTGTCGAGTGAGTCGAGTAAGTGCGGGTCGGTCGCGTTATAGAATGAGCTAGGCTTTGCTGGTACTCCAAAGTGTGGCGTTGCATCGAGAAGATTCGTATCACCTCGATTAAGGTCCGCAGAATTACTATCCCAGAGGTCATTTCGAATGAAAACACCCTCAAAAACATTAGGCTCTAGTTCCGCGAGGTACTTGTAGACGCGAGCGTCGAGTCCAATCGGTTGGCGGTACTCGATGTAGTAATTTAGCCCTCTACTCGTTGGAATCTTAATCGTCTTTGTCCCAGTCGAAATTGATTCAAGCGGCTCGATCGTAAAAATCCCGCTCTCTCTCACCTCGGCAACGTGTCCGGGTGAAAGCCACCCAGCGCGATCCTTATGCGCTGCGCTATAGTGTGCCGGCCCGTAGTAAACGCCACTTCCCATGACATCGATGATGTCGCCATAGCCGAAAGAATCGCAGTCATGATTGAGCAGCCCGTCGGCTTGATCTCCGCACTCCCAATCGTTGGCGTGGTAGAGGCCGAGGGAATGTCCGAACTCATGCTTGAACACATTGCTCCAGTATGGGTCGTAGTTTGATTGAAGTGTTGCTGTGCCAATCCGTATCGCTGACATTCGGAGGACACCGGCCGGCGTTCCCGTATCAATCTGCACCATTCCAAGCGTGCTTCGTCCGTAAGGACAGGTCGTATACGATTCGCTCGGCTTCGGAAAGAGAATGAGTAAACGATTGTATCCACCAGTTTCGTAATCGACGACGTCTTTTACTGCAGCCATTGCTGCCGGAACGAGAGTATTGAGGTCGGTGCTGTTTGCGGGACAATCGTTACGTCGAAAGGCCATCGTTTTCCAGTTAGTAATCGTCCCAACGAGTGACACTTGATTATAGGAAACCTCTTTGAGATACGAATGGAGCGAGTTTGGATTGGAGAGCGAGAAGATTTCATTTTGGACTTGGGTTTTGCTGAAGGGTCTGTAATTTGGATCGTCTTCGAAGTTCACCAGGAGCACGAGCAGGCGCTGTTCACCAAGGTTTGAGTTGAAGGCCTCGCCTGCGGTGACGTTAGGCGTCTCGAGTCTCTCGTACGCAGCTACCGCAACTTCGGTTCCGAACTGAGATAAAATTCCATTCGTAATTCGAAGTCTCTCTCCAGAAATGAGGCGAGGACTTCCCTCGGGAAAAGAGAGTACAGTCCGGGTTCCATTTGATTGGACAAGAAAGTAGTAGATGGCATCGAGGCCTAGCTTTCGACGCTGTGGATGAAAGCTGTCACTGATATCAACTTCGACTACTCCTTCGAGGCTGTGTACTAAACTCGCTTCACCTTTCACGTGCGGCATAACGGTTCGTTGCTCGTCGGCTGAACCGAGATCGGGGATACATGCAAAGCAAAGCGCAAACGCAAGCCGAGCCAGGTGAGCAAGTTGCATGTTACCTTTCCTTCATCAGACTGAACGTAAGCGGACTCTAGACCGATCGAAAAATTAACTGAAGCTGCTTCTCTGCGGGATATTCGTCAGGTTCATAGAGGGCTCGCGAATAAAGAGGTGATCGTTTTGGTAAGAATATATATGAAATAGCATTAAATCGCATGAGCTTTTTGAAACCATTGGAGGTCCCTATGCGTAGTGATAACTTGTGGGGGCCACACTCACGGGAGAAATTATGTATCCTTTAAGAACTGCGCTTTCCATCATTATCGCCCTTACGCTCGCATTATCGAATGTCTCGATTAGCGTTGCGGAGAGAGCCCAACCGAGCCTCACCCGGCCCATTTCGATTGATCTCAAGGGCGAGCGATTTGAGAACTTTCTTCGCATTATTGCAGAAACTTCCAATATGAATGTGATCAGGATGGAGGAGATCTCGTTTCCGCTCACTGTTCGACTTATTGATACGCCCATTGAGAAAGCTCTCGATGCAGTGCTCAGCCAGTATGAGTTAGTAAAGAGAGTCGATGGTAATGTGATTCAGGTCTACCGGAAGAGCAACCCGGCACTCAAGCGTCCACAGACTACCAGGGCCTATGAAGGACGGCTGATCAGCCTTGATTTACAAGATACGCATCTCGACAATGCCGTGCGCATCGTAGAAGAGGTGGCGGGGAAAGCAGTCCTCGGGAAAGAGTTACTCCCCACACGTGCAACGGTGACTGTGCGGCTTATTGATGTCCCGTGGGATCAGGTGCTCGCTATCTTGTTAGAACAAAACGATCTCCAGGCAACGATCGATACACACACAATTCAGATAAAGACCGCGATGTAAGCAGAAAAGCGGGTAGTTTGAACGATCTCACCTAAATTCTTTGACATAAAATCTCTGCTGGAATAGAAGTAGCGGTTCGACAACTTGCGCATGAGGCAGGGATGAAATTCGTTACCTTCCAGCATGGTTCCTTCATCCGACTTGGGGTGCTTGAACGTGGCGCGTTCTACGATCTCACCTCGCTTGATGGTGTAGTGCGGAGCCTCACGAGTACTGTCCTCTCTTCGCGAGCGATGCAAACGCTTGCCGCATGCAGTCCAGTTACCTTTCGCGACATGCTCTCATTTCTTCGAGTCTGGGGAGCGTTGGGACCTAGTCTCCTTGAGCTCACCCGAGAGATGATGGACGCGCTCCAACAGGATCGCATACCCGCAGAGTTTCAGGGAGCGCCACTTCAATTTAGCGAGCGTGAGATAAAACTCCTCAGCCCACTTCCGCGCCCGAGTTCACTCCGAGATGGCTATGCTTTCCGACAGCACGTGGAGACAATGCGACGAAACCGAGGAATGGAAATGGTCCCGGAGTTCGATCACTTTCCCGTGTTCTATTTTGGCAATCATCAGAGTGTCGTTGGTCCAGGCGATTTCTATGTTCAACCGTGGCATCTCGATCAGCTCGATTATGAGCTAGAGGCTGCGATAGTGATTGGTCGCGAGGGAATGAATATTAGTGCCGACCAGGCAGACAGTTATATCTTCGGTTTCGTGATTATGAACGATATGTCGGCGCGGGCGCTCCAGCGAGAGGAGATGAAATTGTCCCTTGGACCTGCGAAAGGGAAGGACTTTGGCACGGTGCTCGGTCCCGCAATTGTTACCCCAGACGAGCTCGCCGATCGAACTCAAGCTACGCCCCAGGGGAATCGTTACCAACTGGCGATGAAAGCCGAAGTAAATGGCGCGGTCCTCTCCCAAGGCAATCTCGATTCCATGAATTGGACCTTTGCCCAGATTATTGAACGAGCGAGCTATGGGGTTATGCTCTACCCAGGAGATGTCATTGGTTCTGGAACTGTGGGCACGGGATGCCTTGCAGAACTCAATAGTTCGAAGATTACTGATAACCTCTGGCTTCGACCAGGCGATCGGGTGCGCCTGGAAATTGATCGGCTAGGAGTGCTCGAGAATACGATTATGCTCCGGGGCGAGGCCTAATCTAGCGCTAGCGCTTCTTTTTCGACCGACCCTGTAACTCCCCTCCAAGCATACGCAACCAAACGTCATAGAGGTCTTTCATTACGGTAACGTCGTTCTCGAGCCGAGCCTGAGCGTGGGCCCCCAGGTCATAGGTGAATAGTTCATTCGCGCGCTTCTCACAATCGTCAACTTCAATTAATCCCTCGTCCTGCGCGTCTCGTACTGCTGCAACGAGATATCTCCGGAAGCGATTGAGAATCTCCCAGGCTTTGGCACTCAAGCCTCCTTCCGCAGCAGAAAGCTCTGCGCCAACGGTAGTAAATGGACAGCCCACAACGATTCCTTTCCGTTTCTTTTCCTCGATTTGCTCCTGGTAGGAGAAGTTCGCGTAATCTTTAAGACGCTGAAGGGGAGGGACCTGCGGAGAGAAGAGATGATCGAGCCGTTCACGAAGCTGCTCCCAGAGCACCTCGAGCGCCTCAATCGCGAGAGCCTCTTTGGATTCAAAGAAATGGTAGAAGCTCCCTTTCTTCGCCTGGGCGCACTCGCAAATTTCGTCCACGCTGACGCGGCCGAAACTATGAGTCCAAATAAGGTCCAGCGCAGTTTTCAGTAATTCGCGACGAGTATCTCGTTTTTCTTTCATACCTCATATTCTACTTGACTAACTAGTAAACTACAAGAAAAAAACTCACATATGTCTCAAATAATTGTACTGTATGGTCTAGACTGAATGGTTAAATAATTTAGAAATACTTATAAGAAGCTGGGCCAATAAAAATATTTCTAGAGTGATTTCAAACTATTAGCAAAATAGTTTAGGCGCCCTACTTGACTGATTAGTCAATTTTATTTTAGTGTTCAGGTGTAACGGCCGATTCGCTTAAGTAAGTAGACTAACCGGTCTATATATCAGGAGGAGTTATGGACAACCTCAGAACCACGATTCAAATGATCCTCGCTGCTTGCACTCTCAGTTTGCTTACCGCATGTGCCCCTGCGCTCTCACGGCTTAAGGCAGCTCCAGCTCCGCAAACGGCCTTCCTGAACGTGAGTGTCAACGCACGCTTTGAAGAAGACTTGAGCAAATACCCATTTCATCGGGTTTGGTTCGCAAACCAGAGCAACCAAGTTTATGACGGTAAACGAATATACGTCGCTCCAGTTGATACCTCGCACGTGCGCTATGACGTAGACTGGCACCTTGGCCGGACCGCTGGACGGATTGCATCTGAGCAAGCACTAGCGAGTATCGCTGAATATACGCGAGAGACCTTTCAAACTCGTTTCGCTGAGGAGAATTACGAAGTTACGACAGATGAGCAGCGAGCCGATAGCCTCATCCTCGAGCTCGCACTAGTGGAGCTCGGTCCGACTGACGTCTTCCGTAATGTTGTAGGTACTGCAGCTGGAGCGTTCATTCCCGGAGGTGGTCTCATCTCAGCCAAGAGTAATGGTTCGATTGCCATTGAAGGGGCGCTCCGAGACGGGAAGTCTGGCGAGGTGCTGTTCATGTTCACCGACCGTGAACGCGGGAAAATGGCACCATTCAACTTCAATGATTACACCAGATTTTCTCATGCGCGCGCGATTGTGGAGGAATGGGCGGAGCAGTTAGTCGAGCTCTGTGACAAAGGCCCAAATGGAGTGGTGCCGGACAGTTTGCCGATTACGCTCCTTCCACTGTAGCGCGGCGGAGGAATGTTGTACCCACGGTTCAATGAATGAGTCGTGGGATTTTATTAGCAAAATAATTGAGGAGAACGTCATGAGTATACAGACAATGAAAAAGCATGAGGTAGGGGAGCAGTGTGTAAACGGAGTGAACGTGAGTCAGCTCGAGAACACAGTGCAGGCAATAGAGAACGATCCAGAACTGGCGAGATTTCAATTTCGGGCGCGCAACAAATGGGTGAACGGTGGATACAATCTCACAACTGTTTCCGATTACGATGGGGCGAGACAGCAATTCAGTAGAAAGAAACCGTTCATTCTTGCGGCCGATGAGCCACCGATGTTGCTGGGAGGTGACCAAGCGACAAATCCAGTTGAGCAAGTGCTTGCTGCCTTGGCTGGATGTTTGACCACGTCGCTCGTTTATCACGCGGCAGCGAATGGAGTAGAGGTTGAAGCGGTAAATTCGAACTACGAAGGGGATCTCGACCTCCGTGGATTCCTCAATCTCGAACCAAATATTCGCAAAGGCTATGAGGAGATACGAGTGCGATTCCGAGTAAAATCTGACGCAAGCGAAGCGCAGCTAATGGAATTCATGAAACATTCGCCGGTATACCAGATTCTTACGAGCCCAACACCAGTCAGAGTCGTGCTGGAAAAATCGTAGTTGTCTTTGTCTAGAGTGATTCCACTTGTTGTTCTGAGTGGAATCGCTCTTCTAAAGGTAGACCCAAGTTGTGCCTGCGTTTTTTGGATCGAGTTGGAATCGTTCGACGTGGCGGGACTTTGCAAGGTAGCGATGGACGGCGTCTTTCACTGCGCCAGTTCCGATTCCATGAATGACTTCAATCTGGAAACAATTGTGACGAAGAGCTGCATCGATCGCCTTTTCAAGTTCGGCCGTTGCATCATCAACGGTGAGGCCGTGGAGATCAATTCGGGATGACTTTGATTCCTTAGTCGTAGGCTCCCTTTCTTTTCGCTTGCGTGACTTCGACTTCTTCGCCTTCGATTCGCTCGCAATGGAGAGTTTTGCTTCATGCACCCAGATAGTGAGCGATCCATATTCGAGGAGGTACTCTCCCTTCGGATTTGGTCCCTCGAGCACTCGAAGTATCCCGCGAAAGCCGGATGCAACGACTAGCGTTTGAGGTGGGTGACGAACGTTCTTGCTAGCCATAACAACGGTATATTATAGCACGGTATATAATATACAGAGAGGTGCTTTCGAATGAAACGAATCGCAATCGTTGGTGGCGTGAGAACCCCATTTGTCAAAGCGGGGACAAAATTTGCTCATCTTCGCATGCAAGACTTGGGCGAACATGTGCTTCGGGCTGTCGTGAAGCGATATTCGCTTGACCCTGCTCGTATTGATGAATTTATTTTCGGTGCGGTGCTCCTCGACCCCGCAACACCAAATTGGGCACGAGAGATTGTATTTGCCGCGGGACTTCCGAAGAGCATCTACGCTCATGCTGTTTCCAATAACTGTATCTCCGGGCTTGTCGCGATCTCATCTGTCGCAGAAAAGATTTCGCAGGGGACAATCTCAATTGGGATCGCCGGTGGCGCAGAGTCGATGTCGAATCCGACACTCTCGTTTAAGCGAGCCGCAGCGAAGAAATTCTTACGGCTCTTTCGCGCTCCGAGCACGGGAGCAAAACTACTCTCGCTCGGGAAGTTTCGCCCGACTGATTTTCTGCCTCAACCACCGAGTATCACCGAGCCATCGACCGGACTTTCGATGGGCGAGCACATGGAAATTACGGCGAAACAGCTTGGAATTCCGCGGGCCGAACAAGACGAGATTGCGTACCGGAGCCATATGAACGCGGCTCGAGCAACGGATACGGGAAAATTAACTGCTGAAATCGAGCCACTTGCCGGTGTGAATTCTGACTTAATTATCAGGAGAGATACAACGCTTGAAAAATTATCATCACTCCGTCCGGTCTTTGATCGATCACGGGCTGGCACACTCACGGCTGGAAACTCGAGCCCACTTACCGATGGAGCTTCGGCAGTGCTCCTCATGTCCGAAGAACGGGCGAAAGAAACGGGTCACGAGGTGCTTGCGTTTCTCTCCGGATGTGAATATGCCGCGATCGATCCAAATGATGGGCTACTCATGGCGCCAGCGCTTGCGGTGCCCCGTTTGCTTCGGCGCCTTGGGTTGAAGCTGAGTGATATCGATCTCGTAGAAATTCACGAGGCATTTGGGGCGCAGGTGGCAGCAAATCTGAAACTCTGGCGAGAGGGCTGGAAAGGTGAGCCTCCGATTGGTGACGTTCCGGTGGAGAAATTGAATGTGCTTGGTGGCTCAATTGCCATCGGTCATCCTTTTGCCGCAACTGGCGGCCGAATTGTTTCCACCTTAGCTCATGAGCTTCATCGGCGTGGGGCGAAACGTGGACTGATTAGCATCTGCGCTGCGGGAGGCATGGCGGGAGCAATGGTACTCGAGCGAGACTGATAGGCCCGCTTTTGCCTGAATCCTTCGTTGCGGGAAATTGCTCCGGTGCTCGTTTGCACGAGCAAAGTCCGCTCCTCGCAATTCCCGCGCCTCGACTTCAGCCAAAATCGGACCTATCAGAATAGGCTTCTGGACTTCGGCGGGTAGTTCCTTCAAAATAGTGACGAGGCCAGAGATTAGCGGATAGCCGCAGCTTACATTTTGTAAGTTGAGGAAAGTCGGGACACCTCAGAGTAGGCCGGCTGTAAAACACAGCCTGGGGCGACCCAGAGAAAGTGCAACAGAAAGTAAACCGCCCTCCGTAGCCTTGGCGAAGGAGGGCAAGGGTGAAACAGTGAGGTAAGAGCTCACTAGCGTCGTAGGTAACTGTGGCGCTCGGTAAACCTCGGCTGGTGCAAGACCAAATAGGGGAGTCATCGCGGGAGTTTCTCCTGCGTCGCGGATACTCTGACGCGAGAGCTCCCGGGTAGAGTCGCTAAGATGAATGGCTATCGCGGACGAAAGTCCGGACAGAATCCTGCTTACAGCTAGCTCTGGCCTCACTCTATTTGTGTCTTTTCCCTCTGTGTTCCTCCGCGTTCCTCTACGAATCCCTCTGCGTTATTTTCCATTAATTATATGACTGTAAAACGCAGAGGATCCTCAGAGGCCGCAGAGGAACGCAGAGGGGGGATGGATACAGACATCGGAATCAATCTGTGATTATATACGAAAACGACTTAAACTTATGTTGAAGCAACACTGGCGATTCATTTCAAACGTTGAGCGCGTAGCAGATAATTGTATCGTAGTGCTTGCCTTTATCCTTGCCTACTATGCACGCGAACCAGTTCTAACAACCCTCGCTCGGTTTTTCTCAAATATTCCCCCAGAACCACAAGCACTCGCTCCGATTGAAAGCTATCTCATTGTGCTGGGAATTGCGCTCCCGCTCTATAACGGCGCACTTTCAGTTTTGGGTGGCTACCGGAGCATGCGTTTCTCGTCGTTACTCGGCTTAACCCGGGTAGTGTTTTTTGCATCGGTGATTGTCTTTCTCTCTGAGGGAGCACTGCTCTATCTTCTCAAATGGGATCTTAGCCGAAGCTTCATCGGGATCTTCTGCGCACTGTGTGCGCTGCTCCTCTTATTCGAACGATACTTAGTCCTCTGGATACTCCGGTATTGGCGAAGTCGGGGACTGAACTATCGCAATATTCTGCTCGTCGGCACGGATGAACAGTCACGTCGGATTTTTGAGGAAGTATCGAAGCGTCCAGAGCTCGGAATTCGTGTCGTAGGCTTCGCTACATTTGAAACGGATTCACGTTTGGAGTTGCTCGGACAGGGCAATGGCTTAGATGGAACGCTCCGACAACCTGGGGGAAAGCCGAGCGCTCCGCTTCCGGCTCCGGTAATTGCTTCACCGGAAACGTTTGAAGTTGCGCTGAAGCGCTATGCGGTTGACGAGGTGCTGTTTACCGATGTCGTGCGTTATTTTGCGCTTGTCGAGGAGTTAGCGCGAATTGCGAGCGAAGAAGGTGTTCGAGTAACACTTGCCGCAAACTGGTTTAGTTTAGAGATTTTCAAGTCGGACGTGAGCTATTTTGGTGCGGTGCCGCTCATTCACTACCAACCATCGCCGGCTGACGGCGCAACCCTCTATCTGAAGCGAGCGATCGACATCTCTGTCTCCGCATCGCTCTTACTTGTCCTCTCGCCATTGTTACTGAGTGTTCCCTTCCTCATCGCGCTCGAGAGTCATGGCCCCGTGTTCTTCCGGCAACGAAGAATTGGCCTGAACGGGAGGCAATTTACCTTGCTCAAATTTCGCTCGATGGTTCGGGACGCAGAGAAACTTCTCCCCGCGCTTCGCTCGCAGAATGAGATGCAAGGGCCAGTATTTAAGTTGAAAGCCGACCCACGAATTACTCGCGTGGGGAAATGGCTCCGGCGGTTCAGTATCGATGAGCTCCCACAACTGATTAATGTTTTGCGTGGGGATATGAGCCTCGTTGGTCCACGACCGCCACTCCCGGAAGAGGTTTCGCTCTACGTCAGGAAACATCGTCGTCGGCTGAGCATGCGGCCGGGGCTTACTTGCACCTGGCAGGTGAGTGGGCGAAATGAGAATCCAGATTTTGAGCGGTGGATGGAACTCGATTTAGAATATGTGGATAATTGGTCGCTCCGAAACGACCTTCGATTGTTGGTGAAGACGATTCCGGCGGTGCTATTGGGTTCTGGAGCACGGTAGCTCAGCTATTGTCATTGCGAGCCCTGCACCATGCGCTTCGCTTAGGTGCAGGGCTAACGCTCCCTCGCAATGACAATTTTCGCGGTTACGCCGTTCCGCTTGCCTTCCCTTCCTTCTTCCATCGCTCGATGATCTCTTTAAAGTAGGGGAGTGGCCGAGCTCCTTTTACTTGCACACCATTAACAAAGAATCCGGGTGTGCCAGTAATACCGAGCTGTTTTGCAAGCGCGGCATCTGAGTCAACGCGTTTCTTGATCTCCTCGTCGTTCATGTCCTTCTTGAACTTTTCGACATCGAGTCCAAGCTTCCCAGCGAGTTCGACGTAGAGTTCCTCACTGAGCCGATCCTGGTTATTGAACAGCTCGGTGTACATCTCCCAAAACTTCCCCTGTTTTCCAGCGGCCTCAGCAGCGATTGATGCTGGCTTTGCCTGTGGATGGAAGGGAAGTGGCAAATGCATAAATACAAGCTTTACATCTTCCGGGTACTCTTTGAGAACGTCTTCCATCACCTCCATCCCGCGCTTACAGAATGGGCACTGGAAGTCCGAAAACTCAACGATCGTTACCTTCGCCGATTCTTTCCCCTTAATCGGGCGACCCGCGACGTCAATCTTCACGGGATTTTTAAACTGCTCCTCCATCTGAGACTTTTCATCAACCGCTGCCTGCTCCTCCTGCTGCTTGCGCTTCTTCATGAAGAACTGTTGCAGGGCGTTTCCGATTTTCTCGATGTTCTCGTCTTTCTCCAAGTAGCTATCCATCGATTTTTCGAAATCGGTAGGCTTCGCGCCTCCGGCAGCTCCGGCGGCGGGTGCCTGGGCAACTGAAGCGTGGGAAATGAAGATTGAAAAAACTGCGAGAGAGAAGATTGATCCGACGTGCTTTAACATTGAACTATTATCTCCTAATGCTGTGTCGCGGGGACGAATGCGCTTTAATTCGCGCTACCGCCTCGACAACTTAACGTTTCCTTTCGGCGAGGCCAAGACCAAAGCGAACACGAACCAAAATTATTGCGAAAAATTCGCCGGTTTTAACCTTCTCAGGTATCTAATATTGGATAGCCGAGGCCGGTAAATAATTCAAATAAAACAGCGGAAATCTGTAGCCGGGTTTAAGAGCAGCCGGAGGAGCCGGCCACCAAAAAAGCGAGGGGAGAGCTCGCTAGACCATTGCTCAAGCGAACGGATGGAGATCCCGCCCTCAGAGGTCGCAGTGCCTGAAGTGGCGATCCGACACAATTGCTCCTCAAGTTCTGAAATTTCTCGTAACTGCTCAAAGTTTACCATCGCGAGATGGGGGAGTGGCAGCACGTACGCTGATATTGCTGCTTCAACTGCGCGGTCGCTCTCGAGCCAAGCCTCTGGACTCGAGCATTGTTCCGTGTGTGGATGCTCCGTGAGCGCAACAACTCCTATTCCTGCGCATGCGGCAAGCGCAGCTTCAGCGCGTAGCTCGAGGAGTGAATTCAGTGTAAAGGCTTGGTTCTTGATCGAAAGAATTAGGTCAACACTTCCGAGCACATTACCGAGTGAGGCATGCCAAGTGTCTGTTGCTTCTTCATTTCCCACGAGTGCCTCACGAGCAATGAGGCGTGAAGCCTCGCGCGTGAGATCAATAATGCGGTAATTGTCGTTCATCTGAAGCTTTGTATTCAGGCGGTCAGCAAACTCTCGCTCGCGCTCAGTTTGGCAGAGAAGCACGAACGTGATTCGTTTCAAACCACCGATCAATTGTAAGAGTCGATCTTCAACCCAAACATTGCCTCCAGTTTCACGTGAGTCGGGAGCGAAGATAAGCGCTGTACACGCTGAGTTCACATGGGGCGTCACCGCGAAAGAAAAGCCAGCTCTCGCAGCCCGGAGCAGTGCGGGGAGAATGAGTGGTGGAAGGAGAAGCGTCCCCGCAGGCGAGCTTTGCTCTCGTGCTTCCCCTTCTCGAACCGCAACGAAGGGTGAAAGTTGATATTTCGCGTGAAGCAACCGGTGTGCGATGTGACGGTACTCGGGAATAGGAGAGAGTTTCCGAACGATAACCGAGGCGCTGTTTCCGTCTCTCTCAAGCGTAATTTTCAGCCGATCGCCCGCCTGCTTGGTTACGTTTACTCTATTTTCAGATAATCCCTCAGCGATGAGCTCTGACTCGGGATTCTCTTCCGGGGTTTCGACTATGACGCGAAGTTTCGCCGGATTCTCTAGTATCTCGTCGAAGCACTCGGCACCAGACTGAACAAGCTTTGTGTTGTTTACGAGTTGTCCCTCTGCAAGTGTGCCGGTGAGCGAGTTTTGATGGAGGCGATAGTGATAGAGCACGGCATCATCGTCGAGATGGGATACGGTGGCATAGGTGCGGAGTCGTAGCCAGTAGTCATAATCCTCAAAACCTGCGCAGTTATCTGCGTAACCACCGAGAGCATCGCGTAAGTGTCGTCGGTAGAGAAAACACGCACCAATATAGTTATCGGGGAAGCGGGACAACGTGCTCCCCGAAAGCGGGAGATAGAGCACTGATCTGCGAGTTGGATGTTGATTCGCTCGTCGATATTCAGAATTGTTCAGTGGCAGTCCTTCGTCGTCGACAAGTTCCATATTCGCATAGGTGAGCCCTACTTCGGGGTTTGCGACCAAATAGTCGCTTAGCATCCGCAATGCACCTGGAAGGAGGCGATTATCGGCCGAAATCCAAGTGAGGAAATTGCCAACCGCCAGTTCGAAACCACGATTGAGTGTTGCTGCGAGCCCACGGTGAGGCTCCTCGTGAAAGCGTAGACGGGGGTCGTCAAGGAAGTGAGAGAGTGCTGCTTTTGGGCTATCGTCTGATCCATCATCAACGACGATAAGCTCAAGTCGTACCCCCTCCTGCGAGAGGACTGAGCTCACTGCTTCTTTCAGGTAGCGCGAATGATTGTAGACTGGAAGAATTACGGAAACTGTTGGACGGTAAACCCAGTCGAGCACTGTCCGAGGGGCAGACCACGGGAACTGGTAGAAATCTCGACGGGCGTGTTTACGCGCGATAAGCGAGCGCAAGGATTCATCCGACTGCACCGCTTGCGTCTTTCTTAAACCAAACATGCCTTTTCCTTGTCCTAGCCCTGGTCCTTGTATGTATTCATCCTAGCCCTGGTCTTGGTCCTTGTCGTGCATCCTGATCCGGCACCTTTTCTTAGTCCTAAAGACGAGGACAACGATCAGGTAGCGGATCAGGATCACGACAAGGACGAGGACAACGACCAGGACCAATACCAGGTGAACTTACATAGCGCCGAGTGAACGTCAGAGTTGACCTAAAAGTCAATTCTCACTGCGGATATTCGTGGCTGGTGTAAGCCTGGGAACTGCTAGGTTGCAGGGGAGAAAGGTTGGCGCCAGTAGCCAAAGTGTGTGTGTTGGTTGGGTGTCATGCCTATTGTCCTCGCTGGTGGCCCTTTGAGTGAAGGAGAGCCTAGACTTGGACTACTAACGCCAATGAGGAAGGTCGGCCTTAATTCTTTTTCACTTTAGTGATAAATGCTAAGTTATTAAAATTATTGAAAAGTTTATTTCTTAATTAAAAGCCGTATCAACTCACGTAAAGCTCATATCTTGTCATTGCGACGGAGCCTCCGGCGACCGCGGCAATCTCATACCGAGACGAGAGCGTTTGTCATGCTGCTCGGAGATTGCTTCGCTCTGCTCGCAATGACAAGGTATTCGTAAGTGAAAATCGCAATTGCTGGAATCCGTGGCGTCCCCGCCTGTTATGGTGGGTTTGAAACCTTTGCCGAAGAGCTTGGCAGCCGTCTTGCCACGCGCGGACATACGGTCATCGTTTACGGCCGAAAACATGTAATTCAACATCCTTCATCAACCTATCGTGGAATGGAGCTTGTGCTCCTCCCCGCGCCTCGACATAAGTACCTCGAAACCCCGCTTCACACTCTCCTTTCCATCTTTCACCTGGTTTTTCATCGACCGGATGTGACGCTCGTATGTAACGCAGCAAATAGTCCGTTCCTCTGGATCCTCCGGCTCGTCCGTATTCCAGTCGCAGTGAATCTGGATGGCATCGAACGGCTTCGTGCGAAGTGGAATCTGCTCGGCAAACTCTGGTATCGCTGCGGTGAGATCTGCTCGGTGCTGTTTGCAAACAAGCTTGTTGCTGACGCTGAAGTAATACGCGAGTACTATGAAAAAACATACAATACACGCTCGGTGGTCATTCGCTATGGCTATGCTGACGGTGGCGAAGAAAGGGATACATTCGCGAGGATTATTGCGCGCAAGATAAACGGTGAGGAGGCATCTGAATCAAGTTCGGGTCGCGAGCAGAAATCGATTTTTGAAACACTCCCGCTCCGTCCGGGGGCGTACTTGCTCTATGTTTCACGTCTCGAGCCAGAGAATAATGCGCATCGGGTGATTGAGGCATACGAGGCGCTCCCCGCGTCGAGCCGAAAGATTCCACTGGTGATCGTCGGTGGTGCACCCTATGCGAAGGAGTATATTCATCGGCTTCATTCTCTCGCAGGTGAGCAGGTGATGTTTCTCGGTTTCCGTTTTGGCTCGGAATATCGTGAGCTTCAACTTGGAGCGTACGCTTATATTCAGGCTACTGAGGTGGGCGGCACGCATCCTGCGCTTGTCGAGGCGATGGGCTTCGCCAATTGTGTCATTGCCAATAAAACTCCAGAAAACATGGAAGTATTGGGAGACGCAGGAATTTGTTACGAGAAGAATAATGTTCGCGCGCTTACCGAGTCGTTGGCGCAGGTACTTGCCGATTTTGAAATGGTGAAACGGTACCGGAAATTAGCGTACGAACGGGCAACTCGCAATTTCAACTGGGAAAATATCACCAGCGATTACGAGGCCTTATTCTCTGAGCTCACCGGCCGGTAGCCGTTCACTGCATTGCGAAATACCTTGTCATTGCGAGCGCAGCGAAGCAATCTCCAAGCACCGGGGCAGTTGCTATCCCCCCGGTATGAGATTGCCGCGGTCGCTTCGCTCCCTCGCAATGACATGAGATCAATGGCATATTTTGGGGATTTGATCTTGACCTTGAGGAAGCAAGAGGATACCAGGTCATAGGTGCGGGCTTGTTTTTCTGCTCCTTCATGCAGAGTGCAAGGAGGAGACGAGAACGAGCGACGGTGAAGGCGAACGCGATGGCTAACCCGACGCGTCGGCATCAATTACAAGAGAAAAAAACAACAAGAGGTGTCTCGTGGCTAAGAAAAAGAAGAGCAAAAAGAGCATGAAGGCGAGCGGCAAGTCGAAGATGAAGAAGTCGGCTAAAGGAGCATCAAAGAGTATGAAGCTCGCTCCAAAGAAGATGGGGCCGACGCCGCCAGCTAAGCCAGTTCTCGTTTCACCGAAGAACTCCAATTCGCGGCAGTACACACAGGGCGAATTCCTTGAGTGCATCCGCGGTTGCTGTGGCTTCACCACGCGTCGTGAAGCAAAGGAGTTCTATAATGACTTCGCAAGTATGATCACAGTGGCGCTGAAAAGCGGTTACAAGATTATGCTCCCGGGTATCGGTAAGATGCAGGTCCGTCGAACAAAAGCGCGGATGGGCAGGAATCCGATGACCCAAGAACAGATAATGATCCCGGCACGAAAGAAAGTGGCCTTCACTGCGACGAAAGCATTGAAAGAGGCCGTGCTCTAAGTCGCCGAGAGTACCCAGCACCTGCGATAGAGCTTTGGCGCTATCGCAGAATCTTCTTAGCCCGCTCACGTGTCGGATCTTATGATTCACGCTCGCATCTCTTTCTTCGTTTCCAAGTTACTTCCACTCTGCTTCCTTGTTACCCTCGTAAGCTGCGATTCCTCAGGCCTTGGTGGTGGTGATGGGATTTCAGTCGGTGACGGGGGTGGTGGTTTTGAAATCGGCAGTGGCAGTGTGCCGGCACCGAGCGACACACCGCCTCCGACATTTCCTCCCTTTGGCGGAGAGGGAGGATCAGGGGGAGGAACTGGTGGTGGTGGAGGTGGCGCTGGCGGTGGCGGTGGCGGCGGAGGTGGTGGGGGTTGTACACCAGCCGGATCGGGAGGAACAGAGACAGTCCTGTGGGATTTTGACACTGGGAATTTTGATTCGTTCGAACGAGTTCAGGAGAGCTTCGATGGGGAGGCTGACTCGTGTAACGATCTCTCAATTACTCTTCGAGCCGTCGACCGGAACCCCGATGCAGTTGATACGACCTCATTTCAGGTCGTAATTGTGACGGATGATTCCGAGGTGTTACTCCGCACCGTCTCTCTGTTTGCGCCTGATGGTGACGAGGTCGTGGAGACACCTACTGACGCAAGCACTGCTGCAACCACTCTCGCGGTGAGCGCGAACAACGAAGTAAACTCTCTCACTTATCCCGCCCGTGGGGCTGACCCGAATCTCACTGAGGGGGATTACATCCAGAACGTTACGTTCTCTGAAGCCGGCGCGGCCGCATCTTTTCAGGGGAATGTCGTTGCGAAACGGGACCCAGATCTGAATGGCGGCACACTCCGGATAAATTTCTTTCTCGTTGGATCGGAGGTGCAGACTGGTTCAGAGCGAACAGCAATTGATACCGCTCGCGTGCTCTTGCGAGCAATCTACGCCCAAGCAGGCCTCAGTCTGAGCGAATCCGTTTTCGAGGTGACGAGTGATTCCGGAGTCGTCCCGTACCCAGTCACGGGCTCGACGTTTTACTTCACTGAGATAACGCGAGCAGGGGTGCCCCAATACAGTTTAAACGTATTTATTGGATCGGAAATTTCTCGTAACTCTGATACGTCAAATGGAGCAGAGATTTTAGATGGCGTTGTTGGTGTTGCCGCGGGAATTCCTGGCCCGAGCATCCCGACCAGTAAGAGTGCGGTAGCGGTGAGTCTACTTGCTCATGATGCGAACGGCGATGGGAGTTATAACGATGCAGAAACGCAACTTCTCGGCGAGACGCTCGCCCATGAAGGAGGGCATTATCTCGGCCTATTCCATCCGGTTGAGATTGCGGGCATCGACTCTAACGGTGACTTCGTATTCACCTATCAGGACCCGTTGGCGGATACCCCGGTTTGTAGTTTTGAAGCGGAGTGTCTCGATAATGGTACCGCTTTGCTTAATATGTTTCCCACTCCTTTGATTAGTGGCACGGAGTTAGTGGATCAGACGGTACTTACGAGTGGTCAAAGCAGAGTTATGAATTTGCAGGTAATAGTGGATTAAGCGTATGGTTTATTCTCATGAGAGGAGATAAGCGATGAGAACAGTAAAATTCGCTTCCATTGCCTGGGGCCTTTGTTGCTTCGCCCTGGCTCTAACTCCGGTAATTGCTGAGTCGACGCCGGATGCCGTAAAGACCACTCTCATGACACGACATCTCTCCACCACGAGAGATCAGCTTGAAACAATGGCTGGTGGGCAAGATGCGTTGGTAAAACAACTCCTCGAGCTTCGGCACGAGGAGCATGTCCCGTTCGTTGGTATGCGCGCTGAGAAGCTGCTCCTCCAATATGCCGATCGTCCCGAGGTGAGGTTGGCGTTGGAGGAAGATCTGCGCGCACCGAGATACAAGGGTCTCGCCAAGGCAATTGCAATCCATGTGGATACTGTCCCCGACAGCGCGGCACGCGAAGGAATGGCGAAGCTCGTTATCGAACGGGCGAAGCAAGACCCCTCCTATATGCCGTATGCACGGATGCTTCGCGAGAGTTCAGACGAGAACGTTCGGGAACTTGCCCGGGAAGCGCTCGATTAGAGCATCACTTCACCTCGTTCATCCATCAGTAAAAGCGCCCATTTGTTGACAAAAGTTATGTTTTTTTCTATTCTACACTGTTTCCAGCAGTGTAAGTGGTGTGCTCATGGGACGAGCGTTATACAAGCTGTTCAGCTTAGTCTCGCTGGGAGTTCTCGCCTACTCCCCAGCCATAGCGGATGAGGTTCGCCCGCGGAGCTTTGAAGTAATCGCCCACGCTCTCCGTGAAGGTTCGCCCAGCTCGCTTTCTGTACTCAAACCCGATCAACTCAAAACCTTGCCGAACTATCAATCGGAACTCCTTCCGTTCTTAAAAGCTGAACTCCTCAAGCACTTGGTCAGCCAATTTACCGATCGCGAGTGGCGAGAGTGGCCACAACTGCTCTCTTCGATGACGAACCCTTCTCAGGCGAGAGAGTTCGTTGATCGGATAAATATGGTGAATATTAAGCTTGGAGTTTATCTCGAGACGGCCGCTCAGCTGTTTCATGGGTTGTTCCTTGCGATTGAAAAAGGCGGCGATTATTCCGTTACAGAGAACTTCGAGTACTTAAAAACTCATGCCGAAGAGATTCTTGCGTATCGTGGGAAGACACCACTTCCTCCTCAATTTATGTTTTCTGAGGAAGTCATTCGAGACGAAGTGTTCATCGGCGAACTCAATCGTTTACGCGCTGAGCTCGTAGCGCGATTCATTCGCGCAAATCCGCGACAGTGGCCAGTTCATCTCTCGCTTATCAACGCGCTTCCCGAGCACGGTATTGCTGAGGACGTCTATCAAGCAATCGGGGGTAGTCTTGCATCGTTAGTGCTTGATGGCGATAGCGCTACTCGACAGATATTCCTCTATCAAGAGTTGCGGATCGGGAAACTCCAACGTTATGCGGCAATCAGTCCGATTGTTCGGCGTTCTCTTGCTCAGCTATTCGTCATCGGAGCCGTCGACGCCCTAGAACGAGGAGAATCGATGGATTCTGGGAAATTTCTCACGCTCTCGACGACCCTGGAACCAGGACTCCGCGTACAGACCATGGTGTCGAAGTACCTTCAGGCACGCTCCGGCGATAGTGAAGCACTAGAGCGATTGATGACGAAAGCGACGGCGACTGGAGCGACAACTCAAGGAGAGATGCTCTCTCGTCCCGACGAGGGAGGGGTCGTCACCGAAACGGGTGATGACGAAATTTCGGTCGGTAAACTAGGAGTCCTCTTCGTCCTCTGTTGTGCCGTGCCACTAGTGACGTTCTTCCTTTTTCATTATGTGAATAAGCGAAATGAACGTCAGCTGAGGGAGAGCCGCTCGATTCCGAGCACCGTGATTAACAATGACTTGCATAGCGCTTTACGCCCTCATGATCTCGCAATGGAAACGCAAGCGCTTCCGAAAGTCGTTGGGCAAGGGGAATAGTCGAACTTCAAGCTCAGCCCCGTGGTCTGCGAGAGATGTTAAGAAAGATAATCATCATAGTTGTTCTCCTGGCACTTGTGGCGGCAATTATTGGACTCGTCTACAACGTGGAAACGGGAGATCAGTCGACGCAGACGATCGAGGAGACAAATCTACCAGAACGAAACTCACCCCTTGCCGCTTCCCACGATGGTTCATGGGAGGAGCTTCGCTCGCGCGTTCATCAAGTTGGGGTGAGCGAACCTCAACCTCCGCGACGAACGGAGGCCGATTATCGGCTGGCGCTCAAGGATGGCTCTCCGCAGGCGCTTGCGATTTTACGAGACGAGGTCCTCCGCAATGACCCGAAATACGTGAGCGAAATCCTCCCACGGCTCCGGCGAGATGCACTCCATACGTTCCTACAGAAGTCGATGTCAGATGCTGAGCAGTATGTTTCAAATGTTGAGCGGGTGAACAGTGATCTCGGGACGTACCTCCGTTCGGCCATTACTATACTTCAAGCTCTCTACCGTGAGACAAAACAAGGGACGGTGTTCGATGAGAAACGTTACGTCGAGTCACAACTGACCCAAATGGAAGAGAGTCTCCTCGGCTCCCGTCTCGGTGATTTTTCTGAGCCTCGATCATTTGATGCCTCAGTGCTTGATAATCCTCGATTCCACGCCTTTCTTGAGCTTTCGCGGTGCGAGCTTGTTATTGACGAGTTGCAGGCAAAGCCCGGCTCGCTCGGCGAATTAATGCCGTTGCTTGCAAGTGTGAAACCTACCTTCTGTAGTAAACAGGCGAACACAAAACTTGCGCGCATAATAGTTCGAATAATGAGCGAAGGGAGTGTCGAGCTTCGAACTACTCTGTTGACCGATGAGCTAACACAGAGAACCCTAAGTCAATTTAGTAACGTGAGTGAGTTAGTGCGACGGGCAGTTGCAGAATTGTTTGTTATCAGCGCGATTGATGCTGTGGCAGTAGGAGACCAGGCGACCGCTGAGACCTTGCTCGTACGATCGCGAGAGCTTATCCCATTGCTTGAGTCCCAAGAGCAGGCCGAAAATCTCATTCATGAAACTTTTGGACGGGCGATGTTTGTACCCCGCTCTCGGCACTCACCGGGAACTCCCTCGGTTTCGCCCGAAGACAAAAAACGTGAACGAAAGGACCGGGGGATGGAAGCAGGGTGGGAGATTCCCTGGGGAGCAGTTGGTATCGTTCTCGGGATCCTTGTTGCCGTTGGTGTTGTTCTCTATTTACGGGTTCGGGCAAGCGATTACACCGTATCATTTGTTGATGAAGAAGAGGAACAACCGAGACAAGGTGCTAAAGTTATTGGAGAATAATCAAATAACTTAAGGACTCTCCATCAAGTTTCCGACCGAGATAGTCGATTATAGCTAGAAGGCCCAACCACGTGGGGCGCAAGACACGGACGTCGGAATCAATGGCCTTGATTAACCAAATCAATGGAAATCTGCTCCGCGAGCTTTCCGGTGGCTCGTCCGCTCGAGGAAGCGGTTCTCCATCTCAGCTGGATGGGCGTGGAACCGGCTCGACGGTCGACCGATCGTCAGTAGATTATTCCTCTGGACTTTCTTCCGGTGCTCAAATCTTCGGTCGTTCGCTTTCGCGAATGAATATGGCTGTGTCGACTCTGCAGGTTCCAATTCGTATCCTTGAACAACTCCAAGATTATGGGACCGAACTCTACCGCCTCGCCCAATTAGCAGCAAACCCAGTTACGACTCCTGAAGACCGCACCGCGCTCAATTCGGAATTCCTGGGAACTCTTGTCCGCTACCAAGATAACCTTGACGACGCTCGTTTGGAGGAAGAGAATTTGCTTTCGGCCAATGATCTGGGCGACTTGTTGAGCGAATTTGGCATTAACCTCAATGCGGCCACAACGCTCGTCGAATCATTTTCACGTTTTGGTGGTGCGGATGGAAGGGGAGGGCGCGAGCAGATCCTACTCGCTGATGGGACAATGGCAAATCCACTCTCCTTATCGCTCGAAGACGAAACATCAGCCGAGAATGCAAGAGTAGCATTTAAAGGGCTGCTGGACGAGATCAAGCGTGATCTCTCGGTGCTCCGAACTGTGAGCGGCGAGCTTTTTGATGCGATGCGCTTTAGCGCTGAAGCCTCTCGTGCGTTTCAAGAGGCGGGTCTCCGGACGCTCTCTGAGCGTGATCTAGAGAAAGCGGCGACGGAAATTGTGAGAAAGATTAAAGATCGAACCGACGACAATCAGCTTGCCGAACATAGCGATCTCGATCGCTCTCTCGCCGCCGAACTTCTTGGCTCCTAAAACCAACGAATACCCAGTTTTCTCTGCTGCTCCGGTGCTCTGTTGCTCTGTGTAATATAAAAAGCTTACGTAGCGCTTCAAACGCTCATTTTGTGAACAGAGCACCAGAGCAGCAGAGCAACAGAGAAAGAAATTTCACTTTTGAATGACAATTTCTAACTATTTCGATAGTATCGGGGTCCCGATGTCCGATCAATCTTTGCCAATTCGCGTTGCCTGGTTCTCAACTCTCGCTACCGAGAGCGGGTCGCTCGGCGCGCTCTATACCCAGGCGATCGCTCCTCTCCTGGCGAAGCAGTATAGTATCGAAGTCTTCACGAGCACTTCGGATTGGCGAAGAATTGCTCGAACATGCCTGCGACCCACTTATGAAGGTCTTGCTGTCTATCATTATCTCTCATTTATCCTCCGCGATCGTGAGCAGCCGTTTGATTATCTCATCTATCAGGTTGAAGATGACCCCACGGCAGATTTTGTAACTACCATGCTCCCGCTCTATCCTGGAATCGCAATCTGCCATGATGGAACACTCAGTCGAATTTATAACGCGCGGCAGGCGCATGCGACGACCGGAGAGATTCTGAACGACATGCTGCGGCGCGAGTATGGTGACCACGCGCCGCTGCTTGGAGACTTTCGAAAGCGGGCTTGGCCGACGAGCATCTTCGATCGCCGATATCCGCTCGGTCGAAATGATCTCCGGGCTGCTGCCCTCGTTTTGGCTATGAATGAGGCGCTCCAGCGGAGTCTCTCTGCTCTCAGCCCCTCTTGTTACCGCACGACGTTTCCCATCGAGGTAACGAAGCAAATTTCTCCTGAGCGGCGAAAAACCCTCCGTCGAGAACTTGACCTTACCGAGGGTGATGTCGTCTTCGGTTTCGTGGGAGAGCGCGATCCCGATGACCGGGTGATGACGACGCTCCGTGCTGTTCGGCTCGTCCGTGAGGAGCTCGAACGAAACGCCGACGAACAAACCAGCCAATTTAAAGTCCTCTGGATTGTCTCCGAGCCGTCGAAAGTTGCCTGGGCTGAATCTTGTGTGCGCACTGTTTTCGGAGCGGACGAACCGGGGCTCAATTCATTTCGAGTTACATCGCCGAGCCCTCAATGTAATCTGGGAGAGTTAGTCTCGCTCGTTGATGTACTCGGTGCATTTCGGTTTGACCCTCTGCGCGGAACGCGAGCCGCATTTTGGTTCGCTGGAGCTGAAGCGATTCCAGTGATGGCACTCAAATTGGAACAATACGCAGATTTCCCAGAACCATCGTTAGTGCTCATTCCGCCAGGGCGAGGAGAGGGTGATATTATCGCTCGAAACCTCTATACGCTCGTTACTGATCTACGGCTCCGGCGCTCAATTGGTTCGGCACTCGCGAATTTTCTAACACTCACCGCGTCACCTCTTGCAGTTGCAGAAGACCTAATCCAAATTATGAAGACGAATCGGGGAGCTCTCGCCGACCTCCTCCAGCAGGCGAGAGTTACCATGAACCAGCGCGAGCGGGAACTTGTTTCGCCCATGCAGCGTCGCTTGTCGGGCGAATCGGCACTCGTAGACGAAATCGATCGAGAACTTCGAAGAATAATCTATCGGCGGGTGGAGCAAGATTTTGGTTGGGGTGGAGAATTGCCACAATGAGTCGATTCGAACGTAAACTGGTAAATTCCATTGCAGTAATAGTGCCGCGCTACGGTCCCCAATTAGGTGGCGGCGCGGAAGCGTTAGTAAAAGCCATCATCGAGGAACTCGCTGTGCCAGATGAGCAGGGTGAGCGGCTCGTGGACTGTGCTGAGGTCTGGACGACCTGTGCAAAGGATCACCGCACGTGGGCCAATGAACTTCCAACGGGACTCACTTTCGAGCGCGGAATTCCCGTGCGGCGCTTTCCGGTTGACTCGCGAGATATCGATTGTTTTCTTCGCATGGAACTCGCGATTGGCGAGGGACGACCCTTACTTGTTGATGAACAGCTCGCTTGGCTCGAGAACAGCGTAAACTCACGCGCGCTGTATGAGCACATTATCAAGTTTGGTCAAGATTTTGATGTGCTAATCTTTGCGCCGTACTTATTTGCGACGACATTTTGGGGGGCGCTGATCTACCCGGAACGTTCGCTCATCATACCGTGCCTGCACAATGAGAACTACGCCTACCAGAGTGTGTTCCACCACCTCTTCGGGCAGGTCCGGGGGATAATCTGTAACTCCGCCCCAGAACTAGATCTGATGCGCGAATTGTATCAGAAGTCCGACTTCGAAGAACGGGCGGCCGTCGTTGGCATGGGCTTCGTTGATTCACGCCTCGCTTCTTCGAGCGAGGGAGAGTCTCAGGTCGTTCACTCTGCGAAGGCACCCCTCCCTTCACGAGTCAGGCATCCATTCCTCCTCTATTCTGGTCGAAAGGAGCGGGGGAAGAATCTCGATCTGTTAGTGAGCTATTTTGCTGAGATGGCGTCCGCAGCCGATAGCCCAAAGCTGCAGTTAGTGCTCATTGGAGCAGGAGATCTTAATCTTGCAGCTGCGATCCCCGACCGGGTTATCGACTTGGGATTCGTGTCTGAAGAGGAGAAAGAGGTTTTAATGCAACAGGCGCTTGCGCTTGTTCAACCTTCGACGAATGAATCTTTCTCAATAGTGTTGATGGAGGCATGGTTACGCGAAACACCAGTCATTGTTCATGGGCAATGTGCGGTAACGAGGGACCATGTTGTTCGTTCTGGTGGCGGGTGTTACTTTTCTGATGCAGGAGAATTGAAGCAGGTCGTTCGAGAATTATTAGCCAATCCAACGCTTCGCACGCAGCTCGGTTCTGCAGGGAACCGGTATGTGCGAGATTGTTACTGTTGGCCTGCCGTTCTCGGAAGGCTCTACCGAGCATTTGACAAGTTTGGCATTCATTATGGTGCGCGAAGCGAATCAAAGATCTCTCAAGAACCAGTCGAAACAGCTTTCGACTGAGCCTGCGCAGCGCATTGCTGAGCTTACTCAACTGATTCGTACGGCAAACGAACAGTACTATATCCATGATGCACCTGAACTCTCGGACGCCGAATACGACCGGTTATTTCGCGAGTTAGAGCAGCTCGAATTAGAATATCCCGAATATGTTCTCGCCGATTCGCCAACGAAGCGGGTAGGCGCGCATGTTGGCGAAACGTTCAGCGCAGTGCCACACCGCGAACCGATGCTCTCCCTTGCAAATGCAATGGATGAGGAGGAGCTCCGCGAATTCGATGCCCGAATTCGAAAACTTCTCGGAATTGACGCTTATTCAGTTGAGTACCTTATTGAGTATAAGTTTGATGGACTTGCGGTGGAACTGGTTTACGAACGAGGTGTGCTGAGCGTTGCCTCAACTCGAGGTGATGGTGAAGTGGGGGAGAACGTGACCGCCAATGTAAACACGATTCGGTCAGTGCCCAAGAGTTTGCCCAAGGCGGTGGCGACAAAACTTCCCCGAGTCATTGAGGTGCGAGGGGAAGTGGTGCTAGGTCGAAACGCCTTCCGGGAACTCAACAATAGTCGGATTGCAGCGGAGGAACCTCCGTTTGCCAATCCCCGGAACGCTGCGGCTGGGAGTCTTCGACAACTTGACCCGAAGGTAACCGCCGCTCGGCCTTTAGAGTTTTATGCGTATGGAATGAGTAGTGAAACTCAAGGATTTGTCCATTCTCAGCTCGAGATGGCGACATTAGTTCGGGATCTTGGATTTCTTGTCCAAGATAACTTGCGGGTCGTCCGCACCCCCAACGAAATCGTTGAATACTACGAAGCGCTTCGCGAGCGTCGTGAGACGTTAGATTTTGAAATTGATGGTGTCGTGGTTAAGGTGAACTCGTTTGCCCAGCAGAAAGTCCTTGGTGTTCGCGCTCGGAGCCCGCGTTGGGCTGTAGCGTTCAAGTTCCCACCTCAAGAGGAGCATACGAAGATTCTAGACATTCGTGTGCAGGTTGGACGTACCGGGACGCTTACCCCGGTGGCTGACCTTGAACCGGTGAATGTCGGGGGGGTCGTTGTGAAGCGAGCAACGCTTCACAATCAGGCTGAAATTGACCGGAAAGACATTCGAATCGGCGATACGGTGGTCGTAAGGCGTCAAGGCGATGTTATTCCAGCGGTAGTTGCAGTTGTTACTGCTGCTCGGACAGGACGTGAACGGAAGTTTAAATTGCCAACGACGTGTCCGGTCTGTGGTGCACCGGCAGTTCATGCAAGCGAAGAAGACGTAGCACTTCGTTGTTCGAATCCATCGTGTCCGGCGAAGCTCCATGAACGTCTGAAGCATTTTGTTTCGCGGCGCGCTTTCGATATTGAATCGCTTGGCGAAAAGTTACTGAAGCAGTTAATCGACGCTGGATATGTGAAATCCTGTGCTGACATCTTCTTGCTTGACGAGGAGAAACTTCGTGAGCTCGAACGGATGGGAGAGAAATCAGCAGCAAATGTGATGGATGCGATCGAAAAGAGTAAGCAAGTAACACTTGCTCGTTTCCTCTACGCGTTAGGGATTCGGCATATTGGCGAGCGTACAGCACAACTTGTTGCTACTGAAGCGAAATCGCTCGACCGAGTCCTTGCGATGACGGATGAGGAATTCGAGGCGGTCGAAGGAATTGGCCCAATTGTCGCAGAATCGCTCTCCGAGTATTTTGCCGACCGAACAGAACGAAAGATGATTGCCGATTTGCTGCAAAATGGCGTTACCGTTATCGCGGAACAACCAATGGCGGAGGGAGGAGGACACGGTTCATTTGTTGGTGAAACCGTGGTAATTACTGGGACGCTGAGTAGGCTCACTCGTGAAGAGGCGGAAGCCCGAGTCCGGAAAGAAGGTGGCGTAGTTGGTAGTGCTGTCACCAAATCAACGACCCTCCTCGTTGTTGGCGAGAAGCCCGGTTCAAAGCTTGCTAAGGCAGAGAAACTGGGCATTCGGATTCTGGGTGAGGAGGAGTTTATTAGTCGCCTTGGGCAAGAAAGATGAACGCAGAGTCATGATCGCGAAACGAATTCGTTCTCCCCAACCGGCAGTGCTCTCGAGGCTTGCCCAGATTCCGCGTGAGGAACGTGCGAACCTGCGAGTTCTTGACGTTCCTGCCGGAAATGGAGTTGTCGCCATTCCGCTTGCCGCGGCAGGTTTCCAGGTGACCGGCTGCGACCTGTTTCCCGAATACGTGGAACGAAATCTAGCGCAATTTCGTTCACTGGGAATCGAGCGTGCGATCGCGCGCTCATGTAAAGGAGCGATCTCGCGGGCGACGAAGCAGGGATTATTCGGGAACGAGCATCCAACTGTTCCAGATCGCTTGAATGTTGTCCCAGGTGATATGGAGGAGCGGCTGCCATTTGCTGATGAGAGCTTTCAAATTATTACTTGCGTCGAAGGAATTGAACACGTCGATGGGCAGTATCGACTGATCGCTGAGTTCCGCCGGTTACTGCAAACGGGCGGACGATTGATACTCACCACTCCGAATATGCTCTGTGCGAGGAGCAGACTCTCCTACGCTCTCACCGGGCAGCGGACGCTAAAGAGTTTTATCGATGAGTATACAGAGATCCAAGACCGTTCCAGCGATGGGAAGCGCATCTACCATGGACATGCATTCCTCGTCGATTATTTCCAGCTTCGGTATTATCTCCATAACAATGGCTTTCGAATTACGCGGCTGTTGCCGTTTCCGGCAAGTTTCGGGAATATTATCAGCTCTGCCCTGCTCCTCCCCCTAATGCTGCTTGCGGCTGGCATTGGCCCAAGGCGCGCGCGGCGGAAGCTCGAGCGGATGGTGAACGAGCAAGTATTTCCGCCGGGAACTCGGCCGCCGTATCGAGAGATCCTGAGCCACGTCTTCTCCCGCCCGGCGTTGTTGGGAAGTGTTATCTTGCTTGAAGCAGAGGCGATTTAGAACTTCGACTATTTTGCTAAGAGCCCAAGAGCTTCTTTAATCGGGCGAGAATCTCCGGTTCCTCCTTCAATTCGGCGAGCGGAGTAAGTTTTTTTAGCATGTACGACTGGTCAAGCTGCGCTCTCTGTCGGACGATTACGGTGTGGATATCGGACCAGTCCTTCTCTCTTGCGGCGAAAGCCTTGAGCACGATGAGATCCTCGGCCGAGCAGGTGCAGAGGGAGATTCCTGGAAGAAATTCAAAATCGCTTGCTCTCTCGATCATCTCTTCTTCAAAAGGAAGGCCTCCGAGTGAAATATCGATTCCGATATTCGTCTTAGTTTTTAAAAGCAAAACCCGCTGCTCAATAGCAAAAGTACGGATTCCATCGATGCGTGCGGGGTAGTGCTTCAGGAGTTCGTCTATATAAACCTCATCATCTTTAAATCCTGTAAAGAGTGTGACGTCGATGTCTTGTGTCACCCGAGGCTCGCCCCAACGCTGTAGTGCAACGCCACCGATAAAACAAAACTTCCAGGCCTTTTTCCGAAAAAGGGATTGAAGAGAACTTGCGACTTGGAAGAGCTCAATCACTTTCGCAGAGCTCGGAAAAGTTTCTGTTGTGTCACCAGTCCCGAAGATTTGGCAGGAGAAAAATGTAACCGTGCAGATTCGAATGCTCCGGCCAGATTCTGTAATGCCTGGGAAGTTGAGATGTTTTGGAGTCCTTCACGGTGAATTTCCTCCAAAACAGGACCAACTCGCTTCCAACGAAGCACCCATTCTCGTAATAGACTGCGTGAATCTCCTGCCATTGAGAGACATTCTACCAGATGAATCGAGCTATGTCAGGCATCGTTCACCTCCTTTCCCTTCCTGTTCTTCTGGTCATGGTGAAAGAATGAGACCTTGGAAGGCGCCGAGTTGAATGAGCCACCGCATCACGAGCACTGAGGTGAGAGCGCCGCAAGAAAAGAAAAGGAGAGCAAGGTTCCGTCCGGTTAAGCCCACGATTTCGGAGACCATCGCGAAGGCGACAAGCACCGTTCCCCCAATGCCGTTTAAGAAGTGGAGGGTAGTATCGAGTAACATACGACTCGCACCAAAAGTTGATACCAGGAGCGCAAGCGCCGAGAATAACGGAATGCCAACCATGAGTAAGGCATTGGTCAGGGTAAGCCAGGAATAAACTAGTCCGAGCACAGTGTTCTGTCCATCTTCCACTCGCTCCATGAGCTCTCGGCTCACTTTCCCGTGTTCGTGCTTGAAAAGAGGTGTCTGCTCTCGCGTCGCCCGAAAATTCTCAAATGACACCATTTTCATAACGTTTCATGAAATCGAGGGTCTACTTTTTACGAGAGAAAATGGCGTGACCTCTGGAGTAGAGGCCACGCCGAGGGCAGTAGCGGTGGTTTAGGGTGCGCATTGGGCTCTGAGTTTCTCAATCGTTGCTCGTTGAGCAGCGATAACCTTCTCATAGCCTCGACGAATGAAGTTAATCCCACGATTTAGGTTTTCTATCTCTGTGTGAAGGCTTTCATTTTCCTCGCGCAACTCCGCGACTTGTTGCATCAGGGTCTCGTTGGCACTGCATCCAGGTACAATTTGTCGTGCAGTGAGCAGACGCTGATCTCGCAGATCATCTTCAAATGCGACTGCCTGAACATCAGGATAGCCATCTTGATCCATATCTTTAAGAGTCACCGTCATACCGAAGTCACTGCTATTACAATGCTCTCCATTTGGTTGAAGACTATTGTCACAGATCACGGCCTCGACCAATTGCACTGATTCTCCCGAAGGACCGAGTAAAGCGATGACAACCGGACCATTTCCTAGTCCGCGTTCAACCCACACAGCGACATCATCAATACCGTCCCGATTCACATCTGCGGTGGCGATGTTACTTCTCGCCCACATCTGTGAGACTCCCGGCAAGTCCTTCGTTGTGAAGCGAAAATCATTGTATGAGCTATTATTCAGCAACATCATTCCAGCTCCTTCGCCTGTAAGGATTAGATCCTCGCGATCATCCGAATTAAATCGTCCCTTTCCAAGGCGCCACATCTTTCGTGCTAAAGAAACCGAATGGATTTGGTAGCTGTAGTTGCTCTGGAAACTAATAATTGCGAGCTTGTTATAATCGGTGCCATTAACGACAAGAAGCTCATCAACTCCATTGTTATCCAGATCGCTGACCAAAATACTTTCTGTTCGCCTGGAATGATTACTACTTCCGAGCGCGAGCGGGCTCGAATCAACCTCTTTGACAACCCTGAAATATCCAGATTGTGGAGTCGGAGACGCAAGTCCTTCTGCAAGAAAAATCTTGTCCCCGATAAGAGCCAAATCTGGCGTGTCATCGTTATTGAAATCAGCTTCCAGGATGCGGGTCCACGGCACACCTACCGATGTCGTCACGGGTGCAGCAAATCTTCCTTCACCCACAGCGAGGAGCACAAACAGTTTGTCGTCTCCCTCACTCGTGCCGATAAGATCATCCTTCCCGTCTTTGTTTATGTCATAGGACGCAAGACTTGCCGTATAAGAACTACTAACAGTTCGTCCTGAAGCGCTATCCCCTCGAACAAATTTGCCACTACAATCATTCTTGAAGATAGTGATATCGTAATTTCCTTGGGCCACCGCAGCGTCGACACAGCTGTCGCCATCAAAATCTCCCATGGCAGAAGCCGCCGTTGCTGCCCCTGAGCCAGTATGATAACTCCCAGCGGGCTCAAATTGTGTGCCATCTGGAGCGGCAAAAACAATTGCTGGAAGTATCGACGTCTCGACGAATGTAAGTAAGGTCGACACCAGCGAGAGATGTCGCACGGATTTTAGAGCTAACCTAATCATAATTCCCTCCTCAGTACAAAGTTCAAAAAAAACAACGGACACGGACGAGCAACTAAATGCAGAAGATAAGCATTTGCTACTCTGCCTCGGCGAAGGAGCAACAACTGTACCAACTGTGTGAATTGGGTGGGATGAGGTGGATACTGAATTGACGGTTCCCAACGGTAAGTATCACGATTTACTGGTAGCAATTGGTCTGGGAATGGTGGCAACAGGGAGAACTACGCGGTATTGTGCGGAATAGTCTCACGTGTAAAGCGGTTTCGCGGAACGTTACGGGTGACTCTTTCGGGGACACCCCATGGCGCTAAGCGGCGATACGGTCGAGATCGTTCGCTTCAGCTAGTCATGTTAATGCAAATATTGAGCACTAACGAAGAAGAGTGACGCCTCCTGTCTTAGGCGTTGCTCGGTATTGGCACAGAAATTGCTGGTTTCGATATCGAAGTGTGTGTCCGTTCATCTGCATACAGTAGCGCCGATAAGCTGTCCGTAACATCGTAGGCGCTTACATGTTCTTTGTGAAATCAGGTTACGTCGTGAACAGTTATTCTGTCATTGTACTTTTGACAATCGTTGCCTAACTTGCGTTTGATGCGCTCGTTTTTGCGGAAGGGGTCCCATTTGCTATGCCAGTCGAGGACGAAAGCGACTCGGTAGCAACAAGGCAGCCACTGCAAGCCGCTATTCCACGCCGCGGTGCAGTGCGACGAATGTACCCGCTAAGAGCTGGCGCTACTCCGGGGACGGCTTCAAGCGCGGCAATTCACCTTCACCCACTCGCGGTGGAAAGTTCTCACGAAGTTTCTGTACGTGTCTCCGAGACGAATCTCGTCTGGGTGAGCCAGGAGATCTTTCCCGAAGGAAATATTACCGGCTTAGTTTTCTGTCAGTTCGACCCGGTGGCTAACCTCTGTCGGTTCTCTGATCTTACGCCTCCTGCGCCAATTTATTTTATACCCAAACATTATGCTCCGAGTAGGCCTGATATCTCGGGCACGCGACTCGTCTGGCATACGGTTCCGACCTCTACGGGAGATATCATTAGCTGCAAGATGAACTTAACTACGGGAGAGTGCCCCGAACAAAAGATCACCACCAATTCGCAGAAACAGATCAATGCGAAGGTCGACGGTGACTTTATCGTTTGGGAAGACTATCGTAATGAACAAAGTGATATCTATGGAAGGAAGGTTGATGCCGCGGGCACTCTCGGCCCTGAGAAAAAGCTCTCCCAATCAAGTAACAATGAATTCGAACCGCAGATCTCTGGAAATCGCGTTATATGGCGCGTAGAAAACGCGTCCAGAGAATCGAGTCTGCTTTGGTGCGAGCGAGATTCAACTGGCGCCTGTGGAGTGCGCCGTCTCATTTCGGGAACCAGTCTCTATTCTCCGGATATCTCTGGCGACCTCATCGTATGGGAAGCTTGGACGAGGGCTGCTGATAATAGCGAGAGTTGGGATCTTTGGTTCTGTATTATCGATGGAGCAGGGCAATGTCTGCCAAACGCCCTTATTGTTCCGGGAAGTCACGAAAGTTTTCCGCAGGTTGATGGGGATCGGTTGGTCTTTGAGAGGAATCTCGATCGTAATACTGATATCTTGTCCTGCACGCTCGATCGAAATACGAAAAACTGTGTGAGCATGCAGGCGCTTACCAATCACCCGGGGTTGCAAGTTCGGCCTGTCGTTGCGGGAAATCTCATCATTTTTCAGGACCACCGAAATAGCCAGGGAGATCTCTACTATTATTCCCCAAACTCGTCACCGGCAACGGAGGTGATTGGAAGTAGCCCACCGCAGGGAAGTATCGATGCGCGAAACGATCTTTCGTTCAATGGAGGCGAACGCGAAGGGTTGAAAAAAATCGAACTCTATCTCCGAGGGAATGGTGGTGTCACTGCGACCGATTTTCGAATTTCCGAGGTAGGTGACCGAGATGGCCGCGCACCTACCATTACATCGCTTTCTCCAAGTCAGTACGAGAGTACGGTTGTGCTCAACCTGAGTGAATCGATTCAAGCGAACGCTTGGACACATATCGAGCATCTCCCTACCGGAACGACGACATATTTCAACTATCTCTCCGGTGATATCAATCAGGATCGGGTGGTAAATGAGGGGGAAGTGAGCGATCTTGTGAGTATCTTAAGTAGAAATCGAGCCACTTTCTTTCCCATCTCCAATCTTGATCTCAATCGTTCGCAGCTTGTCACCGGGGCTGACATTATTACGCTCATTGATCTCATGAACCACACGCCACAACTCAATCTTCATCTTCCGGAGTACAATTTTAGTTGCCTCGGCGACCCACCGCCAGCGGTGAGCGCTGGACCTGACCGAAACGCAACACCAGGCCAAGCGGTAAACTTTGTTGGTTCCGCATCCGATCCGGATCAGCAATGGCTCACCTATCACTGGGATTTCGGCCATAACCGCGCCTACGAAACATCTCAAACTGCCTCGTATGTTTACCCATCCGCTGGTAGCTACACTGCCACTTTTACTGCTACCGATTCGTGTGGCACATCAGCGAGCGATACCGCCCTCGTTAACGTTAGTTCCGCACCGCCAACCGTTATTCGTGTCGAAGAATGTGGTCCGGAGCAAGACCCTTGCGTTGTCCTCGAGGTAGTTTCACCGCAGCCTTTTCGAGTTGGCACGCCAATTAATTTCGATGGGACAAAGAGCTGCAGTGTGCGAGCCGGAATTACCTGTCCAAGTGAGGAGGCCCGTGAAGGGAACGCCGCCGGACTGCGGAGCTATGTCTGGACCATCTCAGGACAGGGAATTTTCGGGCGTGCAGCCACAGCTGCAAAGACATTTACTACGGCTGGTCGCTACAGGATCTCCTTAGCCGTCTCGGACGGCGCCGGCACCCATGGGGTGGCAATGAATATTGATGTTGTTAACTAGTGATCACTTTAGAGGAATGTATGAGCATGATTAAAACACTTTATTTTATCTTCAGTATTTACACCATCATCCTGTTGCAGACATCGTCAGCGTTTGCTGCTGACATCTGCTCAGGAGTAAGTGGCGCGGGTTTTTCGGGCTGGGTGCCAAGTGATTGGTTTCCCGGCCTAAAGCGCGGCAAAACCGTTCTTGCCTGCTGCGACTTTATCTCCTCTGGCGGAGACTTCACCTGTTCCTTCGTTGGGGTTGACTGAAGGGATGCCAAATATTCTTTTTTAAACGCAAAGAGTGATCGAGGTTATCATGGTTAAGATTAAGAATAGTCGCTCAATGGGTGTCGCGCTTGGATACTTCCTGTTTCATTTCATTCAGCCATTACCGGGAGTAGCAGAGTGCCCGAAGCTAATCGACACCTTTCCAAATAGGGTGGACCCAAGTCCCAATGATCCCAGCGCAAGGGCCGGCTATACTCTGTCGCGTACGGGACAGGTGATCTATCTCTTGTTTGACAGTAGAGTCTATGCACCAACACTTGGATCTCTTCAGGTGAGAGAACTCAGGGCGAACGGCGCCTATGGTGACACTAACCTGGGGGGTCTCTTTAACGTCAGTGTGGAGCTCGATCCCGGGGGCGAGCCAAACATGCTTAAGGTTGTGCCTGCTACTCCGGGCTCACGGCCATTAACCGAGCGTACCTGGTACTCGGCAAGTGCTCTGGTGCGAGGTTCAAGCGCTTCCGATTGTCCGTTTGCGCTTAAATTCCTGAACCTTCCCGGAGATGCAAATAATGACTGGCGCGTAAACGCCAACGACCTGTCCTTTGTTAATAGCCGCATCGCGCCCCGCCCAGGGGTGCCGTGGGACTGGAACGATACAATTGCTCAGCAGCGGTATCGGTCAAACGTCAATGCCGATAACTTTGTAAACGCCAACGACCTCTCCGCGGTAAACAGCAGAATTCATCCGCTCGCCGTCCCAGTGCCAAGCGGTCACACGCCCGGGATACAGAAATAAAATGTAGAGACTTGTCTAGTATTGATGTTGTGTGAATGTTCGTTTGCTGGAGTTGACTCGTATGAACAAAATAATCGCTAATTTATCATTGTCGCTACGCCGAAATTGCTTTTTTCTACTACTAACGGTGTTCCTGATTTCGCCCTGTTTCGCTTTGAACCGGGCAACCACCGACAGTGGAGGGCGCATAGAACGCAATTTTGGACTCCCTGCCCCGACTATGCATTACGATTGCGTTCGATTCATTCAGCCTGGTACGTTAAGTGGTTCCCTGCCTACCGAACTAAATCCTGAAGGATATTATTTCGGTCAAGGAGTGCTGGGCACAATAGGATCGACGATAATCGGAGGTTCGGTGCTCTTAAAGAAACCTTCACTAACGGAAATAAATCTTTGCAACATCGATCTAGGTATTCCTGACGAGGGGATAAGCAATGGTTTTAGCGGAAGAGACATCTCTAATGATTGTTTCATCCCCACAAACTCCAAGCAGTTTAGGATGATGATCTGGGCGCCCAATGAGGTAATTTCTTGCGCGATCACGTTTACATGACGAACGAAAAAACAATAATCTGCTTCGCTTAAGGGCGCTCCGGGCGGGTGCACGTTTCTTAGGGCGGACGGTAAGTCCACCGAACCTTGAGACGTGCTGCGCCAGGAGGCCGCTTTCGCCGCTCAAACGCGGTCTAGGGTTCCGACGTTGTCGTCATCGAACTAACCCCTTCGACCAGCGCGCTCACCACGTCTGGGGTTACGAGGCCATTCGGCGCGATGTCAATCGCTCCGTCCTCTACAGTGACGGTGACGTGGTTGTTGATGCTTACGCACGTTCCACAGTAGAGAGAGAGCCCCAGCACCAAAGTCCTTACGCTCCGCACAAACAACCGCTTCCTCATCGTTGCGACTCCGTTCCTGGCCAAAAAAACCGTTCGAGCACCCTGCCCGAACGCGCATAAGTGCGCGGGAAATTTCGTTTGCCATCTTTTTAGTCAATTTGCAAGGTTAGGTTGGAGGTAAGTTCGCGGTAGACTTCCGCCACTCGTTTTTCGAGGGTGAACAGATCTGAAGAGTTATCGATAATAATATTCGCACGCTTTACTTTCTCGGCGATGGGAAACTGGCTACGAATTCGCGTCAGTGCGTCATCCCGCGGAATGCTATCTCGGGCCATTATTCGCTCGACGCATACCTCTTCGCGCGCGGTGACAACAACTATTTTGCGAAAGGGATCCTTGTCGAGACCTGCTTCAAAAAGGAGCGGCGATTCATAAATAGAGAGAGGAAACCCTTTAGCGATCGCAGCCTGAAATCGCTCCGTCGCTAACGCACTGATGAGCGGGTGGGTGACACTTTCCAGAATTTGTCTTTTGGTAGGGTCATTGAAAATTAACTTCGCAAGTTTCTTTCGATCGAGAGTCCCATCGCTCGCAAGAACTGACGTACCAAATTCCTTAACCACGGCTGCTAGTCCGGAAGTTCCAGGGGCTACGACCTCTCGGGCAAGATCATCGGCGCTCACGGTGAACGCCCCGAGCTTTTGGAAAAGCTTAAGCACGGTAGACTTACCCGCGCCGATAGTCCCGGTTAATCCGACCGTGTGCTGATGCCAGCTGTTTATCAATTACTTGCCGTAATTATGTGGTTTTTGCTAATCCATGATATATCGTCGAGGAGTACATTCAATAAATAGGTATTCGTAATTACGCACTATTTGATGCGATTTACGCCCTACTGGGACATAGGGCTGGAAATGGTACAGGACCCCGGCGAGTTTATTTAATTAACAGAGCACCAGAGCACCAGAGCACCAGAGAATTAGACTTTCCCCTCTGTTGCTCTGTTGCTCTGCTGCTCTGTGTTAAATTTTAGCGTTGGAAGGAGCTAAAAACTGGAGTGGCATCTACATGACCATTGAGGAAGAGAAGGATAAGGAAAGCGCCGAGTCGTCTGAACCAATTTTTCGTCTCGGAGCTCGAAATGCTTCCGCACCGCCGAGCAGTGAAGGCGAGGGGAGAAGCGAGAGACGTAATTCGTCTAAGGGCGAGAATGGAGGTGGCGTTGCTCGTGCGGATGGTAGCGACGATGGAGATGGTGAAGGCAGTGATGAGGGCGAAGATGTTGTTGCTGTTGGTGGCGAGGAGGACGATCCACTCGCAACCTCAGCATACGACCTCGATCAAGGAGAACCGCTCAAGGATTCGAATCAGTATGGGCGGCGTTCCGGTCTCCCTTGGCGTTCACGAATCGAGAGTGCAAAAGAGTTCTTTAATGCTGAGATGCTCTATCGTTTCGACCTACTCGAGTCTCAGGAGAAACAGAAGTTTGCAGGGCGTTACCGGGTAGAGCTCAAGGGCTTCGGTGGTGGCGTCTGGACGCTTGACCTTGGCGAGGAGTTCTCCGTGGTGAACCGCCACGAAGATGCACCGACTATCATTACCATGCAGGCGCATGATTTTCTCCAAGTGGTAAATGGCGAACTCAACCCCCAACTTGCTATTCTCGCTGAGAAGCTAAAAATCTCAGGGAATTTTCGACAGTCACTCGCCCTCTTAGAGATTATGTGCACCACCCGGGAGTAACGAACCCGGGCCACCGCTCGAGGTTGAGAGTATGAGCGAGAATCGAGAGGAGCATCGTGGTGCCGGGCGCCTTCCAGAGTGGGCGCGGCGCCCGGCACCGACCGTAGCGAGCACGGTCTCGCTCAAAAAAATACTGCGAACCGTGAGCTTGAATACTGTTTGCGAAGAAGCGCGGTGCCCGAATATCGCCGAGTGCTTTGGCCGGGGGACCGCCACCTTCATGATCCTGGGTGACGTTTGCACGCGCGGCTGTCGCTTCTGTGCAGTAACGACCGGGAAACCAAGTTTTCATCCGCAACAGTTCGAGCATGAAGGGGAGAACGTTGCTCTTGCGGCAGCACAGTTGGGCTTGCGCCACGTTGTCGTAACTTCGGTTGCACGTGACGATCTCGCTGATGGTGGAGCAAGTGGTTTTGGCTACACAATCGATGCGCTTCGGCGTAAATTGCCGGAGGCGACCGTCGAGGTGCTCATTCCAGATTTTCGAGGAGACGATGACGCGTTACAAACCGTCGTGATGAAGTGTCCGGACGTGCTCAACCATAATTTAGAAACAGTTCCTCGACTCTACCGGCGGGTTCGACCGGGTGCTCTCTACACGCGTTCACTGGCACTGCTTGCGCGGGCACACGCGCTTCGTCCACAGATGATCGTAAAAACCGGGATTATGTTGGGGCTCGGAGAACACCGCGAAGAAGTGATGAAGTTGATGGAAGATGCACGTGCCTGTGGAGTGGAGAGCTTCACCGCAGGCCAATATCTCCAACCGAGTCGCGAGCACTTGCCGGTTCATGAGTATCTTCCATTATCGGAGTTCGATTGGTACCGCGAACAAGCGATTAAGCTCTTCCCGACGGTGGCTATTGGACCGCTCGTTCGAAGCAGTTACCATGCGGACGAATTAATCAGCGAAGGACGCCCTCAGTGAGATTTCGGATCGACGATGCCCCTGCTTACCTTCTTGGTGGCGTTGCTGAAGCGGTGCGTACCCTTCGGCGCGAGGGACGGGAAATTATCGACCTCAGCCAGATGAACCCCGACCTTGGGGCTCCGGCTGTTGCGATTGAGAGTCTCGTTCAGGCAAGCCTCTACCCGCATCACCATCGTTATTCTGCGTCGCAAGGAATTTCGAGGCTTCGCGAAAGTTTCGCCGCTTGGTACCACACACGCTACGGTGGTGAGGAGCTCTCGCCCGAGACCGATATCGTAGTAACGATGGGAACGAAGGAGGGCATCTCCCACCTTCTCCTAGCGATTTTGGAGCACGGAGACACGGTGATGATTCCGAGCCCGTCGTATCCGATTCATACTACGGCGGTGTTTCTCGCAGGCGGAGTTGTGCGACCAATTCCATTTGGCCTTGAACTCTCAGTGCAAGCAAATCCTGCGCTTACAGCTGACGAAGAGGAACGGTTTCTTGCAACTGTGCGCCATGAGGTGCAATCAACACACCCGCCACCACGAGTGCTCGTAGTGAGCTTCCCCCATAATCCAACGACTGTTGTGGTTTCAATGAGATTTTGGACACAGCTCGTCGAGCTTGCGCACGAATGTGGGTTTTTTATCCTCCATGATTTTGCGTATGGCAGTCTCGTATTTGATGGTACGATTGCGCCGAGCATCCTCCAAGCGCCGGGTGCGCGAGAGGTTGCCGTTGAATTTTTCTCGCTCTCGAAGGGCTATTCGATGCCGGGCTTTCGCGTAGGTTTTTGTGCGGGGAACCCTACGCTTGTGTCGGCACTTCGGAAGGTGAAGAGTTATCTTGATTCAGGACAGTTCCAACCAATTCAGCTTGCAGCAGTGCGTGTGCTTGAAGTGCCATCGGTCGTCGATGAGTATCTCAGACGATATCAGAGTCGACGGGATGTCCTCGCCGATGGGCTTGTCCGGGTTGGCTGGAACGTTGAGCGACCGCTCGCCACTCCTTTTGTCTGGGCGAAGATTCCTCCGCAATTTGCAGAGATGGAGAGCACGCGATTTAGCCGACTGCTCCTTGAGGAAGGCGGAGTTGCGGTTTGCCCTGGCGCAGGGTTTGGAAGTGGCGGGGAACAGTTTGTTCGCTTCGCCTTGGTCGAAGAGGAGTCCGTGCTTCGGCGCGCAGTTCAACACCTTGAACCGCTCATTAGGGGAGGGCGAGCATAAAATGCGTCTCTCCGCCGCCATTTTTCTGGCTGTAGGTCTCCCGTTGAGCGTACACGCTGCAGAGTGCCCAGCGGGAATGGCAGAATTCAAGAAGGGGATCGCGCTTGCTGACACGACACCGGAGAAGGAATCCACATTTCGCCGTGCCATTGAACTGTGCCCAACTCTCGCTGAAGCCCATTATGCCTTGGGGGTGTATTTTCTCCGGCAGGGGAATCGGATGACGGATGCAAAGTCATCGCTCGAGCGTGCCATTGCGCTTCGAGATGACGTGTCATTTACCCTTGCGCTTGCTGAGGTAATGGTTCGTTCGGGTGATTTGCAAGGAGCGGAAGAGACATATCGGAAGCTTACGAAGCGTGATACGGCCCAAGGAGACGCACTCATTGGTCTCAGTCTGGTTCTTGAGAAACAAGGGAAGCTCGACGATGCCGAGGAAACAATTCGTCAGGTAATCCAACTCGAGAGTGATCGAGCCGTGGGGTATCTCAATCTCGGGGTCATTCTCGAGAAACAAGGAAAGCTCGACGACGCACTCGTAAGTTACGAAACTGCATTACGGAAGAACATGAGTGATGCCTCGATGCATGTCCACCTTGCGCGAGTCCGCTCAGCGCTCGGCCGACTCGATGAGGCGGAGGCTTCGGCACGTCAAGCAACCGTGCTCGATGAGAAGAACCGTGAAGGGTGGCTCCTCTTAGGCACCGTGCTCGAGAAACAGCGCGATTATCATCAGGCAAGAGCAGCCTTTGAGCGGGCGCAGGCGCTTGATGGAAACGACCCCGCGGTCACGCTCAATCTTGCAGTAACTACATTTCATGATGACGATGAAGAGCAGGCGTTGTCATTAGTGAAGACTGCCCTCATTCGTCATCCTGATTACGCGCCGCTCCATGGGGTGCTTGGCTGGATGTATCTCCAGCGACGTGAACTTGATTTAGCAAAGGGTGCGCTCAACCGGGCGGTGACCCTCGATGGAAGAAATGCACTTGCTCACAATAATTTAGGCGTGCTCTATGAGCTCCAGGGAGAACGGGAGCAAGCGCAAAGGGAGTTTGCTCGTGCGGTTGAGCTCCAACCTGAGCTGGGCGAAGCCCAAGCAAATCTTAAACGAGTCTCTGAGTAATCGTGGGAGGGAAGATGGGAGAGCTACGTAGCTTTCAGACAAGTATGCGAACGACGCTCTGCGGCTTACCGCGGCGTGAGCAAGTGGGAAGTGAGTTGCTCCTCGTCGGTTGGGTACGAAGACGCCGAGATCATGGTGGGCTTATTTTTGTCGACCTCACGGACTACTCAGGTTTTACACAGGTGGTTTTTACTCCTGAATTTGAAGCAGCATTTAGCCTTGGTGGTGCACTCCGGCTTGAATATGTGATCCAAGTTCGAGGGAAGGTACGTGCGCGTCCGGAAGGGACAGTGAATGAAGGGATACCTACTGGAGCTGTCGAGCTCGAAGTATATGAGGCAACACTCCTATCTCCAGCTCAAACACCGCCGTTTGTTATCGAAGATGATGTCGATGCAAAAGAGGAGCTTCGTTTAAGCTACCGTTTCCTCGATCTCAGGCGCCCAGTGATGCAGCAAACACTTCGTCTTCGGCATCAAGTGTATCGATCCGTTCGAACCTATCTCGATGCCCACGGCTTCTGTGAGGTAGAAACGCCGATCCTTACGAAAACAACACCCGAGGGAGCAAGGGATTTTCTCGTCCCGAGTCGGCTTCATCCGGGGGCTTTCTATGCACTTCCGCAGTCACCACAGCTCTTCAAGCAAGTGCTCATGTGCTCGAGTCTTGATCGGTACTACCAAATTGTTCGTTGCTTTCGCGATGAGGATTTCCGAGCAAATCGTCAACCGGAGTTCACGCAGATCGATCTTGAGATGTCGTTTATAAGAGAAGATGATGTGAAACAGATTGTTGAGGGGCTGGTCTCGACGGTATGGCGAGAGTGCGCGAAGCGCGAGTTACCGCTTCCATTCCCACGGCTCTGTTACGACGAAGTGATGTCGAGATTCGGTGTTGATGCACCGGATTTACGTTTCGGCTTGGAACTGAACGAGTTAACCGAGATATTTCGCGGAACTGGTTTTCAGGCCGTGCGCACTGCAATTGAGAGTGGTGGGGTTGCGAAGGGAATCATACTCGATGCGTCGATTGAGTACTCCAGGCGTGAGATCGACGAGCTTTCGCAGAGCGTTGCCACCTACGGCGCAAAGGGTTTGAGTTGGGCACGACGGGAAGGTGGAACGCTGAGCGGTCCTCTCTCGAAGTTTATTACCCCAGAGACGACTACAAAACTTGAGGCGCTTGGGTTTGGCGAGAGTTGTTTGCTTCTCCTCGTTGCTGGACCGAAGAGTATTGTCAATGCCACACTCGGTGCAGTTCGCGTGCAAATCGCTCGCGCAAAGAAACTGATCGATTCGACGAAACTTAGCTTTCTCTGGGTCGACGAATTTCCTCTCGTTGAGTTTGATGAGACACTTCAGCGCTATCTCTCGGTCCATCACCCATTCACCTCACCTCTGCTCCGCGATGAAAGCGATGAAAAGCGATTAGCCGATGACCCGCGACAGGTAAAAGCCCGTGCCTATGACTTGGTGTTAAACGGTCAAGAAATAGCAGGAGGGAGCATCCGGATTCATGACGCTCGGATTCAGGAGCGTATCTTTCAATTGCTTGGGATCTCTCAAGAGGAAGCGGCAGCAAAATTTGGATTCCTGCTCGAGGCGCTCTCTTACGGAGCACCGCCGCACGGCGGTATTGCCGTTGGGCTCGATCGCCTGGTGATGCTCCTTGCCGGCACTGAATCAATTCGGGATGTTATTGCATTTCCGAAGACGAGTAGTGGGCTCGATCTGATGGTGGGGGCACCATCACCGGTAACACCGGAACAGCTCGCGGAGATTGGAATGACTTTGATTTCTGCTAAGCGGGGATAACGAGACTAATCGTCATCATCATCATCATCCATCTCGTCAAGGTCATCATCGTCCTCGTCGAGATCGATGTCCGAATCCTCAGCTTCGTACTCATCGTAATCTTCATCGCTCTCTTCGAACGCCGAAGGATCGATCTGCTCGAGCGCTTCAGAGAGGGATGATAACATCGAGGCGAGAAACGATGTGCTCGCGTCTTGTTCTTCAATCGCGGATTCGATGGACGTTTCTAAAACCTCAAGGATCGCACTATTCGCGGCACTTTCATCGTCGCCATGTTTTTCCGTGGCAACATCTTCGATCTGAGAGTAAGCCTCGATGAGGTCAATCAATGCTTGATGAAATTTAGAACTCTTGTGGGCCATTGCGAAATGTTCCTTATAATTGGTTTGGACCGGCGACAAGGAATTCGTCAGAATTAGCGATAGAACATATAGGATGCATTCGCCGAGTCAACTGGTTTTTAGCGCGGTGCTCGTGCTATACGAACTAATTCATGTGCTTTTTATGCAGAATATCGATGGTTAAACTGAGTCGTATAATTCTCGGAATGTGGGTCCTGGTTGCCTTGGGTTGCACGTTTCACTCGACCCCATCAGGTAAGCGTACGCTTGAGAATCCGGCGCTTGAGGTCAAGGTAACAGAAGGATTTAAACCACTTCGCGTTAACTCCGTAGCGCTCCTTCCGCTGCAGACTTTACGTGTCCCGCACGTTTCCGGAGCTCTTGGGAGCGCGCTCACCGGTAAGTTGGCAAACGCATTCCAAGTTCACAGCAGCCTGGAGTTGGTACTGCTCAGTGATGAGACATCTAGCGCGTTTGCCAAACAGGAGCTCACCGCCGATCGCGAAGAGCCGTCATGTGTAAAGAGGGCGCGTATTATATCGCCCGCCCTCGATGTTCAAGGTATTCTCTGTGCTGAGCTCTATCGCTATCGGGACGCGACGGGGTCAGGGATGGGAACCGAGGATTTCGCTGCGGTTGGTTTTCGACTGTGGTTACTCGACCGCGGGTCTGGACGAACGCTTTGGAGCGCTGCATTTGATAAAGCGAGTGAACCGGTAGCAAAGAATCTTCTCCAAGTCCGTGAACGTCTCTCGGAGGGATTACGTTTCCAGAGCGCCGACCAGCTCATTAACGAAGGATTTCTCGAAGCCGCCCTCGAATTCGAGAAGCTTCGTAATTCTACGCCCTAGAAATGAACTCGCCTTTGGCTCGTCCCTCGTTCGTTGGGGAACGGCTCTAGATACCCCAACAAAAATCCCCTGGTTAGGTCACGAAAGATAAACTATCCTAGAAGTTGCTCACGTCATTGCGAGCAAAGCGAAGCAATCTCAAGCGGTTAACCGAAAAGTGAGATTGCCGCGGTCGCTTCGCTCCCTCGTAATGACATCGGAAAATACCGGTGATTATTCTCGCCGAGGGGGGACCGATAATTGTCTGGAAATGTAATCAGGAAGCGGCAAGTCCAGATACCGCGCCGAGGAAAAACCCGCGAAGCGGCAAAAGCTCCTGAACGAAAGCTGAGCCTTGCTCGTGAGAGTGCGTCGATATTCCTGATTGCGCTCGGTTGTTTTCTTGCTGCTGCACTCTATTCCTATTTGGGGAAAAGCGGGGAGTTTCTTGAGGGAGGAGCTGCTGCCGAGGTTCCTCTCGTCTCTCCGCCCGATAATGTCATGGGAGTGGTTGGGGAGTATGTCGCGGCGATCCTTGTGTCGTTACTTGGTTGGTGTTCGTTCATTACCGTGCTTTGGGCGATCCTCCTTGCGCGACGAGTATGGACACTCGGTTGGCCGAACGAATCTGGATCGTTTGGTTCCACCTTACTTACCTTCGGTAGCTCTATTGTAATGGTCTCTGCGGCTTCGGCGGCCGTAGCAGTTCTCGTCGGTCGGAAGGGAGGCGGGCTTATCGGTGGGGAACTTGCCTACTTTCTTGTTCGTTACCTCAATGAACCAGGCGCGCTCCTCGTGAGTGTTGCAGTGTTCGTGCTTGCCCTCGGGCTCTCGACTGGCCTCGGCTCGTCTCGCTTGCTTTCATTCCTCCGCTTTGTATTACGAACGAGCATCCGTTTTGGGAGTGATGCCTGGTTCTCGTGCTCACGTCTCGCTGGATATTGTTTCGGAAAGCTTCGCGGCTGGCTCTTTTCGATGATTCATTACATCTTCCGTATCGTTGGATCCGATGAGCCAGAGCCTCTCGCGAGTGGTAAACGAGGCGAGAAAAAACGGCGCCGTGAAGAGGTGTCCCTCGATGTTGAGACTGATAGTAGTGCGGAAGCTGAAACAGAAGTCGATGACGAGCGCCCTGTTCGCGTGTCGCGTCGAGCCCTCCGGGAAAAGAAGGGGCGAAAGTTTTCTCGAGGGAGGGAGTTGCTCAAGACGAAACGACGGAGCGAGAACGGAAGCGCGAAACGCGGTGATCCGAGTATTACAAAGGATTTTGACCTTCCACCGATCGACCTACTTGTTCAAGGAGAGGCAAGCGGAACGCGGAGTTTGAAGGACGATGAGCTGATTAAAAATTCTCGCCGCTTGGAGAAGACTCTCCAAGACTTTCGCGTCGCCGGTAGAATTACGGAAGTTCAACCTGGCCCGGTCATTACGCTTTACCATTTTGAGCCAGCTGCTGGCATGAAGGTGCAGCGCATCGTTGCGCTCGCGGACGATATTGCACTTGCACTCAAAGTTGCAAGTGTGCGTGTGTATGCCCCCGTTCCTGGAAAGGGGACGGTGGGGATTGAAGTTCCGAATGCACAGCGGGAGATCGTTCGTCTCCGTGATTTGCTGGCGAGCGAAGAATTTCATACCGCGGACTCTCCCCTGGTGCTTGCGCTCGGAAAAGACACGCTCGGTGATCCGTATGTGGCTGATCTTACTCGGATGCCGCATCTTCTTATTGCTGGCGCAACCGGTACTGGAAAGTCAGTTTGTATAAACGCAATGCTACTTAGCCTCATCTACCGACATACTCCGGAAACACTTCGCTTAATACTGATCGACCCGAAGATGCTCGAGCTTAGTATTTACGATGGGATTCCGCACTTGAAAGCCCCCGTGGTGACCAATCCCAAGCGCGCACGGGGAGTGCTCTGGTGGGCGGTGGAAGAAATGGACCGCCGTTACCGACTCATGCAGGCAATCGGTGTTCGAAACCTCGCAAGCTATAACCGCGCGGTGATGACTGGTGGCACAAATGGTCTCCGTGCCGCTTCAACTGTGCCCGCTAGCGACCGAATTGTTGAGCTAACCGAGGAAGATATCGTTGCAACTGGGATCGTCGACCAGGAGCAAGTGAGTTCCGGAACCGAGACAATCGCGCAAGCTCGAAGGCAACTCACCGGAGGAGAAGAACCGCTTCCGCGAATTGTCATTGTTGTTGATGAACTTGCGGACCTCATGCTCACCGTTGGCCGTGAGATTGAAGAGCTTCTCACCCGTCTCGCTCAGAAGGCACGTGCGTCAGGAATTCATCTCATTCTTGCCACGCAACGGCCGAGCGTAAATGTCATTACTGGCTTAATTAAAGCGAATTTTCCGGCCCGAATTTCGTTTCAGGTCGCGAGTCGGATTGATGCGCGGACCGTTATGGATTCCTCGGGCGCTGAAAAGCTCTTAGGGCAGGGGGATATGCTCTTCCTCTCCGCTGGAACGAGTCGGGTGCGGAGGCTCCACGGTGCTTTCGTTTCAGACAAGGAAGTGCAAGATGTCGTTGAATGGGTGAAGCAGCAGCGGCCACCTGATTATGACGTTGATATCGAGAAGATGATCACGCGGATGGACGAGGCAGAACGGAGCAGGGAAGGTGGGCTTGAGTATGAAGACGAGTATGACCCACTCTATGACCAGGCAGTTCGAGCGGTGATTGACAAGGAGGTCGCCTCGACTTCAATGATCCAACGACTCTTTCGAATTGGCTACAATCGAGCCGCACGGATCCTCGAAGCAATGGAGCGCGAGGGTATAGTCGGGCCACAAGATGGCGCGAAGCCCCGTCAAGTCTACGTACCAAATCGTGAACGGTTTGAAGGGTAAGTTCCTTGCGCACAAATGGAATTGCCGCCGTTCTTATGCTAGAGTAGCGACTCTTTCGTAGGAGCTACTCTATGTCGCGTTTTGTTCTCTTCATGTTGCTTATTATTGTCGGGGCGCTACCTTCGTTTGCGCATGCAACCACATTCACCTGCATCGGTCGGGAGGCGCTCGATAATGCGGAGCTCAATCGAACTTTGCTCGCGGTTGAGAAGCGATATGCGAGTATTAAAGACTTATCAGCAGCGTTCCATCAGCAGTCTACTTTCACTGGACTCAATCAAACGAAGGCGAGCACCGGTGTGGTTTTCTTCCGTTCTCCCGGAATGATGAACTGGGAGTATACGAAGCCTGTTCCACAGATATTTGTTGGCGATGGGACCGTTCTTTGGTTTTACCAACCGGACCTGAATCAGGTTACCCTGTCGGATTTTAAGCGATCTTTTAGCACCGAGCTCCCGGTTTCGTTTCTCCTTGGATTGGGAAAGGTCGGTGATAATTTCAAAGCTGAACGGGGATGTCGGTTTGAGAACCTGTTACTCGTGGAACTTGTTCCGCTCTCGCCTGATCCTAACCTGAGTGCATTCCATCTGCTCGTCGATGCAAAAGATCATACTCCTCGTGGTGCGAAAGTAATTGACGTTGGCGGAAACGAAACGACGATTCTCTTTGAAGAAGTCAAGTTGAATTCTAATGTGCCGCTTGATCGTTTCGCGTTTACAGTGCCGAAAGGGGTGGACGTGATTGATAATCGTGTCGCAACTGGCCCGACCGATTCTTCGAAACGTGGAAACACCGTTACCGAGTCGGATCTCGTATCACAAGAGGAGCGTCCGAGCTGATGAGTAGCACGCTTGCGGAGGAGTCCGCGCTCACCGGTAAGGGGAAGCTCATCGTGGTGAGCAATGCAGCGCGACTTGATGCGAAAACTGCTCGTCCGGATTTTGCAGGAAATGCAGCGCTCATCACCCTTGGTTGCGCCAAGAATGAGGTTGACTCCGAGGTGATGCTCGGAGCGCTCACCGGTCGGGGCTTTCGTGTAGTGACCAATCCGGCGCTTGCCGACCTCATTGTGGTAAATACCTGTGCATTTCTCCAGTCCGCGGTGGATGAGAGCCTCGATGCAATTCTTAGTGCAGCTGAATTTAAGCGAACTGGTCGATGTCGGAAACTCATTGTCGCTGGATGTTTGGTTGAGCGCTATCGTGGAGAGCTTCGTTCGGAGCTTCCCGAGGTGGATAGTTTCATCTCGACCGACGACCTGCTCCGAGTAGGGGAAGAGCGGGAGAGCACTGAGAGTGCTTTTGATAACGCTCGTCGGCCATACTTCCTCTATGATGAATCAATGCCACGGGTCCTTGGTAGTGGAGGGGGTGCATCCGCCTATCTCAAAATTGCGGAGGGATGTGATCGCCCTTGTACGTTCTGTATCATCCCGAAAATCCGTGGAGCATTCCGCT
>FKKE01001005.1_pt4 | contig 50032 bp, 49 predicted proteins | sample 1106331 | NCBI WGS metagenome assembly FKKE01 (sample SAMEA3931202, study PRJEB13176) | freshwater metagenome | biome: Drinking water system; feature: drinking water; material: freshwater | place: China | collected 2013-02-06 | reverse complement strand
CGCTCCCTCGCAATGACATTTCATTTATTGTTCGCAGCTCTCACTTTCGCGAGCTGTGCGCTACCAACCGACACGTCAGTCTTCCCGATCGTGCCCGCAGCCGAGTTTAGTAAACAAGCGCGCCAAGGAACGCTCGGCGATTTTTCGATGAGCTCGACGCTGCACGCGACACGAGATGGGTACCCAGCTCCAGTTGCCCCTGCACCAGCAGCATTGCACTATGTTGACGGTGATCCAAGATATCTTGAACAAGGCTTCACGCTGAAAGATTCAATTGCCGTTCCAAGTGAGCAGATCGTGAACCCAAACGGTACGGGACATCCCGGCGCACAAGGCCAGGGTCGTGAACAGGTGCTCGCTCCGAGGGAGCGTCGTCCGCTTGAGCGCGCCTCACTAGGCTATACTCCGCCGCCGATTCCGCCGGGAAGCTCTGCTCCATACCTTGCTGGACAGATGACACCAAACCCATCCCTCTGGCCCGATGAGGCACAAGGGGCATCACTCTTCCGTGATTTGCGCGCGTTTCAAAGCCTCGATCTAATCACGATCATCATTGACGAATCTTCCGAAGGAAGGAAGAAGGCTGAAACGGACGCGGAGAGCAAATTCTCGCTTACCGCTGCGATTAGCAATTTCTTTGGTATCGAGACGAAGTCTTGGGCGTCGAACAACGAGGCGCTCGACCCGTCGAATCTTCTTAATGCTACGACGGATTCGAAATTTGAAGGTGATGGGGAGACCACTCGCGAGGGAGAATTGAAGGCGAGAATTTCCGCGATTATTATGGAGGTGCTCCCGAACGGCTTGCTTCGAATTGAAGGGACGAAGATTGTGTCGGTCAATAGTGAAGAAGAAATTATGGTGATTAGCGGCCTCGTGCGTCAACCCGACGTGGACGCGTTTAACCAAATTTCCTCGAGCCGAATAGCAAACATGCGCATTGATTTCTATGGACGGGGAGTTGTCGCCGAGAATCAGCAACCAGGCTGGCTTGCCCGAATTATTCGAAATATTTGGCCGTTCTGACAATCAACTCGAAAAGGAATCGATGAATCTGAAGGACAGAATAAAAAGAACGAGGCGAACGTCGACGTTTTTCGCACTTGTGGCGATCTCGCTTTTGCCAAACATCGCTCAAGCCGCGCGACTGAAGGATATCGCGGATATCGAAGGAGTACGGGGAAACCAACTCGTCGGTTACGGAGTAGTCGTCGGGTTACAGGGGACGGGGGATAAGAAAGGAACAGCGTTTACCGGTCAGAGCGTTGCGAATTTGCTCGAGCGACTCGGTGTTCGAGTCGACCCGAAGCAACTAAAATTAGCAAACAGTGCCGCTGTAATCGTCACATCGACTTTGCCGCCCTTCGTTCGACCTGGGTCCAAGTTGGATGTGACGATCTCTTCGCTTGGCGATGCACCAACTCTCCAAGGTGGAGTTCTCTTGATGACCCCGTTAAAAGGAGCAGATGGAAAGGTGTACGCGGTAGCCCAGGGTCCCGTCTCGATCGGCGGGTTTGTCATAGAAGGAGGCGAGGACACCGCACAGAAGAACCATCCCACTGTCGGACGGATCGCCCGCGGCGCGACCGTCGAACGGCCAATCCCATTTGATCTCTTCGCCTCGGGTCAGATTCGCATAGTGCTCCGCGATCCCGATTTCATTACCGTCACCCGAGTACAATCCGCAGTGAATCGATTTGTTGGTAAAGGACGGGCCAAGGCGATTGATAGCGCGAGTGTAATTCTCCCACTGAGCGAAGAGCTCGGAAGTGCGCCGGTACAACTCGTAGCGAAGCTCGAGGAACTTAATGTCGAACCCGATATCCCAGCGAAAGTGGTGGTGAATGAACGAACCGGAACAATCATTATGGGCCAACACGTTCGAGTCTCCACGGTTGCTCTCGCGCATGGGAACTTGAACATAACGATTCGCGCTGAAACTCAAGTATCACAGCCGAATGCGCTCGCTGCGGGCCAAACAGCGGTGGTCGAGCAGCAGGATGTAACCGTTGGCGAGGAAGCGGGCCAGCTTACTGTGATTGAGGAGACAGTGAGTCTTGAGGAGGTGGTGAATGGACTGAACAGCCTCGGAACGACTCCGCGCGATCTGATCGCGATCTTCCAGGCACTGAAGGAGGCAGGTGCGCTCCAAGCAGAACTCGTGGTGATGTAGGGTAACAAACGATGTCAAAAGCACTCATTCCACCAAGCCTCGCTGCAGATCAAGCACTCGCGCTCAGCTCGAACGAGGCACTCCGAGCACAGATGCTTGGCCTCAGTCAGAAAAAAGTTGACTCGAAGGAGGATATCGAGAAGGCAAGCTCGGGCTTTGAGGCGTTACTCGTTCAACAGATGCTCAAGGCGATGTGGGAAACCGTTGAGAGCTCGAACTTGTTCGGCGAGAATTCAAACGAGGGACAAATCTATCGCGATATGCTCAACCAGGCTATTGCTGATAATATTTCTGAAGGAAAGGGGATTGGGGTTAAAGAGTTCTTAAATCGTGAACTCACTAAAATGGTCGATAAAAAACCCCAAGAATCTGCGCCATCAACTGACACTGCCAAAAAAGTGCAGGATTATGCGGGCGATTCAGGTAGCCATTCAGGTATCGTGGAACATCAAAATAAGGGTGTGCGCCGCATATTGAAGTAAGCGCAGTTGATAAAATAAGTGCATCCGTCGTTGCGAAAAATCGCATAACGCTATCATGAATGTGAATTTCGAACTTGGTTCCAGAAATGTCCTCAAGTCGAACTCACCGCGAGTCGATACTCAGGCAGGCTTGTGCGTTGTTGAGCACGCCGGGAAACTGAACCAAGTTGTTCAACCTGAGTGCATGTGGTTTGGAGTGGAAGCCTTATGAAAATCTCTGATCTACTTAAAGATCGCCGTCTGAATGATTCCCGAAAAGTTGAAGGTGAACGGAACGTAGATTCCACACGGACGCAACCGAACGGGGCGGAAGAAAGTGGCGATAAGGTTACGATCTCCGTACTCGGACGAAAGTATTCCCAAGTCTCCGAGCTGCTTGCCGAAGATGAGGCAAAACAACGTGACCGTGTCGAAGAGCTGAAACGTCGAATCGCCGACGGAACCTATGACGTTTCCTCGGAAAATGTCGCTCGGGCCCTGATCTCATTTACCCGCGATAACAACTCCTAGTTCCGTAGACGTATACGTTTACGTGAACGTATACGGTCACGTGCACGTAGACGTTCACGTTCGGGTCCCCGCGGTTCGCTCCCTTCACCCGAATCGCGCATCTAAACGGGAGAATACCAACGAGACGAGGTTCTTCCCGTGGGCGAATTTCATAAACTACTGCAAATACTCGAGCGTGAAATCGAGCAGCAGGAGAAGCTGCTCAGAGTTCTCACTGAAGAGCGTGTGGCGATCGTAAAGCTCAACCAGGAGCAGATTGACCAGCTCAACGTGAAGAAAGCTGAACTGCTAACAGAGGCTCGGGACATCGAGGGGAAACGGCAGAAGGTGGTCGAGGCTCTTATGGGTCCAATGGCAAAAAGCCAGCCGACGCTCAAGTTTCGAGATCTCCTCGTTCATTGCTCATCGTCAGAGCTCAAAATGAAGCTTCAGAGCGTAGGCGAAGAACTCAGGAAAACCGTAACCATCGTTCAGGAGATGAATGAACATAACGCGAAGTTGGTTCACCAAGCGCTTGGTGTTATCTCAACTACGGTCGCCATTATTTCCACTGGAACGACCACCGAACTTCCGACGTACGGCGAATCTGGAGTGCTCAAGGAGGAAGGCGAACTCCGTTCTCCAGGTGTAAAGGGTCGCATCTCTCGGGAGGTGTAGAGGGCTCTCATTACTCCCCCGTGGCCGTAATCCGTGACCGTGAACGTGACCGTAAACCGTGGACGTATACGTAAGACGTAGACGTATACGTAGACGGAAATTGACGGCCACGGCCACGTTCACGGTGACCCTAGGATCAATTTTCCCGGCTGCGGCAAATTCTCCCCGGGTAACTCTTGCGCTGAAATCTAGTCCACAACCCCGCGAATCGTCCTTAACCTATTGAATCGCTTACGCTGAATACATCTTACTCAGAAATCGCCAGTCCAGCACGGACATTGCATAAGAATTCTATCACGTAGGAAATTCGTAAGTTCATAGATGGGTTTCTTACCCGTTGCATTTCGGAGGATGACCGTATGCCAGGCGGGATCAGTGGTTTACTCGATACGAGCCGGCGAGCCTTATTCGCGCAGACACAAGCGATCCGCGTTATCGGGAACAACATCGCGAACGTTAATACCGAGGGTTACAGCCGCAGACGAGTTGAGCTAACCGCTCGAGGAACGAACTCGGATGGAGAGGTTGAAGGTATCGGCGCTGGCGTTAGCGTTAATCGCATAATCCGCGTCATTGACTCCTTCCTTGAATCTGAATTTCGAACGCGGATTTCGGATCTCGGTGACTCCAGTGTGCGAAGCGAATTTCTGAGCCGCGCTGAGACCGCCTTCTCACTCGATACGACGGTAGGCCGAATCGGCTTCCAGTTGACCGAGTTCTTCGGCGCACTCGAAGACCTCGCTGCTGACCCAGCAAATATTCCACTGCGATCGAACGTCATCGATAAAGGGCAATCTCTCACCCAATCGATTCAGACAACGTACGATGTTCTCGCCGATTTACAACGAGAGGCAAATAACCGCATTCAAGTCTTCGTCGATGAGGTGAATCAGCTCAGTTCGCAGATCGCTGAACTAAACGGTTTGCTCGCACAGAGCGGTGCCGATGGACAGGAGAACTTGGGCTTGCTCGACCAACGGGAGATGCTTATCCGTCAACTCTCCGAGAAACTCGCGGTGAAGACGGTGACCAATAGTGATGGAACGGTGCTTGTCACTTTAGAGAATGGGTTTGGCTTGGTCACCGGAACCGAGTCTCGCGACATTCAATTTACCACCACACCGAGTTTCGCTCCCGGGGGCGGATACCCTCCGGGGCTCGATGGCCAAGCGCTTGGACATATCGTCTACGATTATGATCCAACCGCAGGCACCTCGCACATTGACCTCACCGGCATTATTGCCGCAAGTGGCGGTGAAATCGGCGGGTTACTCCAAGTGCGCGGTGTTCAGGACACCACTGACACGACGCCATTTGACGCCGTCGGTAGTCTTGTTGACGTTGCAAGCCGTGTAGAAGCAATCGCACAAGATCTGCTCACTCGTTTCAACACCGCATATCTCGGCGCCGATGAAAACGGAGGACTCGGTGGACTTCAACCATCATCTGGCGATCTCTCTGGAACCGGCCCAGGTGTTTACGGGCTATTCAGCTTTGCCGGCGCGGTCGACTCTGACGCGGATGGCATCCCCGACGATCTCTCGGCAATTGGACTTTCAAGTTACGCCTCGCAGATTGAATTTGGAGTGAGCGATCCGAGCGATATCGCCGCGGCACTTGACCTCGATCCCGCTGCCGGCGCCACATCATTTGCTCCGGGAGATGGCTCAAATCTCGCTGCGCTCATTGCGCTCCGCGATACTGCGACAACATATTCTGTAGGGAATTTCTCGATGACGACGACGATCGAGGACCTCTACAATTCGACGGTGACATACGTTGGTAGCGCCAGTGCCCAGGCAAATGGCAGCTTTGTTGTAGCGAAGGAACGGCATGACCAACAGCAAGAGCTCAAGGCAGCGGTTTCAGGTGTCAATCTCGACGAAGAACTCGCAAACCTTATTAACTTTCAGCGAGCGTTTGAAGCATCAGCGCGAATGATCGGCGTCGGGGATCAGCTCTTTCAAGAGATTCTGAGCTTACTTGGTTGATGATGTGATGAGAAATTTCATCGAGTAAAGGAATATGGCAATAGTTAGTCGAACCGCAAATCTGCAAGTTACGCGCGCGTTTATCGCCTCATTCCAAAATCAGCAGCTTTCGCTGGAAGCTTCCCGAGAGCAGATAACCACGGGACGGAAGGTGAACGACCCGAGCGACGATTCTGGCCGATCGGGCACGATCGCTGCTCTCCAAGAAACGTTGCGCCGGCTTGAATTGTATAAAGACCGGATGAATATTGCGGATAACCTCCTCGCACAACAGGAGGGAATCATGAACTCAGCAGAACAGATTCTCGTTCGAGCGCGAGAGCTCGCTACCCAAGGCGCCAATGAAACTCTTGGTGTTGATCAACGAGCCACTCTTGCGACTGAAGTATTTGAACTACGCGATGCGTTTGTTACGCTGGCAAACACGCGATTACAAGGGCGTTACATCTACGGTGGTGCGGATGACGACGATCCTCCGTTTGATGCTACAACATATACGAACCCTGCCGATCCCAATGACCCAGCAAGTGTTCGGTACATCTTTGATAATGAGGCGGGCACTGCTCTTACCCGATCGGTACAAGTGAACGATTCTTCGGCGGTTCGCGTAACAACTTCCGGCGATGACGTGTTCACCAATGGTATTATCGCACTTGAACGACTCGGCCGGGCGTTATCTGGGTATCGCACTACCCCGGAAGATCTCTCAGGCCCACCAGACGGAGGTGGGGTCCCATTTGTATTTCCCACTGAGTTTGAAGAACAGACCGCAGATATTCTTGAGGCACTCGACCTGGTCGAGGCCGCTCGCGCTAATGATCTCGCGATTGAAAAAGCGAGTATCGGTTCCCGGGGTGCGCGCATTGAAGAAGCGCGCTCAATTAATGACACGATGTTGCTCAATGTTGAGCAATCACGTTCGACCTATCAGGACGTTGATATCGTCGAGGCGGTCAGTGATTTCCAGACGCTTCAAGTAAGTCTTGAGGCAACTCTTGCGACTGGCGCGACAATTAACCGACTTTCTTTGTTAGACTTCCTATAATCCTCACCTATTTACTGTCGTATGCAAGCCATCTTTTTGCTGCTAACTTTCATCATATTCCTTAGAGTTAGCTGGACGACATGCTCATCTTGACGCGAAAACCTGGTGAAAGTCTGTATATCGGCGATGATATCAAAGTAACGCTTATGGAAATTAAGGGTAACCAAGTACGCGTTGGTGTAGATGCACCGCCCACCGTAAGAATCTATCGTGAGGAGATTTATTTACAAATTCTCGAGGAGAATAAATCAGCCGCGGCGCTCTCAATGGATGCGCCAACGGACCTTGGCGCAGTAGCCAAGGCGTGGGCTGGTCAGAAACCGGGCGCGGTGAAGAAAGTGGGTAAAGGGTAACAATCAGCCGCCTATGTCTGAGCAAACCGTCAAAGTAAAGACAACCCGTTTCGGTGAGTTCGACGTGAAGGTGAACTCGATCATCGAGGTTGTGGGGGGGCTTATCGGTTTTCCAAAATTCACCCGCTTCGTGTTACTCGAGTATAATCCGCCATTTTCCTGGCTCCATTCCGTCGAGAATGCAGACCTCGCGTTTGTCGTCGTGAATGGCGCTGAGTTCGGACCAAACTACGATTTCCCGTTGCCGATGGGCGATCCGTCGATTGAGCTACGTACTGAAGATGAAGTCGCGATCATGAATATTGTTTCCGTTCGAACGAGTCCTCAGGATACCACGGTCAATCTTAAAGCGCCCGTTGTCGTGAACATGCGAAACATGCGAGCACGGCAGATTATTCTTGAAGATCCAAATCTCTCGGTCCGCTTCCCGCTTTGGGGAACAGAGGGGGAGAAACCTGCGCCGTAGATTTCGGAATCTCTCTTTTGTATCCCAGTCTCGGCCGCAGCCATTGTCTTTGTCCTGGTCATGAGTCGTTAGCCACTTATCTCTTTCGGCAAATGTTTCTGACTATCGACAAACGTCCTCGCGGCCAGGACAAAGACAATGGCTGCGGCGGTGGCAGAGACCGCAAAAGAGATTTTGGGAAATTGGTATTTATGGAGAATAGTGAGAGTCAGCCTCAGTTAAACACCGAAGACTGCTCGCCAAACAACTTACTCACATCATCGACAAGCAAGACAGCGGTCTCTTGGTCGATTGAAATTTTTGCCATTGCGGCGTACGTGGCATCAGTAAAATCGGGGTACCCTTCCAGATGGCCGTGACCAAGCACATGCGCGATGCAATCAGCGGCAACAATGATTGCGGTCTTTTCCTCTTGTTCGCCATGAATTGGTGGCTCTATCGGATCGTGATGGTGGAGAATTACCTGACAGGTCTGCGCAGAGAAATTCCATTTTTTGGCTACCAGTGCTCCGATTAATGGATGGGAGAAGCCAAGTACCTCTTCTTCCGCAGCATGAAACACTGTGCCCTGTTTGGTGAGTTCGATTACATTCTTGTATTCGCCAGTGCTGTGATTCACCAGTACAATCTTTCCTAAATCATGGAGGAGTCCGAGGAGGAAAGCTTCTTCAACGTAATGCTTCTTCAGATGTTGCGAAATCCGGTGGGCAGCGATGGCGGTACAGAGCGAATTCGCCCAAATCATCTTCTCGATGTTATCGAAACGCTTATTCAGTTGTCGAAGAGTTGCCGCAACGACAACACCCTTCAGCGTCTTGAAGCCAACGATCATGATTGCTTGACTGAGCGTCGTGATCTGACGCTGCCTGGAAAACATAGCCGAGTTGGCGATCTTGAGCACTCGCGCAGCAAGTGCCGTGTCGCTGCTCAGCACGTTGGTGAGTTCACCGGCAGTAACATCTGGATCCTCGAGCATGGAAATTGCGCGCGACGCAACATGGGGTAACGGCGGAAGATCTCCTACCCAGGCAACGATCTCCTGCCAATCGGTCCCCGGGGAGACATGATTTTTATACTCGTCAGGTACCTTAGAGGTGCTCTGGTTCATACGTGTCTATCGGCTCTTACGGTTACAAAGGCGAACAGAATTTTGAACGCACATTCAGCGAAAATGGCCAGTTGTTTAGATGGAAATGAGTTCCAATCCATTCAACGTTAGCATACGCTCTGCTGGCAAGAAAAAATCAATTAATCTTAAATCACTAAGAAACTATATATATCCCGCAGGCACTTTGTGCTAGGAAATTCCGGCTCAACCCGTTACTAAGGATGAAACAAATATCCAGTGTTGGAATTCGAATACGAGACGAAAGTCATCGACGGTAAGGGCGTCATCGCCGTGACGGGTGATTTCGACAACGAGCAGGCCGGCGAGGCGCTTCGGTTGGCATTTAATAAATTATTTGACGCTGGCGAGAGAACCATCGTGTTAGATCTCGCCGCTGTCGAAATCATCAATTCTTACGGCATCGGGAAAATTCTCATTCACCAGAAACGCTTGAAAACCGAAGGAGGAGAGCTCAAGGTCGCTCGGCTCTCTGGCTTCGTGAAAGAAGCGTTTGATGCACTCATGCTTGAGCGGCTCCTGCCTGTCGACAATCAACTTTAGACTTTTCGCAAAATTCCCGTGGCCCTGGCCGTGAACGTGAACGTGGCCGTAAACGTAATCCGTGACCGTAGACGTAGACGTATTTTCGGTCACGGTCACGGTCACGGCTACGTCTACGACTAGGGCCACGGGAAAACAGGTACGAGAATCTCTTAATCCCTACTACGAAGAGCTCGAGAATGCTTGCTTTCGCTCAAGCCATCGTGGTGGCTCGGCCGATATGGAACCTAGTAGGGCACTGGCTGGTTCATCGGAAAAGGTTCGCTATGTCACTCAAGTTTCGCCTCAAAGGTTTAGCCGAAACGTTTGTCGAAGATCTCCATTGTGGTTGTTGCGGTCACGATGGTGGTGATGGTGGGGATGAGCGATTCAGTACCGCTCTCACTCGCGTAAGTCTGGAAGGGATTATCGTCGTTATTCAATGCGAGGTCTGTGGACACATCTTCGTTCCAGGGAATCAACGATTGGGAGTCATTGATTTCCGAAAACTTCATGATGCCGTCGAACGCGACAGCAAAGAAACGGGGGAACCAATTTTCCCCAATCTGGAGTCCGTAAAGCTTGACGTAGAAAAGCTGAACGCAATTCGAACGAACGCGCTACACTAAATCCTCAATCCGAAGCCCCTCATCGCGAAGCGTTGCAGAGAGACCTTTTCGGTCGATGGTCCGAAGCACGCGACTTGATACCTTGAGCCGAACCCACTTCTTTGTTTCTGAATCAAAGAGCCGCTTCCAGTGAAGATTTACCTGGGTAACTTTTCGCTGCTTGTTATTCGCGTGGCTCACCGTATTGCCCCACTGCGCCTTTTTCTTTGAAACCTGACAAACTCGAGACATGAAAGCCTCCCAGCTAGCTAATTCGTGAATGAGAGCGCAAAAAATAGCGGTTTTTTCAATTCATGTCAAAGACATGTCTATGCGAGATTAAATGTCATTGCGAGGGAGCCTATGGCGACCGCGGCAATCTCATACCGAGGGGCTCGCCAACAACCCGACTGGTTGGAGATTGCCACGCTTCGCTCGCAATGACAGTGAAGGAGCGCCTTCAAAATGTCGAGGCGCTCAGCGCCGCAAATTGATTAAGGGACGCGACTGGGTTGGAGGCGAGGAGTACAGCAGAAATACAGGCGAGACCCTGGACACCAACCTGGAGGCAACTCGCGCCATTCTCCGGCGTTATACCACCAAGGGCATAGATTGGAATGCGCTGCTCACGAACGATTGAGATCACACCTTCGCTCCCGAGTGGTGGAGTTGTAGCTTCTTTAGAGAGGGGCTGAAACACCGGGGAGAGGAGGGCGTAATCTGCGCCTGTTTGTTCTGCGGCTTGGACTTCGCTAGCCGAATGAGTGGAAAGTCCGATTATTTTCTCCTCCCCGAGGAGCATCCGGGCCTCCGCTACGCTCATTGAATGTCGACCGAGATGAACCCCGTCAGCTTGTGAAGCGATTGTAATGTCGACCCGGCGATTAATAAGGAGCTTCACTCCCCGCTCAGCACAGCGAAGTCGGAGCGATGAGGCGAGCTCAAAGAGTTCGCGCGCTGTCGCAGGCGGATACGGCGACTCAGGAACCTGTTCACGTATCTGGAGATGTGAAATTATCTCTGCTTCTTCGGCAGCAAGAAGTTGTTCAAGTACCGCGAGAAGTCGACCATGAGTTCGAAGCTTGCCGCCATCAGTGATTAGATAGAGAAATCGCGATTTTATCGGAGCATTCACTGTCTCGCGTGCCGTCTAGTCCAGTAGTCCCGTTGTCGGGCTTGAGGCATGCGCGTACTGCCGTCTCGGCATTCGGCCAGCGAGAAAGGCAGTTCTCCCTGCTTCAACACCGCTTTTCATCGCGCGTGCCATCGCAATTGGATCACGCGCGCACGCAATGGCAGAGTTCGTAAGGATTGCTGTGACACCGAGTTCCATGCATCGCGCTGCATCTGAGGCTGTCCCCACTCCTGCATCGACAATCACGGGAACGCGAGCGTTCTCGAGAATGATCGCCAAATTATATGGATTCTGTAGCCCGAGCCCGCTCCCGATCGGTGCCGCGAGTGGCATCACCGCCTGGGCGCCAGCATCCTCGCACTTCTTTGCGACCACTGGATCGTCGGTAATGTAGGGGAGGCAGATGAATCCTTCATTGGCGAGGATCTGCACAGCTTGAATCGTCTTCTCATTGTCCGGGAATAATGTTTTCTCCTCGCCGATTACCTCAACTTTGACAAAATCTCCTAATCCGGCCTCACGTGCGAGCCGTGCCGTTCGCAGACAATCATCAACGGTGTAGCATCCCGCAGTGTTCGGAAGGATCGTCAAATAATCGAGCCCACTCAGGTATTCAAGGAGAGATTCTTTGGTGGGGTCCGTGATATTCACCCGTCTTACCGCAACGGTGATCATCTCAGCGCCTGAGGCGATGGTGGCCTCGCGGGTTTCGTTGAAATCACGATACTTTCCGGAGCCAACAATCAAGCGAGACTGAAAACGCTTGCCACCAATGAGATAACTGTCGTCGGGACGAGTTGCGGGGGGACTACTCATGAGAACTATCCTCCGCCAATGAAGTGGACAATTTCGATCTTGTCACCTGGATTGAGTCGCACGTCGGCATACGAGGAGCGGGGCACGATTTCTCGGTTAATCTCGACCGCGAGCTTCTTTTCGGTAAGCCTGAGTTCTGCAAGCAAAGCGGCGACTGTCTTCGCTCCGACTGCCTGCTTCTCTCCGTTTAGAACAACTTCAATAGTCCCGATCAAAGAATCCGCTCCAGGGCGTTTATAATATCTTGCTTTGGAACTGCACCGACAATCTGTTCCTGTAGCTCTCCATTTTTGAACAGAATGAGATTGGGAATACCGCGAACATGATAAGTGGTCGGGGATTTTGGATTATCGTCCACGTTAATCTTCGCAAACTTCACTCGCCCTTTATACTGTTCGGCGAGCTCGTCAATGACCGGTGCAATCGCCTTACATGGCCCACACCATGGCGCCCAGAAATCAACGAGGACGGGCACCTTGGAGTCGAGCACCTCAGTTTGAAAATTTACGTCACTCACGTCCGCCACATTCTGAGACATACCGAACCCCTCTCTTCACTTATTTCCGACAATTAATATTATATTTAGACGCGCGTTCTTAGCCAAACCGTGCGTTTCTTAATCAAAGTTCTTTACTTTTATACCTTAATTTCTTGCTCGGGAAAGGTCAACGGCCTAGAACGCTCCTCCAATGTTGAAATGAAGCCTCCCGAAGCGCTCGGCTCCCTGTCGCTCAAGCGCAAACCCATACTCGATCCCAAGAGGCCCCACGGGAGTGCGGTATCGGATACCAAGGCCTGGCGAGTAGCGGAGATCCGCTTCGAAACTCAAGGTATTACCAGAAAAATCTCCCGAATTGTCGAGGATAGCCTGACCAGCATCAAAGAATGCAATGCCGACAAAATTCTCAGTAAACGAATAGTGGAGCTCCGTGTTCAACTGGATGCTTCGGTCGCCACCGACAATATTCCCTTCTGCTCCGCGAGGTCCAATCGCATTTGGCGAGAACCCGCGAAGCGAGTTTCGCCCACCGAGGAACAGTCGATAGCTTAGCGGAATAACTTCACTGTCCCCAAACGGTTCCAAAATTGTAAATCGAGCATTATTTGCCCAAACGAGCCTTCTCGTAAGCGGGGTATACGCCGATTGCTGGACATTCAGCCCCGTAAAGCTTGCGCTCGAACCTAGAGCTTCTGTTGCTAGATACGGTTCGATCCATGTTCGATACCCAGAACGTGGGTTGAAACGGTCATCGCGTTTGTCATAGTCCAATGACCCTTTCACGAGTGAGAGGAAGTGAGTTCCTCGATCTTCGGGACCGATCACTATATCATCAGGAACATCGAAGAGATGTTCCTGGAAGAAGCTGACGCCAACGTTGCCAGAAATTGACTCGCTGAGCGGGAAGCGAAGCGATGAGCTGACACCGATTCGGTCGTAGCTGTATTCATTGGTGAGTTTTAACGAAGTAAGTGCGAAAATTTCGGCGAGAAGCTCCGTTGATGAGCCATAAACGCTCGGGTTGATGAATGTTGCCCGGGCGCGACCTGCGTCAAAGAGATCTCGTCCCGATTTAAAGTAGGCATCAAGGCCAAGCACGAGACCGGTCCCCGTGCCTTGTAAATTTCGCTGTGCGAGATTCGAGACAAGATGCAGACCATCTTCCGTGCTCAAGCTCGCTCCGAGTTCCATGCTTCCAGTGTCTCGCTCTTCGACGGAGACAATCAGATCCTCTTCTGCACTATCAAGAGTACCGTCTAATGGTTCGATTGAGGCCAATTGAAAAGGACCAATCCGATAGAGGTTCTGCTCCGATCGAAGGATTGTTTCGGGATCCCACGGCTTACCCGAGCTAAACTCGAGTTGTCGCTCGATGACGTAATCATGGGTGAATCGATTTCCTGCAAGGTAGACTTCGCCAATCGTTACCTGCTCTCCGGGGCTTACTACAAAATTCACATGGCCGGCATCACGATCAAGTTCGATGGTGATGCCGGCGTTCGGATAACCGAGAGCAAATACCTCGTGGTGAATCCGTTCTCGCTCAGCTTCAATCGCGGCTTGATCTAATCGCCCTCCGACTTCAAGGGCTGGCGTGATCTGGAGCAATGCAAGCGACGGGGCGCCCTCACGGGCTGGAACTACGTTCTTCCAAGTAATTTCTACGATGCGAATTGTTTGTGGCTCGTTTTCCTCTATCTCAAATGTAAGCATTAGCTCATCAGTTGAAGTTTGTTCGAGACGCTCCGAGACTCGAGCGTTTAAGAAACCTCGGTTCTCATAGAGTGAGCGGATAGCTTTTACATCATCTTCTAGTTGCTCAGATACGACATAACCAGGCCACCAGCGACTAAAGATGAAAAATCCCGCCGTGCGCGTGCCGATGACCGCTGACAGCTCCCGATCGCGTATCTTTCTATTTCCCTCGAACTGGATCTTGGTTAGTGCGTACTGCTTCCCTTCGACGATTGCTATTTCATAGCGGGCACGATCTTGCACGGGTTCGAGCGCCCGATAAGTCACTTCCGCAAAGAAATAACCGCGCTCCTGGTAGTATTCCCGAATATGCTCAACGAACTTGGGAATTGCATTGACACTAAATGGAACGGTACGTTGATCCATCTTGAGCAAGGCGAGGAGCTCCGCATAGCTCGCCGTTTCGTTCCCGGTGAAAACTACTGCCAGAGGCTCCTTCGGCTCAACGGCGACGAGTAGCTTTGCATCACCGGTTTCAGCTGAAAAATTTACCAGTTCGAGATGAATGTATGCTTCGAGGTATCCTTCGCGCCGAAGGATCGCGAGATACTCCCGCTTGAGCCGCTTTAATGCGTCGGTGGAAGCAATGCGCCCGAGTGCCAATTGGCGGAATTGCTCAGGTATCGACTGTAACTCAGTCGAGAAAACCCCGTCGATCGTTACTTCTTCAATTGTTGAGCGGTGGCCTTCGGTAATCAGGAAAATCGGCACCACCTGGGGTGTAACGTAGAGTTGCTTTATTTCAAGTGCCACCTCTACCTGCTGAAATCCTGCACGTCGATATTCATTCGCAAGTCTCTCGACCGCCGCGGTAAGCTGGTCGTAGTCGAGCCGCTTCCCGTGCCGAATACCAGCCACGCGGGTTAATCGCTTATCTGAAAGAGTATCATTTTCGCGAAATTCGACATCAGAGTAGCTGAGTGTTGGCGCAAGCATGAACTGGAGTTCGACTGTTCCGTCGGGTTGGTCGGCGAGTTGGAAATCGACATGCTCAAATATTCCTCGTTGATAGAGCTGGGCAACTGAGCGGTAGATCACTTCGTTCTCGAGTGGTTGGTCGACTTTGATTGCTACCGATGATGCAAGCTCGTCATAGTCGAGGTTTGTTGAGTGCCGGAAGGTGATTTGGCTTACAGTTTTTCCGATAAATCGATCGATGTGACTCAGTGGCACTTCCGCATAAACTCCGCTAACGAAGCTCATGGAGAGAACAAAAAGCAAAAGCAATTTACCTGGCATGCTCTCTCTTATTTATTGGACTCAATTCGTTTTGGAGGAAAGAGCCGGAGGCCAGGATAACTCTTCTTGTAACGAAGTCCCGCACCAAACGAACCAGTACTCGTATCTGGGTCAGTTTCCGGCGGCGTTCGCCAGTCGCCAATCAAGCTCAATTGTCGTGTAAGACTATATTCAATCGCAGCGCTACTCGTCTGGCGGCTTGAGAGTTCAGTTGAAAGAATGACATCCGTTTGGTCGGTAAGTGGCCGAGTTGCAGAAACCGACGGTACAAACTCGCCGGGGTTCTTTGAAGATTGCGCTTGAATATTGAGTTCGCTGAATCCAGTAATCCCAGCGAGACGCTCGCGAAAGGAGAGGTCTGATCGCGGACTCATCAGTTCGCCAATAGTGAGATCACCCGCCCCACGAGAACTTCCGAGGGCGGTAATCTCTTGGAAGCGTCCACCGAACGCGAGGAGATAAACCAAGTCGCGCTCAGGCAAACCACTATTTGAGCGAAATTGAACTTTTGGCTTGGTGATCGAACCGCTAATCGCCACCTGAACCTCGTATTCTTCTTCACCTTGACCCTTCAGTATTCCTTCCCCGACGATATCGAGGAGTGGGTCCACCGAGTAATCTCTCTCGGGGAAAGTGACCTTACCGTAGACGACATCGAACTCTCCTGAACCAAAGCCGAATACACCTTCAAGGACTTCAAGTGATCCACCAAGGAGTGGTGTCCGAGTGTCGCCACGTACGGTAACATCACCTTTCAGTTCGCCACGAAAGACGTTGGTTTCAATGATGATTGCTTTCGGCGCAGTGAGATGGAGGGCCAATTGAGCGCCGGCGTCGGTGACAGACGCACGCCGCTCTACTGCTTCAATGCCTGTCACGGTGGTGCTAATTGCGGCGACTACTTCCTTTAAATTAATTACATCCTCATAGAGTGCGCCGGCGATATCGATATCGCCGGCAAGCAAGAGTGACTCGTGCGGTGACCGCGTGATACTCAGCTGACCGCCCACATCTACGATGAGATTATCGATTGGTTCAACTTCAATGTGCGGAAATTGGAGGGTGACGAGCACTTCCCGTGTCACAGCATCAAAAATGTTCTTTACATGACCAGAGCCGAAAATTGCTTCACCTCCTGACTGTCCCGCAATTGATTGAATAGTAAGGGTGTCTTCCTGAAATTGCCCCACAATCTCAATTGCGTTCGCACCGAAGATAGTCTTTCCCAGCGGGAGCGAGAACGACCCATTTTGCACCCGGACGGTGCCACTTATCTCAGGTGAGCGAAACGGACCACGCAATTCGATCGCAAGATTCATTTTGCCGGAGAGTTGTTCCAGCTTGGGGAATTGGAACAGCAAAGGTTGTAAATCCCAATCCCAGAGAAACTTCGCGTCCCATCCTGCCTGTTGGTCAAGGCTTCCAATAAGTTCAATATGCTGCTCACCGTCCACGAGACGAATATTCTCGAAGTTCAACCGTCCATCACGGAGTACGGCAATAAGTGGCTCGCGGTTTTGAAGGCTTCCTTCATCAGACTGGAGGACAAGCCGACTGATAACGAGCTTCCCTTCGCCTGAGAGGGGATTCTCCCGTGTACTGAGATAGTTGAACTCACCACTCGCTGATCCCCGGAAATCTCCAGCAGTTGCGGTTCGAAGCTCCGTCGATCCAATGAAGAGCTCAAGCGGCAACTCGTTTACCTTGGCATTGAGCGAGAGTTTCGTCTCGCCAGTAATTGGATAATTCAAGGTGAGTGTTGCTACGTCGGAGAGTAGTGAACCCTCGAGGATAAACCCGTTCCGATCTCCGTGGAGTGAGAGTTTCGATTCCATAATCCTTGCTTGCTCGCGCTCAAGGGTCGTTGTCGCCTGGACTGTCGTCTCGTAGGTGGGTGAGGTAACGCTTCCCGCAATTGTTCCGTTCACACGAGCTCGCCCATGCATTCCTGGAAGGTGTTCTTGAACAAGGTTGAGATTCTCCAATTGAATGTTCTCACCGAGAATTACACCGGAGAGTTTCTGCTCTGAGATTTTGAGATTCCCGCCTATGTCCCCTCCACCAGTTCGAAGGAGCAGATCCTCGACGAGAAGCTCGCTTTGCGAATTTGAAAGTTTTACTGAAATAGATTCTCCTCGGAACAATCCTAGCTGCGGATCCGAGAGAGAGAGCGAAAGACTTCCAGTAGGGTAGGGAGCCGATCGGTTCATTGTTAATTTGCCACTGCCATTGAGCCTCGATTCTGGCTTCGTGCTCGAAAGTAGCTGCCGAGCAAGATCCGATTCAAGAAACGGAAACGCGCGACGGATCAATCTTTGCGCTGGATATTCGACAAAACGAAAATTTGAAATGGTGAGCTCACCTTCTACCAGCCGATACTGCAAGTTTAGCTCGAGTCTTGGCCGCTCGAACGTTGAAAACGGAGTTTCAATTTCCTCCGGCGGAGCGGCGGGATCAAGTGGCGGAACCGGGGTAATTTGGGCACTCTCACCAACCTCATGGAGTCGAACGGCGAGTAACTCATTTTCAAAGTTCAGTTCTCCCTGGAGCTCCGCACGCGCACTCGGGTCTCCTTCATCGAGCACGGTGCGAAGCGATGCCTGTAACATCAATGGTCGAAGTGTGCCGTTTACTTGAAGCGTTGAGTGTGAATTCACTATCGCTTGAGCGAGCTCGACGCCTTCGCCGGAAGCTGGATCGGCAGGTCTGCCATCTTCTCGCATTAATTCACCGAGACACCTTTGTATAAACTCGCTCTCTGAGTGAAACCCCACACCAAGTCGACCGGAGTAGGTGAGTGGTTGGTCGAAGATGAGGTGAAACGTTCCTTCATTGATGATGTCTGAGGCGGTGAGCTCGCGTAAGTCAAGAAAATCAGGGTGAAGCACGAAATGGCCAGCAAGTTGCTGAAGTGCACACTCCTCGCGTTTTACTAGCGCAAACGTTGGCTCCTGGAGGAAAAGCTCGAAGGTTCCCTCGCTCGTAGGCCGGAGGAGTTGGCCGAGAATTTTTGCATCGATGCTCACTTCCGGCTGTAGCTTCGAAAAGTCATGGGCTTCTCCACCGATCAGATTCGAGAGGTAGGGTGTGCGTAACATTCCACGAATTGAAATATCGTAACCTTCACCCTCCTCGAACCGGATGACCCCGTCTAAATTCGCCGTACTAACTAAGTTTGGTTCATTAACTTCACCCTTGTCGGAGATAGTTCCCTGAGTGAGCCTCACCATCCCACCGCCAATAATTCCGTGAGCCTCCATTTTGCCGATTGAGATTGGCGAGGCGCCTGTATGGTCAATGATAAAGCGCTCTGCGGATGCATGTGTCTCGCCAATTGGCTTTGCCGTATTATCGAATTTCATCTGATAGCGAAGCCCCTGCCAGATAAAACTGTAGTCATCGATCGATATTGTTAGGTTCGGTTCAGGAGACTTCGGTGGCGTAATGAGGAGATCAGTCGTTCGGACTTTCCACCCTCGCGTAAGAAACGCATGCCAGGGACGGTTTTGGTCTTCAATCTCATCTCTGACAATAAAATCGATCGTATTCAAGAACCCAGTTTCAGTTCCACGACCACTCGCATGAGCCCCCTCAAGCCGAAGATGCTTGAGCATAAGCCGTTTACGGAAGAGTGATGAAAGGTCAAGACCAATAGAGAGACGCTCAGCGAAGAATCCTTCATCGACGGTCTCGCCGGGATGATGAATACGGAGGTTGCGGAGCCGTGCTCCCGGAGGGAAGAGTGAGATTCGGGGCTTTTCGAAATCAACAATACACCCCGTTCCTTTCACAAAGACCTGACGAACTTTCGCTGCAATGAAGAAACTCGCTGTATAACGAAACACGACGAAGAGAATAATGAACAGCAGCAGGTAGATGAGGCGCCTGCGGATCTTCACGCGATTACGGATGAACACTTGTCGACGGCGACGGCGTACGCCCTGAGCCTGCCGAAAGGTGAGTCGCCGTGTTGGAATGTTTCCACGCGTGATAAGAGCTTCGCACAAAAGGCCCAGATTCCACGAATGAAAATCCGCGCCGCTTGCCCTCCTCCTCATACTCACGAAACTGCTCGGGGGTCACGTATTCCGCGATTGGCAGTTGATTCTTTGTCGGTTGGAGATACTGTCCAATGGTGAGTATGTCGCACCCTGCCTCACGAAGTGCATCCATCACCTCGAGCACCTCTCCCTTGGTCTCACCTAAGCCGACCATCAGACCCGACTTCGTTCGGACACCGCTTGAGATTTCATGGGCCCAACGGAGGATCTCGAGCGACCGCTTAAAGCTTGCGCCCGGCCGCACCCGTCGATAGAGACGAGGCACTGTCTCAATATTATGGTTGAGAATGGAGACGTCGACGTCGCAGAGGATCTGCTCTAAGAGCTCTCGTCGTCCTTGCATATCTGGAATTAAAAACTCAATCGAGCATTCTGGGTTCCACTTCCGAATGGCACGCGCGGTTGCGTTAAAGTGGCCGGCTCCCATATCGCTCAGGTCGTCACGATTCACCGACGTCACTACCACGTGCAGGAGGCCGAGCTCAGCTACGGCTCGTGCGATACGGTACGGCTCAAGCGCATCGAGTTGCTGAAGGTTCGCGACGGTTCCATCTTTTACCGAGCAGAATCCACAACGTCGGGTGCAGAGCTCGCCCATAATCATAAAGGTTGCCGTATGATGTGACCAACATTCACCGATGTTCGGACAACGAGCCTCTTCACAAACGGTGACGAGCTTCAGATTTTTCACAATCGTCTGAGTTTCGATGAATTCTGGAGAACCAGGAGCTTTCACTTTGAGCCATGCGGGCCGAGGAGCTCGAAATTCTCTACGGAACGCACTTACCAGCGAACTTTTTACTGCGGCAGTGCCGAGCTGCAAGCGTTTGCGAGTGACCTCCTCCATCGAGGTCATGACTCTTCCATCTTGTCCGCACGGGGAGATAGCCTGGAAGTAGCGTAAATCAGTTGTAACGTTCACTGCGATACCGTGATACGCGATCCACCGCTTTACACCGATGCCGATTGAGGCAATTTTCTTCATCTCCTCGGCATGATTGACCCAAACCCCAGTAAATCCCTTACGCGTGATCCCTTCAATATGAAAATCGCGGAGCATCGCAATAATAGCGGCCTCGAGTTTTCGCAGATATCGATGGACATCATTCCCGTAGCGCTCTAGGTCAAAAATCGGATAACAAACAACTTGGCCGGGTCCGTGAAAGGTTGCATCTCCCCCACGGCCGACTTCAATCCACGGAACAGATTTCTCAGTTGATTGGATGAGAGTCTGTACCGGAGCTCCGCGTCCTACGGTGTAAACTTCTGCGTGTTCTACTAAGATAAGGTAATCCGGAAGTGTTCGGTCGGCGATTTTCTGTTGCAGGAGATCTTGCTGTAACCCGAGCGTCGTCGAGTAATCTTCGACACCTCTTCGATCGATTACCTCAATATTTGGTTCCAAAACTTCAGCTCCGAATCTAAGCGACGAGGAGCACAGGGTCTTCGAGCAGCCGCTTCAGCTCCTTCACAAACTCGCCTGCTCCGACTCCATCAATAATCCGGTGATCGACGGAGAGTGTGACCCGGAGCACGTTTCCAATCTCGAGCCGATCGTTTACTACAACCGCTTCGTCCGCAATCGCACCGACTGCAAGAATTGCTCCTTGGCCCGGGCTAATAATCGCCGTGAAGTTTTCGATTGGAAACATCCCGAGATTCGAAATGGAGAACGTTCCGCCAGAGAGATCCTCACCCTTCGGTCTCCCCGAGCGGGCACGATGCACGAGTCCACGCGCCTCACTCACCAAATCCGCAAACGATAACTGATCAGCCCGTTTGAGCACGGGAATGAGTAGACCGCCGTTCACTGCGGTAACGATGCCAATGTTGATGTCTTGCGCCTGGACAATATTGCCATTCTGATACGACGCATTCACAGCGAGTACTTCGCGAAGAGCAAGCGCGGACGCGCGGATGACTAAGTGGTTGAAGCTCACCCCCTGGTATTGGGGAAGGGTCTTCAGTGAATTCTTCAAACGAATCGCCTCATCCATTCGAATCGCAGTGGTCACGTAGAAGTGTGGAATGGTAGTCACACTTTCAACCATCCGTCGCGCAATGGTTTGACGCATCGTCGATAATGTTTCGGTTCGGCTCACAGATTTTTCGAGATATGCAGGTTCGCTTCTCACCTCTTGCTCTCGATTGGTTCCTTGTTGTTGCTCGAGATGCTGCTCGACATCGCGCCTTGTGATTCGCCCGCCGTCACCGCTCCCGTGGAGCGCGGAATAATCAACGCCGTGCGATTTAGCAAGATTTCGCGCTAGTGGTGAGATCTTTACCCGGTCGTCTGCTGAAGTCTCGATTGGCTCAGTGCGTGACTGCATCGTGGGCGGAGATGGCTCGCGATGCTCGGGCACAGTTGGTTGGGGAGCGCTTGGAGGCTGAGTCGCGTTGCTTTGCTCCGAAACAGATTCCCCTTGGTTACCAATTGTTGCGATAATGGAGCCGACTTTCACGGTCGAGCCCACCGGTGCATGGATTTTGAGTAACACTCCGTCGAAGAATGACTCAATCTCCAGATCGGCTTTGTCGGTTGCCACTTCTGCTAGTGCGTCACCACGTGCGACAGATTCTCCTTCCTTCTTTTTCCACGAGAGAATTCGCCCCTCGTTCATCGTGTCACTCAGTTGGGGCATGGTCACTTCAGTCGCCATGAGAGCCTCGTCCAATTGGGAAAAATCGCAGGAAGTATGATACCGTAGAAAGCTACCATTGAACGGAGAATGATGGAAGGGGGGCCAATGGAGAGTAAGCGCGTAACTATCGTTGGCGGCGGGCTCGCTGGAAGCGAAGCTGCTTGGCAGATCGCGCGACGTGGCTTCCCTGTGACGCTCCACGAGATGCGGCCGACGAAGATGACTGCAGCACACCGAACAGGGCGCTGTGCTGAGCTCGTATGTTCCAATTCATTTCGCGGGAAGGATTTACGTAATGCAGTTGGGCTGCTCAAGGAAGAACTTGCCCTGCTCGGTTCACTCATTATGGAAGCGGCGATGGCAAGTGAAGTACCTGCCGGTGGCGCGCTTGCCGTCGACCGAAACGCGTTCAGTGAATTCATTGATTCGCGTCTTGCTGCACATCCGTTGATTCGGTTCATTCGTGAGGAGGTGACAACCATTCCCGAAGCCTCACGGACCGCGCCAGTAATTGTCGCAACTGGACCGCTCACCTCGCCTGAGCTCGCGGCTGCAATTGAACGTTTGCTTGGAACGAAGCATTTCGCCTTCTACGATGCGATTAGCCCGATAGTGCTCGCCGAGTCGTTGAACCTAGATCAGATGTTTCGCGGTTCCCGGTATGAGAAAGGTGCTGGGGATGATTATTTGAACATTCCACTCAACCGAGAGCAGTACTATGCGTTTGTTCGCGATGTGGCATATGGAGAAAAATTTTCAGGTCACGAAGATGTCGAAGGATCGATGAGTGAAACCTTGAAACCGTTTGAAGGATGTATGCCAATTGAGGATATGGTTGAACGGGGACCCGACACGTTACTCTTCGGCCCGTTGAAACCAGTGGGACTGGTCGATCCACTCACAGGCAAGCGACCATATGCTGTCGTGCAACTCCGAATGGACGATCGCGCGGGCAAGCGATGGAGTATGGTCGGGATGCAAACGAGGCTTCGCCAAGGCGAGCAATTACGGATTTTCCGGACTCTTCCAGGAATGGAAGATGCGGAATTTGTCCGGCTTGGGTCAGTGCACCGGAATTCGTTTATTAATTCTCCGCAATGCTTAGCTCCGACCTTAGAGCTTCGGCGTGTTCCAGGGTTCTTCTTCGCTGGTCAACTGACCGGTGTCGAAGGCTATGTCGAATCCACTGCAGGTGGGCTACTTGCTGGAATAAATGCTGCGCGGCTTCTCGGCGATGAGGAACCGATTACGTTTCCAATTGAGACAGCGATTGGTGCGCTCATGGCCTATATTAGTGATCCGTCACGAGTCGACTTTCAACCGATGAATATTCACTATGGCTTGATGCCAAGTTACCTTGCGGCTGAAACCCGAGATCAATCCGGGAAGAAGATTCCAAAGAGACTGAGACGACTGCGGGTCGCTGAACACGCACGTGCACAAGTTGAGGCGATAGCAAAAACAGCTAACCTCTAATGGACGAACTCAAATCACCGCTTATTATCGTTGCAGCATTTGAGCCAGAACTCCGTCCCCTTGCGGCGTGGCTTAGCGAGAACCCAGTAACGGGGGTGAGTCTTGGGATTGTCGGTGTTGGTGTCGTTGAAGGAGCGCTTCGAACGCAAGCAATTCTTGATCAGGCGCGCGTGAGTCGGAGAGTAGGGGAGAGAGAATTACGGCTCCTTTTTATCGGAAGCGTCGGGTGTATCGACCGAAACGTAACACTTCTCTCTCCAGTTACTGCAACTGCGAGTTGCTTTGTTGATTACCCAGTGAGCGTCGGAAAAGCATATATCCCGGACGTGGTGCCGAGGATTCACCACGCGGATTCAATGCTTGTCCAGTCGCTCTCATCTATCGCCAATTTTCAAGTACTAGCAGAGCCGGTTTACACGACACCATCAATTGCAACGACGATTGAAGTGGCGGAAAACTATGGGCGAGTTACCGACGCGCGCTTTGAGAATTTAGAACTCTTCGGCGTTGCATCAGCGTGCGCGCGCGCGGGTGTCCCCTGGGGGAGCTTTTCGTTTGTCACCAACTATCTTGGTCCTCTCGCACACCAGGAGTGGGCACAAAATCATGAGCGAAGCGCTCAATTAACTGCCGCAGCGATTGGCGCTTGGCTGAAGGCAAGGTAAAACACTTCCTACCCTCTGCTGCTCTGTTGCTCCGGTGCTCTGTGACTTTTCTATTTGCTGGAACTGCAAGCGACCTTTGGCAAATGCCGTAACGCTCGGTAGTAATGGCGCAAAAATAGTGAACAGAGCGCCGGAGCAACAGAGCAGCAGAGGGTTAATGCTCATGATCACTATTTCTTTTCGGTTAAACTGAAAGTTACGAAAAAGGTTCAGCCATATTACAAATCCGTGACAATTAAAAAATTGTTCCAAGCTAGTCTCGCCTCGTTGTCAGGGAAGATATCCACACAGCACAGTTCACAGTGAGGAGGTTGAGATGGCTGAGACCGCAATGGACGAAAATGAAACGAGTGATAATGAACTCATCGCACAGTTCATCGCAGGATGCAGTGCGAGTTACGAGGAGCTTATTCGACGGTACGAGACGAAGGTACATAACCTAGCACTTCGACTTACACGAAATGCTGAGGACGCTGAGGAGGTGCTCCAGGACGTGTTCGTTACTGTCTTTCGAAAGATCGATGGCTTTGAAGGGAAGGCAAAGTTCTCGAGCTGGCTTTACCGAATTACGGTGAATGCTGCCTTCATGAAACTTCGCAAACGAAAACAGGACCAAGCCGTTGCGATCGAAGATCTCCTTCCGCAGATGGAGAATCGCGGGTTTGTCGAGTATTCGAGTGGCGGTGCCGATACGCAGGCCTTCAGCCATGAGATTCGGGAGCGAATTGAAGCGGCGATTGCGAAATTGCCTGATGAGTATAAGGCGGTCTTCATTCTCCGAGATATCGACGGACTCTCCAATAAAGAGGTGGGAAAAATTTTAGGACTGAGTGTCCCAGCGGTGAAGTCACGGCTCCATCGCTCGCGATTAATGCTCCGTCGACGGTTGAAGAGATTTTACGATGATTACCGGGCCGATACGAAAATTATCGCCTATGGTCCACAGTTAATTCAAAAAGCAGCGTAACAGTTTCTTAGCCCGTCTTCGCCGATTGGTCGTCAGATTGCTTACAAACGACTTGGTTGGCTTCGACGGGCTAACCCCGACGTAGCCGATTCGCTATGGCGAATTGGCGAAGTAGGGTTAGGTTGTCTTTGTTCTAGGGGTTACCAAGGTTCGTTTCGATGTGGTTCGGGCAGCGGTTTTAGGTTTTGGGACTGGAGAGATTCTTCGAGGAGTTCAAACTCTTCGCCGAGTCTCTCCAGTCCTTTTTTATTTCCGACTAACAAATTGCTACCAGGTAGGAATTATTTCCTCTGGTAATGTTGTGGTTTTTCTCCAGCTTTGCCATTCTCGTGGCCTTCGGTAGTGATGATATCTCGAGGAGGCAAAATGCTTGGACGTGCTGAGATTACGACGCAGTTAAAGTACACCATCGAAAACGTCTCTGCTCCCCATTTGGGAAATCGAATCGAGGGGAAGGTCCGTGACAGCTATGTGCTCGGCGATAGGCGCGTGCTTGTCACGAGCGACCGATTGAGCGCGTTCGATCGTGTGCTCACTACTATTCCATTTAAGGGCCATTTGTTAAACGAGATGGCTGCCTACTGGTTTCGGGAGACCGCGCCCATCATTCCAAACCACATTCTCTCCCAGCCGCACCCAAATATCTTCATTGCTCGGCAGGTTGAGATCTTGCCGGTTGAAGTAGTGGTGCGAGGCTACCTCACTGGAAGTGCGTGGCGTGACTATGAAGCAGGGAAAGCAGTCTCGGGAATTACGCTGCCAAAGGGGATGAGGCGGTCGGAACGTTTCAACCAACCGTTACTTACCCCTTCAACAAAGGCCGAGCGTGGGCACCATGACCAGCCAATTTCAAGTGAAGAAATAGTGCGAAGCGGACTTGTCTCAAAGAAACTTTGGGATGAAGTCGCTCGTACTGCACTTAAGCTATTTCTGTTTGGAACTGAGAAAGCTGCGGCACGTGGTCTAATTCTCGTGGATACGAAATACGAATTCGGTGTGCTTCGAACTTCGGGAAGAGAGGAGTTGTTACTTGCGGACGAAGTCCATACCCAAGACTCGTCAAGGTATTGGATGCTTGAGAGCTATGAGCAAAGCTTTGCTTCAGGTGCCGATCCAGTGATGCTTGATAAGGAGTTCGTGCGGCGTTGGTTGATTGAACAAGGCTACATGGGCGATGGGACGCCACCACAGTTTACGGATACATTTCGCGTCGATACCGCAATGAAGTACATGGAAGCATGTGAGAAGATTACCGGCTCGCCGTTTAAAGGAACTCCCGGCCCTGTGATTCCAGCGATCGAGCAGGTGCTTGCGGAGATTCGATAGAGAAAAATGGGCGGGCCCGCGACTTGTTCGCAGGTTGAAACAGAGAATAACCTCTCTCCCGCCCAGGCCCGACGCTATCTAGATCCCGAAGGATAAGGACAGCGCCGGCAAGCCGACCGTCACTGCCGCTGATACGGAATTGGACGATATGGCTTGATGATACCCACCTCGACGAGGGCTCCGAACCAGTCGCAGAAGAGCTCCCAGTTTTGCGCAGTAAGCGCTTCCTTTGGAAGCTTTAGCACGTACGCCTCCCGCGACCACTGTTCGAAAGAGGGGAGAGTCGGTGGAGCACCTGAACCGACATTCGAATAGTCGAGCCAGGTACGCTCATCTGTGCGCGGATTGATGATGGTTTCCGTTTGAGGATTCCATTGTGGTGTGCGGTCATCCCCGAACAGATATGCGAACTGCTTGAACTCGCTGGAGCTGGGATCACGAAGCCGAGATACCATCTCAGCAGGCGTGAGCGGTGCCGATGGCGTTGCCGGTGGAGCCAACACGACTACCGAAGTCGGTGGAGGTGTTGCCGCCGCAGCCAACTGCTCCTGCAGAGTGCGCAGTTGCTCGGTGTGCTGCATCATTCGCTCGAGGAGCGCGGGAAGTGTTGCGAGGACCTTCGTGCCCGCCTCGATCTGTTCCGCCTGGGATAACCCCGCGGACATTTCGATGCAGTAGGTTGCCTCGTCGATCAATCTGCGCGTTTCCTCGATCGATGCCTTGATGTCCGACGACGTTGGCGGCGAGCTTTGCCCGAGGGCGATACTTCCAAACGTCAGTACCATTGCGAGAGTTCGTGTGCATGCGTTCACGTCTAGCCTAACCTTTCCGGTCGCAAAAATGCGAACCTTTTGTCTGGCGGAGTCCACTCAAGCGCCAGACCCTGTAACAAGTCTTGGACCCGTATAGAGAACAGAAATGGAAAGATCAGGCCGTGAAAATCCCAACCGACATTAGCTGTCGCGTGAAACTCTCTCGGGGGAGCGTGAAACGCGCCCTGGTACTACGTTTAAGTGCAGAAGAAAAAAGCGCCGTGAGTGGAGTTCCTCACGGCGCTTTCGTCGCTAGTTAGACGGTGAGTAATTCACCGTGCTTGTACGAGTTAGTTACTCGGCGGAATCGTTGGAGGCAGCCCAGATGCTGCTCGGTCAGCCTCAGAATACGTTCCGAAAAAGAGCGAAACTAGCGCTCGGAGGATGAATGCACCAACAGCGACTACCAACATACCTACCGCAGCACGGTAAGCACCAAAGGCAGCAGCGATTATCGCACCAATTCCGCTCACCACCATGATCAGAGCGCCGAATGAGCCCTCAATCAGCTGGAAGAGCACTTCCACCGAACCACGAATCGCAGTTGCATCATAGCCGCCTTGCACGTCAAGACGTGGGGGCCGACCCTGAGCAAGCGATAGTTCCGTTAAGCCGAGACTCAGCAAAGCAAATCCCAGCGCAAACATTACCAGCGTACCGTGTCGCTCTACCGTACACATGAAATTCACATGTGCTTTCCGGCAAATCGCTCGGTATCCGGCAATCAAGCCTTCAACATAAGCGTTCATTGTTATTCTCCTTACTTATAATGGTGCCGAACCGCACCGTCTTCCCAAAAATTGACACTTTCGTGTCATCTTCAGTTTCCTATTATATGTTTTGCATCGTTCTTGCCCAAGTGTGCGGTTAACTGTTCGAATCTGATAACACCTGGTAGCTATAAAAATACAATGATTCCAGCCAGTTACAAAGAGAGTCCAAAAAAAGTAGCCGTTCACGGTAGCAAACAAGCTTGGTTACTTCTTGTCATTGCGAGGGAGCGTCAGCGACCGCGGCAAACTCATACCGGGGGAATAGCGACCACCACAGTGGGTTGAGATTGCTTCGCTGCGCTCGCAATGACAAGGGGGAATATTTAGCCTTTCGCTTCCGCCGTGAGCTCCGGAAATGCCTTCAATGGATTGAGCGGAACGCCGTTCTTCCGCCATTCGAAGTGAAGATGATATCCGGTGGCGGTGCCAGTGCTGCCTACTAGTCCGATGAGCTCACCTGCGCGGACCGGTTGACCGAGTTCTACTTGGATATCATTCAAGTGGCCGTAGAATGACGTGTATCCACCGAGGTGCTGAACCGAGACAAGCTTCCCGTACCCGGCAAGGCGATCAGCGAACACCACCCGGCCCGGAGCTACGGCACGAACATGACTATTCTTCGGCGCCGCAAGGTCGACTCCGTTATGATGTTTAAAACTGCGGTAAATCGGGTGCTTCCGCACTCCATAATTACTCGACAACCGAGGGGAGAGGAGCGGGAAGACAAAGGAGAAGCTCGTTAGCTGGTCGGCACTCCCCAGACGAGCACTGAAAACAGCAGAAGCAACAAGCACCGCTGCAATGAGTCGTGAACAGAATTTAAGGAGGGTCGATCGCATACGTGATCCTACTTTTCTCCAGTAAGCTGTTTCATGCCTTCGCGAATTCGCTCAATCGCCTCGCGCGCCTCTTCGTCAGAGAGCGTGGAGGAGTCACCAAAGGGAACGAGCACGCTTTCGTCATCAATCCGTTTTGGCGTTGGCGGAACCGTTGGAACCGCTGGCACTTGCTTCTTCCCAATGAGCTGGACAACATCGCTCCGGACGTAGGCCCGGCGGCCATCCGGCGCAATGACGCGATACCAATTTCCTTCTTTGGTTTCGACGAGAAGTCGGCTCCCTTTCCGCACAGTCATAATCGGTGAATGCTCGTCGCCTGGCTCCCCACGGAGGTTCGCCTTGTCCGCAATGACTCGCACTGAGCTTACATCGCTGCGCGGAGGCTCAGGCGAACGGAGTTGCGCTCGCGAGGTAGTGGCTACGCTTGGCTCAGGAATAGTCGCCTTCGCTCCTGGTGGAGGTGTCGGCTGTGGCGTTGGCATCACTTTCTTATCTCCACTGAGCATCTTCACTTCGGTCTCTTTAAGCAGCAGCGCGTTTTTTGCTTGAAGCGTTTCCCGCTCTAGCTCGTCAATTCGAGCGATCTTTGCTTTTGCTGAATCGAGTGAAGCGACACATTCAGCTGTTTGTTTCCGCGTATTTTTAAGCTCGCCTTCTAGTGGACCAAGGCGGGCAAGTTTCGCTTCGAGTGATTTCACCGAACTCTCGAGCGAGCTCTTCGTTGCGCGAAGTGTGGCGAGTTCAGAATTAGCCTTATCGAGATCGTACTTAAGCGCTTTGTTCTCATTGGTAAACTCTTCAATAGCCAGCGCATCGCGCTTCAGCTTCGCATTCTCAGTGCGAAGAAATCCATTGTTCGCTTCAAGCGAACTTCGCTTCGCTAACTCCTGGTTGAGAGATTCAATTGTCGAACGTGCTTCGATCATATCTCGCTGGAGCGCGTCACGCGTGGTTTGGACCTTCTCAAACTCAGCAAGGCGATTCTCGGCATGTGCAAGTTTTGTTTCAAGAGCTCGCGCTTCGGTATTGACAGCTTGCATTGCTTCACTCTTCGGGGCGGTAGTCCGAGGGGAGCTAGGAAGGAGCCGTTTCAATTCGGCGATCTCCTTACGATAGGAGAGAATTTGATTCACCAACTTGTCTTGCTGTTTCTCAAGGATTCGCTTCTCCTCCATCAGCTGCTGGAGATCGAACGGTGAACCACTATCCGCCGAGCTTTGCGCGAGTTTGCGCTCCCGCTGCTCGTATTCAGCGATCCTTGCTTGTAATTCGAGAATTTGTTGTTCGCGATCTGGAGCACGTTCGCTTAATGCAGGGCTTGGTTCCTCGGCGGAGTTAGGTTTGCTTTCGGCCTTCCCATCTGACTGAATCAGGTGTTCTTCGAACTGCGAGAGCCGTTTTAAGAGCTCGTCGGTTGAGAGTGGTTCTTTTTCAGGAGGAGTTTCAGTGCCTGAGACATTCAATGCGCTCACGGTATCTGGTGCCTGATCACGATTGAAATAGAGCATAGTGATCATTGTGATCGCCCCAGCGAGACTACCATAGATCAAGATCTTTAGAACCGTGCGCATAGCAAACCTACTCCACTACTACTCCGTCGTCACCAGGATCCCATGCTCTCGCGCCGCAGCACTGTGAATTAACTTTAACAGGTGTTCCCGTTCACCTGAGACGAGTAATTGGATCGCTCTCGGGTCGGCGACGCCCTCCATCACAATTTCAACATCTTGTGTCATCGCACTCCCGATGAGCACACTCCCAATGCCGAGCACTCGTTCTAAGATAGTTTGGTTCGGCTCAACTCCACGGATGTCCTCGTAACGAAGCCGCGGTTGTCGAAGGTTCAGGGACACAAGCCCAATTTGGGCCTCGACCCCGTTCTCATCAACAATATACTTGCAATCGTACATGTAGATGAGAATCTTCCCCAACATAAACCCAGGGAGCAGGGCGAAAAGCGGGAGATCAAGAAAGTAGGTGACTCCGCCAATGCTAAAGAGCTTTCCCTGGATAATTGAAAGCGGAAGCAACTCGGAGCCCTTGATTGAAAGCACACAGAGTGCAAAAAATCCAATCAGTGGAATCAACTGCGAGCGCCAAGTCGGAAAGAAGTAGTAACGTACCGGCTTATCGAACATATGTTCGACCGGTGAGCCATGAATAGCAATGTTCCGCGGAGTTCCAACGACCTCACGCACCGGCAGTTGCCGTTCATGGATGACGTCTTGAGTTTCTCCGACTCTTCGACCCAAATTCTCTGCGTTACTCCTCGTCGTCATGACAAGTTCTTAGTTCTTGCTCTCTTTCGTCCCGAGCTTATCCAGCTGCGCCTTGATGTCCGAAAGATCCGTCGAAGCCGGCTTCCCTAACCGATCAGTGGGGACGTTGCTTCGTGCAGCGTCAGGTTTAGTCGCTGGCGCAGCCGCACTCCGCTCTGCCTCACGTGTCGTTGCGCCTTTTCGGAACTGTTGAATCAATCCCGCTTCACTCGTCCTTCCCTCTAAGAGTTTTTCTCGGGAATCTCGAGAGGGAGAGTCCTCGCTAGATTTTGTTTCTGGAGCCACGTCGCCGCGAAGCTCGGGCCGTTCGACAGATGAAACTCCCCCGAAGGTCGCGCCTGGTTCGATGCGTGGAACGGACGAAATACGTCCGCCTGACATGTAATAGACGGCCATAAAAAAACCAACCAGCGCAAGCGAGCTTAGATTCCGCTTGCTCCAAACCGAGCGAAGCACGAGAAAGTCAACTGCTTTCTTAGCGTTCATTGTATGATTCTCCCTCCTTCTCTCCATAGACTGGTTCGCATGGACGCCATTTCCCCATCCGTACCTCGCGCACTGCTACATATGATGGGTGATACCACTTCCCTTCTGTATCAAGACCTGGTCCATTCTGTTCATTTGTCGTAATCGGTTCCTCCCAACAGTAGTTCACCACACCCGGGGGAAGTGGTGCGCTTTTTTCGATTACAACTTTCTCCTGCACCTCAACTTCATTGGCAAACAACGAACAACCACTTGAGATTATAGCCGTTCCAAGCACTAATGCCCACCTGAGCGACTGGCTGTTACGCTGTTTCATCGACTACTCCCCTGTTTTGCTATCTTGTGGAAACTGTTGGCGTTGAAAGCGATGTTGTCTAATTTCTACAACGGTTTTGTGCGGTAAGCGGTAGTACGTATTCGTCGGGTCAATCTGGCCTGGAACGCGAACGGTGTCATACATCGGCTCTGCCCAGACGTCCTTCACTGTTCCTGGCACAGGATTCTCTTGTGCCTCAATTAAAACTTGCTCGGTGGAAGTCGTCCTTGTCGTTGTTGAGCATGAGATGAACACCATCATGCCAGCGATGAGCAACAAACTTCTTCCGAACAATGATTTCATCACTCCTCCGTTAGCCTTTAGGCCGCCTTCAATCCGTTCTTTAACTGTAATGACCGTCGCTCTGCGGCTTGCATGAGTGCCGCCTCGAGTTCGCGTCTCCGTCTTGCCATCTCCTCTGCACCGTGGGGGGCGAGCTCGACCGCACGTTGGAGCGCGCCGACAAAATCTCCATCTGCTTCCTCAAGGAGTGTCGCAAAGAGCTGATTATCGTCTCCGTTGTTCGTTGATACCCAGTAGAAGGAGGGCTCATTCGGAAGCACAAGCGCGGCTTCGCCGAGATCTGAGAGAAGGAAGAACTGCGATTCTACTCCCTTAATCGTATTGAGCCGCATGATTGTTTCAGCTTGCTGCGGTGAGAGGTTAAACGCCTGGGCCGTAATATGGAACTTCGAAGGATCTTGCCGGAGGAAGATCTTATGCGAACTGTTCTGAACAATCGCCTGGCCGCCTTCACCGACATAGAAGTCTTCACCGGACTGAGAGGCAGCAACTACAATTCCCTTTCGCTTTCGGTAGAGACGGAAAGCTGCCTCCACTACTCCGGCAGCTGTTTTCCCAACGAGGTCATGAGCCTCGTCGAAGATGAGTAATTTTCGTGTATCGAGTTCAGCCGGAGTATTCATCACCTCATCGGCCCAGAGCATCGCAACTTTAAGGAACACTCGCTGCAGGTCAGGGTTTCGACTCAAGCCTTTCAGGTCAAAAACAATGAACCGTTCCTTGAGCTCTAATGAGCCTGCGCGATCGAAGAACCGTGCATATGTTCCATCGCCGTAGTACTCGCGAATGAGAATGGCGAGCTCTTGCCGTAAGCGAAACGTTTCCTCGGTCTCGTTCGGTCGTGGAGGTTCTCGGAGGACCTTCACCACATCGCGCAGCAGAAACTCCCGATCGCGTGGACCATGGCGGTAACGGTAGTGCGCTTCGGTGAGCGACTCGATAAGTTCGTTCCGCTGTAACCGACTCACTGCACGATGTTTTTCCGTTGCCATGTCAATGATAATATCGAGAGCGACGTCAAAGAGATCTTTAAAGTCTTCGTTCGTCTTATCTGGATCGAGCTCTCCGAGTCGCGCAAGGAAGTTCATCGCAGGCGCGCGGGACGGTGTCGCCTGATAGATTCTCCCGCCAAAGAGTTTTGCCACCCGCTCAAAGCCGCACGGCTGATTCGGCATTCCCTTATCGAAGACGAAGGTAATTGGCGGTTTCTCTACGCGGGTCCCGTCAGGACGTTCGGCAAAGTGCCCGCGACCCAGTGTAATTAAGAGGAAGCAGAGTAGGTAGCTCTTCCCCGAACCTGAAACACCGCTAATAATTACGTTTGGTGCAACGTTCGAATCGAAGAGATCGAAATGCACCAACTCCCTGTTCCATAAACTAGGTAATACGAAGAGATAGTTCTGACTCCCCGACCAGTTTCCCCACAGCGGGAAGAGTCGAACAGCTCGTGAGGACTGCATCATGGTTGTCCAACCAGGTCCGTCGGTAGCGGGATCGTAAGCTCCCGGAAGCGCATTGACGAATACGCCTAAGTCACTAATCATGTGCGCCATCCCACGTGCACCGTTCAGTGTTGGATAGAGGGCGAGTACTTCACTCGATGCACGCCGTGCTTCATCAAGGTTCTGCGTGATCTGCACATGGTGAAACCCAACGCGCACGACCTGGGATCGGTTCGAGTAGAGTTCCTCGCGCGCCTGACGAATGGTTGCGATCTGATGGAGTACCTTCTGGTTTGACCTTCCAAGCGCTGTATGCTCGCGCATACCGAGCGTGGCATCGAGCCGATCGAGCCGCTTTAGCTGCTTCTCCATCGGATCGCGCGAATAGGTGACGCTGAGAATCGATTCCATGGCGAAACTCTGAAGTGGAACGGTCATGAGCGGGAGACACTGTTTCGGTGGCTTCACCATGCTCACCGTATGGTAGACTCGACCGTCCTTAACCAGGAATCCATCTTCGGGGTGAATTGCAGCGGTATCCGAGACTTGATTCGCGAGGATGTCGTCATAGTCGTACTGTGGAGCAGGAACGGCGTTAAATCTCCCTCGTTTAAACTTTCCGCCTTTCGTACTCCGACGATTGAGTAAGGGATAGAGCAGGTCAATGAGTCCCTGCCCGTCGACTCTCATCGGCGAGAGTCCAACATCGGCCATCCGGGCGATCTTTCCCTCAATCTCCCCGCGGAACTTTTCTACGAAGCGCATGTACTCTTGGTCGCGATCTGTTTTCTCCACTGGATCCCGTGGGCCAGTAAATACCGCTCGAACGGAATCAATCATGTTCTGCAGAACACCTTTGAACGCCCAAGGTGGGTCATAGCGAAAACATACGATGAGCTTTACCTTCTTGATTCTTCGCCCGTAGTCACCCGACTTTGCTGCCATGCGAAGCATTCGCACCCAGCGCTTCGCCATCCAACCGGAAACGCCGCTGAGCGGATAATCATAGAGACAGCGATTCAGCTGATCGTTAACGTCAAAAGTTGTGACCCAGTTGAACTGGACGCTAATTCGCTGGTCAAGTGAGTCGACGAGTTCCTGAATTAATTGACAGGTCTGAAACGCATAGGCGTCCGAAGTGGAGGTGAGGAGCAATGGGTTGAGTTGCCAAATTGACCAGAGCGATGCATCGGAGTGGACAAACACACCAGACTCCGCATCCCATTTCACATAGGGGAGGAGTGAGTTAAAGAGCGCCTCATCCGTATAGAGTCGCTGTCTCGTTAGGCGTGTGATACTCATCGCTAGCTCCCCATTTCATCGTCGATGCTTGATGGTTCTGGCGAGACAATCACTCGACGCTCATCGTGATTGAGTACGATGATGACCTGCGCTTGCTTCTCCACTTCACGGATCAATTGGTCGATACGGCCCTCCATTTTGATTGAGACTGGGCGACTAAGTAAACCACGTGGATACTCAGTGCGATATCCGAGCGCCTGCGCAAGCGCCTCAACTGCTTCACGAAGATCTGAGTGTGGGAGGTCAACCATCAGCACTGGTGAGAGCATCGGTGCGGACACCGCACGTTTTGTTCCTACTGGTTGCGGGAGATGGCTCAAGGTAATACGACTATACACCGGCTCAGGCGGAAGCTGGCGATATGAGACAGGATAATACTCGACGACAACCGGTTGTTCGGTTGATGAACAACTCGCCAGCGTAAGTGCAAGCAGCGGTAAAAGCCGGATGCCCCTTCGACGCAATACAGTAATTATTTGTAAGTCCATGGAACCGAACCCGAACCTTTTGGCCCAACATTTAATTGGTCTTCTAACTCGAATGCATCTTGAACTGCCCAACGATCGTTGAGTACTCGCAGGTAGTAGTAGTGAGCGGGCACGAGATCGCCGGCCTTGTTCACGTGATCAGGCACCCACATCAACCGAACTTCCGCCGGTTGTACCACGGGATAGTATGGTTGTGGTTGTTGCGCTGCGCGGTAGTCGCTTAAAACCCGAAGTGCATGACGCGCATTCTCCGCCTCAGCGCTTCCACTTGCTTCGTCAGCAATAGCCTTCGTGCTTCGCGTGCCAAGGTCCGGACCTTCTTCAGCAAAGGGGTTGAGTAGATCAGCGCTCTTCGAGGCACATCCCGAAACGAGCACAGACACGAGCACACAATTAATCCAACGAATATGACGTAGCATATATTCCCTCTTCGTCTTCTCCCTCAAGAATTGAAATCTCGCTCGTCTTTGAAAACACAGCATAAACCTCGCGTCCGGAGAGAATTTCCACAACAGGCACGAGTTTCTCGTAACGGTCGAGGAGAATTTGAACTAACCGATTTGTCGAGTCGGTGAGTGCAGAAGCGGTTGCCGAATCAAGCTCGTCGGCGTTGACACTAATGTCTTCCGAATCTTCGATGTTCACCGTTGCCGCATCTTGGTTAATCTGTTCGCCGAGTTCGGCGGTAAAGCTCGCACCGAACGTCGCGAGAATGAGTCGACCCAATTTGTCGATTAATCGCCCTTTCATTCCGAGCACACCGTCCTCGCCAACAATCCATCCATCGACGGTCACTACTCCCCGTCTTCCGTCTTGATGGCGAAACGAGAGATCAGTTAACCGAAAGAGCACGCGACCGTCAGCTTCCGAGCCGGTAGCAGCTGCAATTAATCTTGCTTCGCCGATGTCGAGCGAAGAGCCATCGGGGCCGGTCACCGGCCCGGCGAGTTTAAACAGTGCTGGTGCCGGAGTTCCATCAACTGGGGCATTCACTGCTCCGAGAAGTGTCAGTTGCGCCACATCTCCAGGCGAGATTACCGCAACACGCTTCGGTCCTGGTGGTGGCGGCGGCGGGGGAACGGTCGCCTCTTCGAAACCGATCTGATCGAGCTGTTCTGGTTCGGCTACCGCGCCTTCCTCAACCGCCCTCACATCAATTTCGCCCCCTTGGCCTGAAACCGGTTGTGTCACTCGTTGCTGTTCGAGTTTCTCGATCGCGCGGTTGATATCGCTCAACTTGTCTAAGATTCCGGTGAAAATTCCCTTGGCCTGCTCGGTGAAAGCTTGTTGCTCTTGTGCAAGGCGATTAGTGAACTGTTCCTGCTCCTGGCTTGACCTCTTCAGTTGCTCAAGGTCAGTTCGAAAAGCAGTAGTCAAATCCTGGTAGGCGGAGTCGGTGCTCACACTTGGCCGCCCGACTCGATCACCAACAACGCGGACTGGCCTGTCATGTCCTTCTCCGATGACTACCAAAACGATTATAGCGAGCACGATGGCGCCTGCGACCACCCATATTCGGCGGTCGTTTTGAATAAGTAATTTGAGATCAGTCAATCTATCGTTCATAAGCTCTCTTCACCTACTCTCCGACTACTACCTCCGGCTGGAGCGAGTGATAATATAAATCTTTGCGATATGGGCATTTGCGATCTCTTGTTCAGCTGTCATCGGCCGTGGCGCGAGCTCCCATCTGCTAGCTGAAACTGCGTGCGTGCCATCGAGGCGAAAGCTCGCGGGATTGAGCCGTTGTGTGGTGTCGAGGAGATTCGTCACGGTCGCGACGTATCCCCAGAGGTTTGAGCCCATGAAGATCTCATCGATTTTTACCTCGACCGCACCGTCGTGCATGATCACTTCACCAGCATACCGATTGGAGCGTTGATAGCCTGGAATTCCCCGCTTCTTACCGAACTCGGCAACGAGGACCAGTTCACGCATTAATCCGCTCACCACGCTCGCCGGAGCAAAGCCCGTTGGCGCACGCGTGATAGTCTCCTCCTCGTCACTCGACTCCGGCCGACGATCGTCGAGAATCGTCACTGCTTCGTCGCGAGAATTTAAATTTGAAGCGGGCTTAATTCTGAGTGCATAGCTTCGTTTATCGTCAAGGTGAACGATAATTGCTTCGCCTTCAGGAGGAAGCTCTGGCTGCGAAAATACAATAAGGTAATTGTCCTTCTTATCGAGAGAGATGCTTGAGTTCTTCCGCTTAAATCCTCCGAGAATGTTTTCTGGAAAGCTCACCTGAGTTGGCTCGCCGGGGCGCACATAGACAGTCTCCTCGTTGCCGGTGTAACGGAGGTCTCGCGCATACGCGGGCATGCTACTCATCAGGGAGACGGTAAGACAGACGGCACCGCCGAGTATTGCTCGTATCGTATTCCTGTAAGAATTCCTGTCGTGGCACATCGCTAAACCTCTCAACCTTGCCATTGAGTCGTACCTCATTATCACTACTCAAAATCGCTAAATGTCGCGTTTCGTGAATCGATGTTTACGACCACGATCCCATAGCGGTTATATTTCGTGTGTCGCGGCATTGTCGTCATCGTAATGTCATAAACCAACTCTTCCGCCGGAAGTGGTTTTGTTCCAATGAGCTTCTGCATTGTTCCCGGCAGTCGCACGACAACTCGATCGTACTCGGGGAGCCGCTTAATTCGAATCTTCCGTTCATCGACGAAGAACAACTGTGAGCGGGCAGTCTCTACAATTGCGCGAAGTTCTTTCTCCAGCATGTCGGTCTTAAACTGTGAGAGTGCAGGCTCCCAGAGCATTCGTTCAGCAGCCCGAAACTGTCGCTTCGCGTTCCCTGGCTGGTAGGAGGAGATCAGATTCACCAGGTCCGTTGCGGTACTGATGAAAGTCCTGTCGGGGAGCTCCCGCGAGGAATATCGACCGGGGAGTGGATCAGGCACCACATTGATAATTGGATCAGAGGTATAGAGTGCGACAAGCGCGAGAATAAGACAGAGCAATGTGGTCGGAACCTGGAGCAGCGCTAACGCCCGCCAGAGGAGCGCTTGGTCGCGGTAACCTTCCCAGAGGCGAATTGTGTCCGCGCCAGCACGACCAGCAACTGTTTCCAGCTGCTTTACGTCCTGTTTCAATTTGAGTGCGCGTCTTGCCATTAGTCTACCGTCATGGCTCCGTCATCTGTTGAACAAAACTTGGAAAATTCCGCTCTAAGCCGAGCTGCATAAATTTTGACTCATCTGCTAAGTCGCGTACCGGCGCGCCGCTCCAAACAGGTTGGAGCGATGCGGGAAGTGGAATGCCTGGCGGGGGGAAGCCACAGGCCGTAAGCACGGCGTTTCGCACCCCTCGTTCTTGATCGGGAAACATGTTGCGTACGCTTGCGAGCGTTGTTGTGGTGAGAACCCACCCTCCTAACATGAATGGCATTGCGCTTGCTGGAGTTCTCGCGAATGATCCGATCATTACAAACACGACGAGCCCGACGCACCATTCCATGGCGTTTGCGCCAATGAATGTCCATGGCTCGTTTAAGCCAGGGAGTACCTCGCCATCATCGAACGCCATCGTTTGACTCCGTTTTCGCTCCGTCGCTCTCGGGTGATTGTTGTTTCACTTTCTCGAGTCGGGATTGGATCGCTTGTTCAATCGCTGCTGAAAGCTCGTCTTCGGTTTCACCATTTGCTGCTGCAGGCGACTTCGCAGTTGCGTCCCCGGCGGCAGCTGCTGGTCCCGAGTCGGGCGCGGAAATTTCACCTATCGATGGCTCACCGACTGACTCAAGGAGTTGTCGAATTTCTTGGTCGCGTGAGGCCTGCGCTGGGTCGGGCGAATCGCTTGACTTCTTACTCTCTTCGGCAAGCGGAGCCTCGAGTTCTTCGCTCATAGCTCCACTGGCTCTGCGGCCGAGCTCTAATTCAGCCTCGCGTTGCTCTTCGCCGGCTGTGTTTGAATCCTGCGCGCCATCTACTACTGGTGGGAGCCGATCTCGTTCTCGGCGAATGAGATGTTTTGAAGCGCGAAATCGAACACCACTACGGGTGACGCGAGGCTTTGGATCAAGCACTCGGTTGAGTTCTTCCGTGCGACTAATGACGGAGATTCGCCACTCCTCCGAGTCGAGTAACATGTCAGGGGAGGCAATCTTTCGGCCTGCCTCAAATTCTGCAAGAGCTTCGACGAGCATGGTCCGTGCTCGTGCAAAATGCCCGAGCGCTGCGCTCGAGCGTTCATCAGAAGCGTAGTTCTCAGCTGTCGTCTCGCGAGCGACAATGACAACTGTGAGCAATATGAAACCGAATCTCAACGCCATAACCGACGCCCTCACCGCGCACTATGCCTAACTCAGAACTCCTTACCCGCGGTGTGAACGTGGAGACGTAACACCGGAGGTTTACTTTACATTTTTGTTATGGAGAGTTTTCTGAAGTACGTGTCACCCACAGCGCTATTTTCTGTGGGGCTCGGAACGTCAGTTGCCAAAATCTGATTGATTTGATAAAGATGGCCAGCGAATGACAATTACGGTCCTTCGGAGGTAGTGAAAAAATTAATGTTCTTAGGTTGTTACATGCCGTTTTTACCGACTTAATCGTTACATAAATTTCCTTGTCGCCCTTTGTTCAACAAGGGGGTGTGTACCGTGTAACTGCTTAAGAATTAATATCGTTTTGGCGTCAGCGTGTTATTTTACGATATAATTACCCCGCGGCATAACAATGTGTATGACCGTGGTGTCTGCCTTTGGCTGGTGCACGCCGCGTCTCGAGTTCTCCGTACGGCATGTACCGTAAAGGTGAGCTGATCGTTTATTTGCATGTTTGTTGGGCTGTTTAGGTTGGTAACCTGTGGGTTCAAACTTTAGAAAACGACTTTCCCGCCTTCAGGAACAGGTCGATGAGACGAAGATCGGCCAAATCGGGTTTCTGAAAGCATTCGCTATTTCTTTTGGTGTGTTTCTCGTGCTCGGGATTATCCTTCCGAGCTCGAGTGTTGATCTCCGGGGAAGCGCAGCAAAGGAAACGGATCCGAATATCCGTTGGATTGAAGAAACAAGCGACCGCATTGAAGAGCGAGTTCGTTTCCTCGAAGCGGTGCCGCTGGGCGGTGCTGGAGCAGATCTCTATCTGAGCTTTGCCCGCGGGGTGATTGAAACGTTAGTCGATCGTCCCACGAGGGTGAATCAGCAGAACGAAGAAGAGATATTCAGCCTCAACGATACTTTTTCCTCGCTGAAGCGGAGTACTGCGAGTGCTGCGCTCCGCATTGGTTTTATCCTGTTTAGCTTCTGGGGTCTTTGGCTGATTGGCGCGATCGCTGGTGCGGTTGGAATGTGGTTCATGCTTAAACCAAACTACACGAACGATGTTCTTGGTGTCTGCCATCGCACTGGGAAGGGATCATTCTATTCGGGAATTTTCGGACCATTTCATGCGAACAATTCGGTGAGTGGAACAGATTTCAGTTGTCCTGGACTTGCTTGTCCGAAGATGGAAGACCGGAAAATTGCGTTTCGCCATAACTTGGTAAAAACTCTCCGCGACCATCGAGCACTGAATGAAACAAATCTTTCACTCGTCCAGGTCATTCTCGCATACAAAGATTTCCCGAGTGTGGTTGAGGATGAGGCGGGTGAAGCCGAGTCTCAAGAACAGAATCCCGCTTCAAATGACCTGAAGGCGGAGTTGCCCGGCGGTTTCGTTGCGAAAGTGGACGTTCCACTCGAACAATGTGCGTTAGAAGGTCTTGGAGCAGTGCTCCAAGCTCACGAGGCGATTGTTCGTTTTGCTGCACGGAAGCAACAACAACAATCAAGCGAAAAGAACAAGCAGGCGCAATTTGGTGCAGAGCGGAAGCTGCTCATGGAAGAAGCCGCGTCGCTCACACCACTGGCTCGAACACTGATACTTGCCCTTACGCCAGCGAAGCGAAACGCAATTGCACAGCTCCCCACGGCAGCCGTTGCCTCGGCATATTTAGCGATTGAGGCAGGAAAATCGCTGGTCTACAAGCGCGTGTCTGGAGGGTTTAGCCAGATTTCTCGGTTCCCACACCTTCAGGCTCGAGCGGTGCTTCAATCAGTAGTCGGCTACCACCGAGATTATAATGGCGATCTGCGGCTCTGCATCCGTCAGGCAGTTATCTGCTCCAGGAGGCACGGAGATTTCGGTCGGGTGTTTATTCCGAACCGCATGCCACTTTCCAGTCGGGCGCTTCGCGATTGGCTTGAGATCTTAATTGAGCCCCGAGACAGACGAATTGAGGCGGCGGACCTCACTGAGCTTGATGCCCATTTGGCCGAAGTTCATCAGCAATGGCGGCACGAGTTAGTGGCAAAGCTCCAAGGAGAGGCCGAGCGCTTAAAGGCAGCAAACTCGGAGAGCCAGCATTATCCACTGAGTAACGGAATTGTATACAAGTCGGTCGTGTTGATGCCGCTCAAACAACTAATCGAGGAATCACTCCGCGATTTTGGTGATGACCGATTGAAGCGAATTGCTGAGCTGATTGAAAGCACCCGCGAGCAGTACCGCAAACTTCGCGTCTCTGCTCGACTCCCAGGTTATAGCCGGCAAAGCGTAGATCTCGAGAAGGATGAAGCGGACATGATTGCGAAAGCTGAGAAATCAGCTGAGTCTCATTTGCTCAGTCGGTGGATTGTCGTCCGCCGAATGTTGATGCAGTACAATTGGCTCTCCACGCGAGTTGGCGATCATGCGGTCCCAGTAAACGGACTGGTGCAAGGTCTAGTGATTCTCCGTTCCCAGAACGAAAAGCATCCCGAGGTTCTTGGCTTGGATGCACTCGTTCCACTTCGGCAACGACGGTTCCGTGACCTCTTCGGTGCCGAATGGGAGCGTCAGTTCTATCTCCGCTCGCCGGACGCAGATGATATCGAACTGTTCGTCGATGAGCAGACATTTAACACGATGCTTCGTACTCGGATTCAACAAGCGCAACGTGGTGAGTTGGTTCGTGAGGTGATACCGCGGACCGATGATCTCACGTCGGCGGCTTGAGGTGGTGTAAGGGAACGTAATGGCGCGCGATTACGAAAAGGAGGACGTTCTTAATCGAATAACGATTCAACGTCGAAACGTCTACACGCTCGGAAGCGCGTTCTTTTGCGCGATGCTCCTCTACTCGATCATGCCCTTTGCCTATTCGGCGAGCCCAGCTGTACTCGCACTCTTCGGCGGACTTCTTCCCGGAATATTTTTTCTTGTGATGGCTGGAACTCGAACCCGTCAAGCGTGGGTTGAGCGGGAGCGGAAAGCGGAGATCGCTAGCCGTGGAGATGGAAAGCCAGTGCTCGGTCTTCCACCTAATCGAAAGGCATTTGAGGAGGCGTTAACCGTCGCACGAGAGAAGGGGAAGGGGATGATCGATCGCTACCTCGTTGGTTTCGAAATCGATACCGGGAAACCACTCTGGGTGACCGATGAGGAGCTTTGTAGCCACGGCGCAGTTTTTGCCAAAACCGGCGTGGGGAAGACGGTTTGGCTTGAAGCGCTCATGTTCCAGCAACTCGCGCGAGGACGGGCGAGCGGCTTCACCTTTATCGATGCAAAACGAGATCCGGGAACGCTTGCTGAGATTATTCTCATGTCATTAATTACCGGTCGCATCGAAGACCTCATTGTCGTCGACCCATTTGACCCAGTTTGCGCCTATAACTTCGTGTTCACCACGCAGCGGGCTGATGTGAAAGCACGTAAGGTTTTACGCTGCGGACTTCCGCCAACACCGGACCAGAGCACAACAAAACACTACGATCGTTTGGCAGCGGACGCAGTGTATAGAGTCGTCCGTGCAATGGAATCGCTTGGTCTTGCCTGGTCAGTCCGGGATATTGCGGTTGCGCTCTCAGCTTTCACCGTTGCCTACCCGCGGATACGCGCCTTACTCAATGAGCGTGGCTCGAAACAGGCGATGGTTGAGCTTGGGCATCTTGCGAGCAGCTACCGAAACCCGAAGGGCCAACTCGATGTCGTTCGACTCACTGACAACCTCCGCGGTATCGCCTCAGAGCTTCACTCGATCTCTAACTCCGAGGCCGGTGAAATGTTCTGTGCCCCGCGAGCCGACCTTTCCCTTACTGATGCAATACTTCGCGGGAAATGTATCTACTACATGCTTCCGCGCCTCGAGGAGGCAGAGAGTGCAGCGCGAATGGTGAAGGTATTTCGCGAAGATCTCGAAGTTTCAATCGGTGAGATCACCTCAAGTCGGCAGCACCGCCTCGAAGATCCACATTTAGTGATTATCGACGAAGGCGCTTCAACTTTTGGACCAACCTGGGCGAACCTCTTTGAGCTCGCGCGAAAGGGGCGATTCGCGCTTTTCTTCGGCGCGCAATCAGTTGGCGGATTAATGGATACCACGCTCGGTTTGAGCGAACAGTTCTACGAGCGAGTGATCGCAAACGTAAATCTCAAGGTAATCATGCGCGTCGGTGATAATCGAACAGCGATGGATATGTCCGAATGGATCGGGAAGATCACTACGCGAAAGAAAACGTTCAGCACCGGTCAGTCGGTTGGTATTACCGCGCATGAATTAACGAAGCACTTGGAAATTAACCGTCGTTCAGCCGATGGTGAACGAGATGGTGTGACCGTCGCCGATGACGAGACGGATTTGGTGAGCCCAGAAGAGCTGAAACATGAGATGTCTGCCGAGAAAGGGCTTGCCTGGTTTGATTTAGGAGACGGACGACTTCGCAAGGGACGAGCTGTGTGGTTTGATAGCGGCCTTCCATCGCGATGGGAAGGACGCGAACATCTCACCCGCTACGAATCAATCGAAGCCGATGAAGTTGGTCTTGCCGAATGGGTTGACGAGCATATCCTCAGTCTCGAACGAGCTGAGTCGGAGCGCGCAATGATGCGACTTGAGGGTGCTCCAACGGGAGCACCCGCGAACACTGCACCGGGGACGACGACATCAAGCGCTGGGACATCGACCACCAGTTCGAGTAGCGACAGGAGTGCCGAGCAGGACGACGGCGAAGGGAGTGACGGGGGAGGAGACCAGGGCCCATATCGTTTTAATTTGCTACGGGGATTTCGCGGGAAGCCACGCGCGCGAACATTTGTGTCCTCGGTACCGGAATCAAAGCAACAACCGGGGAAAACCGATCATAACGATAGTAAATCCGTGGAGCCCCTGAAGGGGGCGAAGAGCTCGGATGGTAACCAACCAAAGCTTAAGGATGAGGAGAAGGCAGGCGCGGGAGGGCAGAAGCTAACCCAACAGGTCGACAAGTTAGTCACCGGAAGCTCTAGTTCAAATCAGCCTGCAGCGAAACAAATGAACGGGAAGCTCGGGTCTGGGCTGGTTTTTTCACGAAAACCTGGTGGTCAGAATCCTGGAAAACACCAGAAATGAACTGAACTGGCGAAAGCTGATGGAAAATGAGATTTACCAATACCTTGATTTTTCTAGATTTGTTGGGCTTTTTAGTGCAGCTTGTATTTCGTGTGAGTAGTAAAGTATATTCATCAATTGCTAGGTTAAATTATCTACTGAGGATTTCGTAATGAATAGGATGACGTTTTCGATTTCCAAGTCCTTCGGACGGCTCCAACTCATTCCGGAGCCAGATGGGTTGAGGTTATGGTACGTGCCCATCGTCAACGGTCAATTAGCAGCTGATTCAATCGGAGCATGCGACCTCCTCATTCCGCTTGATGCGGTAGGTGGTCTCTGGGCAACAGCCCGAGCATTCCTCTATGGCGTCGAATCGCTCGACGAAAATATTATCCTCCGCCAGACCGAGGGAGACGTTCTCATTAAGCTCTACCGCGATAAGCCAAAGGGAGCACAGGGAGCACTCTCGGGTGATGAGATCTGTTGGCTTCGTATAGTTTCTGGTCGCAGCGAAGAAGAGCGTCGGAGAATTAAACTCGGCCCACGGGATCTTCTCTGTGTAGAACTTGCCTGTAACAGTGTGCTCACGCTTTCAGCGTCGCCGCTCTATCCTCGAGGGGAAAGTGTCGAACTTGAAAATGCGATCACAGTGACGAATAACGCCAAGCCAAGGCTCGCTGGAGCAAATGGAACAGAGATGGTTCCCTCCGGAAATGCCGCGGCAGGTGACTCCTCGGCACACGCGCTGACTAATTAAATTTTTAATTCCCTCTGCGCTCCTCTGTGCCCTCGACAGATCCCTCTGTGTTATTTTTCCCTAAATTTAAATTATATTACGTTCTGAAAGGTGAACGCAGAGGATTCTCAGAGGGCACAGAGGAACGCAGAGGGAGAGCTCGGATTACTTGTATCCCGTCGGCTGCGTCGCGCCCGTAAGGACCTTACGCAAATACGTCAGATGTTCCACGACAAATGGATCGCTTGAGCCGAGTTGTTCGGCCTCGCGATAGTATTGATTCGCAGTGTTGAGGTCGCCTCGTGCTTGATAGGTGTGTGCGAGTAAGCTTGCTGTGTATGGACATTTCTCGCGCTGGTGCGCCTGCTCGAGGAGTGGTAGCGCTTCGTCATATTTCTTTTGCTCAAGGAGAATACTTGCGAGGCTGATTCGAATCCGCCGATCGTCACCGTTTAGTTGTAATGCTCGACGTAACGTTTTCGCTGATTCGTCAAATCGCTCATCTAGTCCGTAGAGGGTGCCGAGCCGAAACAGAGTTTCATCCATATTTGGATCTTGAACTGAAAGCCGTTCGAACACACTAATCGCACCCTTGATATCGCCGTTAAGAAAATACGCCTCACCGAGGCGGTTGAGTAAGGTTGGATCATCGCTATCGAGCTTCACTGCTTCGTCCATCACCTGGACAGCTTTACTGGTTTGTCCTTGGGTGATGAGCAGCCCAGCAAGATTGTACAGAATCGCCGTATTTTTTGGGTTGAGTGCTCGGGCTTCTTCGAACTTTTTTAACCCCTCGGCAGCGTTCTCATCGAGGAGCAGTTGCACACCTTGTTCGTTGAGCCTTCGTGCATGAGCTTCCCCACTGAGCCGAGTGGTTTGTGATACCCGATTCACCGGTACGGTCGGTTCCTGTGCGAAGGAGCTCTGGACGTGAGCACAAGAGAGGATTGCCAAACTGAAAGAAATAATACGCTGCATGTTTTCCCGCTAGGTTATCATTAATAGTCAATTAGACGGAAGGCAGCAATTAGTGTTCATTTCGGATCGCACGGTATTCCCCGTGACCGTGACCGAAAATGTCCCGTAAACGTAAACGTCTACGTAAACGTATACGTTTACGGCTACGGATTACGGTCACGTTCACGGTCACGGGGAATGATAGCCACGGGGGAGTATCTGACCCTTTGCGTCATTTGGCCCCGATTAAAAATCATGTAAATATCCCGCGATGAGCCATCTCGTCCACGATATGTTTCACGCGATCGCCGGCCGCTACGATCTCGCCAATGATGTTCTCAGTATGCGCATGCATCGTCACTGGCGCCGGGAGGCACTTTCGTTCGTAGGTGTCTCCCAAGGTGATTCGGTCCTCGACCTCTGTTGTGGCACGGGTGACCTCACGCTGGAAGCGGCTCGTCGTGTCGGCAGTCGTGGTCAGGTGGTTGGTCTCGATTTCGTTCAGTCAATGCTCGACCTTGCCGCACGCAAGCGGATGAAGCAAAAACTCGATGCTTCTATTAGCTTTATTCAAGGTGATGCCCTTACACTCCCTTTTTCAGCACAAAGTTTTGATCTGGTGACAATTGCCTTTGGGATCAGAAATGTAGATCAAGTTTCCGCCTGTCTCCTGGAGATGCGACGGGTCCTTCGTCCCGGGGGCCGTCTCATGGTGCTTGAATTTGGGACGCCTACGCTCCCGATTTTCCGCTCACTCTACCGGTTCTATGCGCAGTATTGCATTCCACTTATTGGCGGGTTGCTTACGCACAATCGTGATGCCTACCAGTATCTTCCCCGAACGAGCGCCGCGTTCCCATACGGGCATGATTTCATTAAACTATTACAGGCAGCGGAGTTTGAGCGGAGTTATTATCGACCGTTGCTAAGCGGAATTGCGTACGTATACATTGGGACGAAATCCATGTCATTACTAGCGGAAGGCGAGAGCTTTCACTCTCCGTCATCCATGATGAGATAACTGAGTGAGCGTCAGGAGCGAAAACCTTTCTTCGGTAAAGCGCTGGATTGTGGGCATTACCGGCGCGTCGGGAACCATCTATGCGAGACGGTTGCTTGAGACTCTGCTCGAGATCGATCCATTAGTGGAGATTGATCTCGTCGTGTCGGAAGCGGGTTTACGGGTCTTGCGTGAGGAAGAGGGGTTTCATACCCGTGTTGACCGAAGCGAGCTCAAGTCGCTCATCGGAATCGAGACGCCTCGAGTTCGAATGCATCGCAATCGGGATATTGGTGCATCGATCGCCTCTGGCTCATACCCAACCGAGGGGATGGTGGTGATCCCTTGTTCGATGTCGACGCTCGCCGCAATCGCAAGCGGCTACTCGCAAACTCTGATTCATCGTGCAGCGGATGTGACACTAAAGGAGGGCCGACCGCTGCTCTTAGTTCCGCGTGAGACTCCACTCTCCCCGATTCACTTGGAGAACATGTTGCGGTTGAGCAAACTCGGAGTGAAGATCATTCCGGCAATGCCGGGGTTCTACCACCAACCGCAGAGTATTCTTGAGCTCGTCGATATGATGGTGATGCGGGTACTTGATCAGATGGGTTTCCAGTCATCGTTGGTGAAGCGTTGGGGAGTAGGGGAGTCGGAAGGAGAACTCTGGCCGCTTAGGAAAATCTAAAGATGAATAGTGTGACTAATAGCGCGCCGGTACTTGCGGAGCTCGATTCGCTCTTACTCCGGGAAAAAGCAGGGGACTTCGCATATTCCCGATTAGAGAGGGAGGATCTCACCCAGCTCGCCACCTTAATTTTCAATGGCGAAGAACTCCCCCTTCGTGATGTCGAACGAATCGCGCGGGAAATCTCACTCCCGATGCTTGCGAAACTCGTTCAGATTCAGCGCCTTGGTCGAGCATTTCAGAGTGCTAAACGTTTGGAGGTGAGAATTCGACCGGTGTGCTTTCTCCCACTTGCAAGCTTACTTGAAGAGGGCGGCAAGGAATTCGCTCTCGATCTGTGTACGAGTTATCTGCGAGAGCTCGACAAGAATCTAACACTTGCTCAAGATATATTGATGGCAGTTGATCGTTGGCACGGCTTGTTTGCGACCGATGATTTCCTGAGTTCGCTGTTTAGTTTAAGCCATCTCGATGGGGCGAGAAACCGGTTTGCGATACTCGGTCCTTCCACATTTGAGTTAGATCAGATCGCTGAGATGCATTCGCTCAGTGAGTTACTCACTCGGCTTCGACTCGCTGGGGTGACCACGATTGAGGGCGGCTCTGACCTGGAGCTCCATGAATTCTCGGTCCGGCGGGGGTTTGCAGTTGCTGTTGGCCAACAGCTCGCAAACAACAATGGGTCATGGGATCGTTTCTGGCGTGAGGTCTTACATCTTCGCACGCGGCTCGTTCCCAGTGGTGCACTCCAAGTGTGGTTCCCCTGGTCGTCGACACCGCTCGATCGAAGTGAAAATAGCGCGGAGAGTCCACTCGGAGAGCAAACACTTCGGGCCGTAGCGCTCGGTCGACTGGTACTTCCCGAGGTACCGTACATTCGTTCGCCATTGTCTCTCATGGGTTGTAAAGTTTCCCACGTCGCGCTCGAGTTTGGTGCGAACGATCTCGGGTTCGGCGCTGTTGACTCGCGAACCGCAGAACGTCTTCAGATTGAACGTCTAAGCACCGTCACGAACTTGGTGCGCGAACACGCCCCGTTCTCACGGATCGTCATCTAGCGAGGTTTCAATGCTTGAAGCGATTACCGAAAAGGTGCTCGGCGGCGAACGTCTCAATCTCGAAGATGGAATTTTCCTGATGGAAGAGGTCGATGTACTCACCCTCGGCCAACTTGCAAACATCGTGCGGGAACGGCTCCACGGGAAGGTGACCTACTTCAATCGGAATCTTCATCTGAATGCAACGAATGTTTGCGAAGCAAGCTGCCTCTTTTGTTCATTCGCCCGTCTCGAAAGCTCCATGCCGCAAGCGGTGACGATGACTCATACTCAAGCGCTCCAGTGGATCGGTGAGCGCTACCACCCGCGGATGACCGAGATCCACATTGTCAATGGACTTAATCCTGATTTGCCCTTCTCCTACTATGTCGAACTCCTCCGAGAAATTCGCAGGGAGTACCCAAATTTACACATCAAGGCGTTTACTGCAGTCGAGATCCATTACTTTGCCGAGAAGTTTTCCATGTCATACGCAGATGTGCTGAACGAGCTCGTTACAGCAGGGTTAGGGTCACTTCCCGGCGGCGGCGCTGAGATATTTGCGCCACGCGTTCGACGAAAAATCTGTCACGACAAAGTAGATGCTGACGGTTGGCTTGAAGTGCATCGAACGGCGCATCAGCTCGGCCTCCATTCAAACTGCACGATGCTCTATGGAACTATCGAAACTGCGAGTGAGCGGGTCGAACAC
>FKKE01002013.1_pt1 | contig 50276 bp, 50 predicted proteins | sample 1106331 | NCBI WGS metagenome assembly FKKE01 (sample SAMEA3931202, study PRJEB13176) | freshwater metagenome | biome: Drinking water system; feature: drinking water; material: freshwater | place: China | collected 2013-02-06 | reverse complement strand
TGGCGGAGCATTCGATGTGCCAACCAGGTCGGCCGCCGCCCCAAGGGCTGGGCCAGGCCGGTTCGCCAGGCTTTGCGCTCTTCCAGAGCGCGAAATCCATGGGGTGGCGCTTTCGCTCGTCCACATCAACCCGGGCGCCGGCTTGCAGATCCTCACGCTGCCGCTTAGACAAGCGTCCGTAGGCGGAGTACCGCGCCACCTCAAAATAGACGTCGCCGTCCACGCGATACGCGAGCCCCTTCTGCAACAGTGTCTCCGTCAGGCGAATGATCTCGGCCATGTGCTCGGTTGCTTTGGGCTCCACTGTAGCCCGCCGCACACCCAACCGCCCCATGTCCTCGTAATAGGCGGCAATAAATTTCGTCGTGACGACCTCGCATGGGACACCCTGTTCCTGAGCCCGTTTGATGATTTTGTCGTCTACATCCGTGAAGTTCTTCACGAAGTCCACCGTGAACCCGCGATATTCCAGGTAGCGGCGAAGCACATCGAACACCAGCGCGCTCCGGGCATGACCGAGATGACAATAGTCATAGACCGTCACCCCGCACACGTACATGCGCACACGTCCCGGCTCCAACGGTTCGAACAGGTCCTTGCGTCCCGTCAACGTGTTAAAGAGTTTCAGCATGACTACGCGACTCCTGAACGATTGGCATTCCGCCTAGGCCAATGGGCATACAGAAAGTACCCGGCGGCGGCCGCGAGCACAAGCCCGATCACCACGTCGATCTGGTGGAAGTAGTTCCGCAATTCCCCCCAATGTTCACCCATGACGATCCCGACATAGGCCAGGAGCCAGCACCAAGGAAACGCCCCCACGAAGGTGAACACGACGAATCGTCCCATGGGCATCCTGGCGATTCCGGCAGGGAGTGAAATGAAGGTCCTCACCACCGGCAGTAACCGCCCAATCAACACCGCCCATTGCCCGTACCGAGCAAACCAACGATCGGCGCGGTCAAGATCTTCGTGGCGAATCAGCACATAGGGGCCGTACCGCTCAGCCAGCGGCCTTCCACCATAGGCACCCGCGTAGTACGCCACAACCGAACCGAGCACATTGCCCACGGTTCCGGCCAGTGTGACGCCCAGCAAAGAAAACTGCCCGCTCAGCACCAAGTAGCCGGAGAACGGCATGATGATCTCGCTCGGGAGGGGGATGCAGGCACTTTCAATCGCCATGGTCAGCACAATGCCGACATACCCCAAGCCGGATATCGTGGCGATGATGAAACGACTCAACTCCGCAACGATCGCCTCGATCAGGTCGCCGATGCCGCTCACGGCCGCGTCCCCCGTTTCCCTCGTTGGGCTCCCGACACCCCCCGGTCCGGACGGAATACGGACCAGGCACGCAATCCCTCAAGGACCTCCTCATAGGTCATATCCAGATGAAGCGGCGTGACGGACACGTATCCGGCTCGGAGGGCGGCATAGTCGGAATCGCGTTGGCGAACCCATGTCACCCGTGTTCCGGCAATCCAGAAATATTGGCGCCCATGCGGGTCGACCTTCTCGATGATGGGGTTCTCGAATCGGCGCCGGCTCAATCTGGTGACTCGCAGGCCTTTGATACGACGGCGGGGAAGGTTGGGAACGTTGACGTTCAGCAGGGTTTCCCCCGGGAGACCTTCCTGCAGCACCGCCCGGGCGACCACCCGGGCATAGACCGCGGCGACGGGGAAACGAAACCGCTCCTGTCCTTCTTGGGAGACCGCGATCGAGGGCAGACCCAGGATCGTGCCTTCCAACGCCGCCGACACCGTGCCTGAGTAGGTGACGTCGTCACCCAGATTGACGCCGCGATTGACACCGGAAACCAGCAAGGCCGGGCTTCTGGGAAGCAAGTGCTTGACCGCCAAATTGACACAATCGGTCGGTGTACCATTGACGGCATACCAGCGCGCACGCACACGCGTGAGACGAAGGGGCTTGTGCAACGTGAGGGCATGGCCCACAGCCGTCCGTTCGCGGTCCGGAGCCACAACCCAGACGGTGCCCAAGCCAGCCATCGCCTCCGCCAGCGCATGGAGCCCTGGCGAGGCGATTCCGTCATCGTTGGTCACAAGAATCGTGGCTGACGCCATGGTCTACACACAAAAAAAGCTGCCCTGGGGCAGCTTCGACACCTTCCATTCGAGAGCCCGGATGCCTCGCCGTCACCGACACGCTCCGGACTCAGCCTGTTATGCGGAATCTGTTGGAACTGGTCGGGGCGGCGGGATTTGAACCCACGACCCCTCGCACCCCAAGCGAGTGCGCTACCGGGCTGCGCCACGCCCCGACCCCATTCCGCCGCTTCACGCTCCGTCAGCGGTCATCGCCCTGCGGCCGACCTCATCTTACCGCTACCGAGCTTCAGTTCGGGAGTGGACCTCCAACAAACGAAGAATCGCCTGCAAGTCGCCGCGCAACCGCGTGGCAATTTCGCGGGGGGATTTCCGGCCTTGGGCATGCCGACCTCTCCGAGCCCAATAGCGTTTGACCCCTTCCAGCGTATGTCCCTCGTCATACAACATGCGCCGGACCTCCAGCACCGTCTCGATGTCCCGCTGCACGTATAACCGTTGGTTCCCCCGACTTTTTTTCGGCTTGAGAAAGCTGAATTCCGACTCCCAGAACCGCAACACATAGGCCGGCAGTTTCGTGATCGCGCTGACTTCTCCGATCTTGTAAAACACCTTCGAACCAAGGCTCGGTATGGGCCTCACCGTGGACCCTCTCGGCGTCGGCGTCGAGGTTCTGAGTTCCATCAGGAATTCACGTACTTCTTAAACACTTGGCTGGGGCGGAACGTGACCACCCGACGCGGCGTAATCCCAATCTCTTCACCCGTCCGCGGATTCCGGCCCTTCCGAGGCCCTTTACTCCGTACGATAAAATTGCCGAACCCAGCGATTTTGACCGATTCTCCCTTGTTCAAGACCGCTTTGAGCATATTCAAGATCAGTTCGACGATATCCGCTGCTTCATTCTTGGAAATCCCGACCTGCTTGAAAATCTCATTCGCGATGTCAGCCTTTCTCATGCGTCCCCCCTGCCACCTCGACCACGTCGCAACTCATCCGTTGGGCACCCGTCCAGAGAATGAGAAATTTTCACATAAGTTACGCGAGGTTATCAGCTCTGTCAAGGGAAACTCCTACGCACCCTGACGGAGAGGACGCCTGCCGCCCCTCTCCCGCCGAAGGAGCTTGTACTCAATCCCGTCGGCCAACGCTTGCCAACTGGCCTCCATGATATTGGCAGAGACGCCGACCGTCCCCCATTTGTCCTTCTGGTCCCCGGATTCGATCAACACCCGGACCTTGGCCTCCGTCCCTTCGCTCGCGGCCAGCACCCGGACCTTATAATCCAGCAAGCGGACCTCCTGGAGCTCAGGATAGAATTTCTCCAACGCCTTCCGTAGCGCGTGGTCCAGCGCATTGACGGGTCCCTTGCCCACCGCCGCCGTGTGCTCAACTTCGTCTCCTACTTTCACCATCACCGTCGCCTCGGAACGGGAGACGAGATCGTCCTTCCCCTGCTCCACAATCACACGAAACCCGAGCAGTTGAAAAGAAGGCTTGTGGGTCCCCAGGGCCTTGCGGACGAGCAGCTCGAACGACCCTTCCGCCCCTTCGTACTGGTACCCTTCGCTCTCGCGCGCCTTCAGGGTCGCCAGCAACTCATGGGTGGCGGCATGGTCTTTCCGCAACTGCACTCCGAAGGCCTCCACCTTGGCCAGCAGACCGCTCCGACCCGCATAGTCCGATACCAAGAAGCGCTGGCGATTGCCGACCAATTCCGGTCGGACATGCTCATAGGTGGCAGGGTTCTTCTGAACAGCATGGATATGCACCCCACCCTTGTGCGCGAAGGCTGAATCTCCGACATAGGGCTGGTGCTTGTCCGGCACCAGATTCGCGATTTCGGCCACGAAGTGGGAGACCTCGCGGAGGCGCGTCAGTTTCGGGCCTAACACCGGCCGTCCCATCTTCAGCTGGAGATTGGGCAGAATCGAGCACAGGTTCGCGTTGCCGCAGCGCTCGCCGATCCCGTTGATCGTGCCCTGCACCTGCCGCACGCCGGTCTCTAACGCCATCACGGAGTTGGCCACGGCCATGTCGCAGTCGTTGTGCGCGTGAATCCCTAGCGGGACACCCAGCGTGCGATACACGAGTGAGCAAATCTCCCGGATCTCCCACGGCATCGTCCCGCCGTTGGTGTCGCACAGAATCACCCGCTGCGCCCCGGCCTCGACCGCCCGTTGCAGCGTGTGCAGCGCATACTCCGGATCCATCTTGTACCCGTCGAAGAAGTGCTCCGCGTCATAAAAGACCTGCCGGCCTTTCGAGCGCAGATAGTCGATCGATTCGCCGATCATGTCCAGGTTCTTGGCCAGCGAGACGCCAAGGGCATCGGTCACATGCAACGGCCAGCTCTTCCCGAAGAGCGTGATCGTGCTGGTCTCCGCCGCCAGCAGGGCTTGCAGATTGGGATCCTTGTGAGCCGGGTTCGTCGCCTTCCGGGTGGAGCCGAACGCCACGACCGTCGCGTGTTTGAGTGGCACGGTCTTGATGAGCCGGAAGAACTCGATGTCTTTGGGATTGGCCCCCGGCCAGCCCCCCTCGATGAAGTCCACGCCCAATTCATCCAGTTGCCGGGCGACCAACACCTTGTCATCCGCGGAGAAGCTGACATCCTCCGATTGTGCGCCATCGCGCAAGGTCGTGTCGTAGACTTCGAGCTCACCGCCGGCGTTCACGCGGGCAGCTGCCGGCACCACCGCCGAAAGGGCGGCCGTCTGATGTGTTCGAGTACGACGTGCCATGAGCGTTGGTCGGATGCCTGCCCGAATCAGGAGGCGCGCGCCGCATCAAGGCCAAAAGCCGAGTGCAGCGCCCGCATCGCCAATTCCATATACTTTTCTTCGATGACGCAGGAGATTTTGATTTCCGAGGTGCTGATCATCATGATGTTAATCCGTTCCCGGGAAAGCACCTCGAACATTTTGGCCGCCACGCCAGAATGCGAACGCATCCCGACCCCGACCAAGGACACCTTGGCGATCGATTCGGTCACGGCGACCGATTTGGCCCCTACCGATGTGGCGATCCGCTCGATCAGTTCCACGGATTTGGCCAGATCCACACGCGGGACGGTAAAGGAGATATCGGTCAGTCCGGCTTGACTGACGTTCTGAATGATCATGTCCACGATAATGTGGCCTTCCGCGACCGGCCCGAAAATCTTCGCGGCGATTCCCGGTTGGTCGGGAACGCCCACGATCGTAATCTTGGCCTGATTGCGGTCCCCGCTGACCCCCGACACCATCACCCGTTCCATGTCGGCATCTTCTCGTGTCACGAGCGTTCCCTTTCCATCCTTGAAACTCGACTGCACCTCGATCGGCACGTTGTACTTGGCCGCAAATTCCACCGACCGGCTCTGCAGGACCTTTGCGCCTAAACTTGCGAATTCCAGCATTTCTTCGTAGGACACTCGATCCAGGCGGCGGGCCGCCGGCACCACATTGGGATCGGCCGTATACACACCGTCCACATCGGTAAAAATGATGCACCGGTCAGCCCGCAAGGCCCCGGCCAAGGCCACGGCCGTCAAGTCCGACCCGCCTCGTCCCAAGGTCGTCACGTCGTTTTGCGCGTTAATCCCCTGGAAACCGGCGACGACCGGCACCACCCCCTGATCGATGGCGTGGCGCAACCGCTCGGCGGTGACGCGGGTGATTCGGGCCTTCGTGTGCGCATTGTCCGTCATTATGCCAACCTGGCGGCCGGTAAACGAACGGGCGTCGATACCGCGCCCCCGCAAGGCCATCGCCAACAAGGCGATTGTGACACGCTCCCCCGTGGAGAGCAGCATATCCAATTCTCGCTCATCCGGCCGCGAGGTCATTTCATGGGCGAGGCGAATCAGCCGATCGGTTTCCCCGCTCATGGCCGACAGCACCACGACCACCTGATGCCCTTCGCCCTGGGCCTTGGCCACACGATCGGCCACCCGGTGGATACGCTCAACCGTGCCGACGGACGTGCCGCCGTATTTGTGAACGATCAACGCCATGCATGCCTACTTTTTCACCAATCGCACCATCAATTTCAGCGCATCGCGGGCCGCCCCACCCGCCCCCGTGGCCTGAGACTCGCTAAACCCAATTCCAGGCGCGCGCTCACCCACGGCCCCGCCTTCGGCCAGCACCGTCAGCGCTTGGTAGGTCGGACCACGCTGGCTGCTAGGACGATCGCAGGGATCGCACACCAGAAGCACTCGCCCCGGCCCCCGGCTCGTCAACGCCTGTACGAGGGGACCGACGAGGTCCCGATCAAACGCCTCGACCGCCTTGAGACTATCCGCCCCATGGCTGCCGGCATCGGCCATGGCAGCCAAGTTGACATGCACGTAGACCAGATCCCGTTTGGCCAACTCCCCGATCGCCTGACGTCCGAGCGCCGTCAGCGCCGTCAGCGCCGCCACCCCAGCCTCTGCGCCATCGGTCTCCACGCTGTCAAACCCGGCACACACGCCCATTCCCTTATGGAGCGGGCTCAAGGAGACCATCGCACCGTTGAGCCCCAGCTTTTCCGTCAACGGCGGCCATTGAGGCGAACGGCCCTGTCCCCACAGCCACATGCAGGTGGCGGTATGTTGCCCGGCATCGCGCCGGTCAAGGTTGACCGGATGGTCCCGCAAGACCACGACCGATGCATCCATGAGTTTGCGCAGCACCTCCTCGCCGTCGCCGCTCGGCAGGTGCTCGCCGATCGGGTGCCCCTGCACCAACTGCGGATCCCGACAGGCCGCCCGCGACTTGCCGTTCACCCACACCATGTAGTGCTGGTGACCGGAGCCGGGATAGAACTGAATCACCTCGGAGCCGATCCCTTCATTGAGGGCCTCGATCAATTCCCGCGCCGATTCCGTATCGATATCGCCCGCGGTCGCATCCTCTAGCATCGCCAAGGGGCTGAGCTTCTTGGCATCCGCATACGCCTGGCGAGTGGTGGACGCATGCTCGGAGCGGAGCGTCACGAATTGGGCGCGATACACCACGTCATGCTCGCCGACGGAGATGCCCAATCCCACCGCCTCCAAGGGGGCCGGCCCCGTCGAATATTTCTTCGGGTCGTAGCCCAGGATGCTGAGCCCCGTCAGTTCCCCGGTCGGCGCCACCCCTTCAACGGGCACCGCCACCCACCCGAATTCACCCGTCCTCGCGAGACGATCCATATGGGGAGTGGCTGCCGCATCCAGCAGGGACTTCCCTCCCAATGACGACTGCGCCCCGTCCGCAAACCCTTCTCCGTGAATGATCAGATATTTCATGCGTGCGACTTCGGCGACCTACCGGCTGCCTCCCTCCACCGACGGCTGATTCATCCCGAGCACCTCCGCTTCGCCATTCAGGGCGCCGGGATGACCTCGCCCTGCTGACGCTTCCTGGTTTCGGGAGGGGGACCCCGGCCCGGACACCCTCCCCGATGTCAGACACGAAGGAGCCGCGCAACCTCGTCTCGACTGGCCTTGACGGTCGTCGGCTGCACCGACACTTTCATGGCCGTGTCCGGATCCTTCAACCCATGCCCCGTCAAGGTGCACACGACCACTTCTCCCTCATGGATTCTCTTTTCTCGCCACATCTTGGCGATTCCGGCCACCGAGGCCGCCGAAGCCGGCTCGCAGAACACGCCCTCCTCCTGCGCCACCAGCTTGAAGGCATCGAGAATTTCCTCGTCCGTCACCATGTCGATGTGTCCGGAGGACTCGCGCACCGCTGCCAGCGCCCCCTGCCAACTGGCCGGATTGCCGATCCGGATGGCCGTCGCAATCGTCTGGGGTTGCTCGACCACATGGCCCAACACGATCGGGGCCGCGCCCGCGGCCTGAAACCCAAACATCCGCGGAAGCCGCGAGATTTGTCCCGCCTTGCGATACTCCGTGTAGCCCTTCCAGTAGGCGGTAATATTGCCCGCATTGCCCACGGGGAGCGCATGGATCGTCGGCGGCTCTCCCAGTAGATCGCACACTTCGAATCCGGCGGTTTTTTGGCCTTCGATCCGGAAGGGATTGACGGAATTCACCAGTTCGATCGGATGGTGCTCCGCAAGTTCCTTGACGATCGTGAGCGCCTGATCGAAATTGCCTTCGATCTGGATCACCGTCGCCTGATGCATCATGGCCTGTGACAGCTTGCCCAAGGCAATCTTGCCAGCCGGAATCAACACGTACACGGCAAGGCCCGCCCGTGTGCCATAGGCCGCCGCCGACGCGGAGGTGTTCCCCGTCGACGCGCAAATCACCGCCTTCACCCCGGCTTCGCAGGCTTTGGAAATCGCCAGCGTCATGCCGCGGTCCTTGAACGACCCGGTCGGATTGGCCCCTTCGAACTTCAAGTACAGGCGCACCCCCGGTGCGATTTTCGCGGCGAGCCTCGGCGAGGGCACCAACGGTGTGTTGCCCTCCAACAATGTCACCACCGGCGTTCGTTCCGTCACCGGCAGGAACTTCCGATATTCTTCGATCAGCCCGCGCCACCCAGTCATGGTCTTCTCATTCCGTTCCACGCCCACCGCCGATCCTCGTCGGTTATTCGTCGGGACCCTCTACGCGAATCAAGGTGGTCGGTTCGGACACAAACGGCATTCGATTGATTTCACGCAAGGCGGTTTGCACGGCCCGCTCCGTCGCCTGGTGAGTACGAATGACCACCGGCACCGTCTGCCCGTCTTTCCGGCCCTGCTGGAGCACCGTTGAAATACTGATCCCCTGCTGACCCAAGACACCGGCAATTTGCGACAAGACACCCGGCTGATCCACGACCATGAACCGCAAATAATACAGCGAGACGATGTCGGCCATCGGCCGTACACGCAGCGGCCGACGTTGATCCTGCTGAAACGACGCCGGCGGCACACGCCCCACGCCGCCAGTCACCAGATTGCGCGCAATCGCCAGGATATCGCTGACCACCGCACTGCCGGTCGGCATCGATCCCGCGCCACGCCCGTAGAGCATCACGTCGCCGACCGCGTCGCCGACCAGCTGAATGGCGTTGTAGACCCCGTTGACCTGTGCCATCGGGGAGGTCACGGGAATCATCGTCGGATGGACTCGCGCCTCGATGTCGCCGTCGGCCATTTTGGCGATGCCCAGCAGCTTGATCGCGTACCCGAACTCCTTCGCGTAGGCAAAGTCCAACGGCGTCAGCTTCGTGATGCCCTCCGTAGAAATCTCCTTCACGTTGACCGGCGTGCCGTACGCCAGATTCACCATGATGGCCAGCTTATGGGCCGAGTCGATTCCCTCCACATCGAAGGTCGGATCCGCCTCGGCATAGCCGGCACGGGTGGCATCTTGCAGAACCTCGGCAAAGCTTCGGTTCTCTTGCGTCATTTGGGTCAGAATATAGTTCGACGTCCCGTTGATGATCCCATAGATAGACAAGAGGTGGTTCGCCGACAATCCCTCCGTCAGCGCGCGAATCACCGGAATCCCGCCCCCGACGCTGGCCTCAAACCCTAGATCAATCCCGCGCCGCACGGCAGCCTCAAACACCTCTTCCCCGTGCACCGCCAGCAGGGCCTTGTTGGCCGTCACCACGTGCTTCCCCTTTGCAATCGCCTCGAGCATCACGCGCTTGGCGGCATCGTAGCCGCCGATCAGTTCCACCACGATGTCGATCGCCGGATCGTCAAGCACCGCGCGGCTGTCGGCGGTCAGAACGCCTGCCGAAAGGGTGACCCCCCGATCACGCGTCACGTCGAGATCCGCGATCCGCACCAACTCGATCGGCACACCCACGCGGCGGCGAATGAGGGCGGCGTTGTCCAGGAGGATCTTGGCCACGCCGGTTCCCACGGTCCCGAACCCGACAATGCCCACCCCGACGCGGGTCTTCACTTCTTGGGCCCCTCCAGCTTCAGCGCCCGTTTGATGCCGCGGACCGCCTGCCGTGTGCGATGCTCGTTTTCGACCAACGCGAACCGCACGTATTCATCGCCCCCTTCACCGAAGCCGATGCCCGGCGACACAGCCACCTTCGCGTCCTTGAGCAGGAGCTTGGAAAATTCCAGTGACCCCATGGCGCGATAGGCCGGCGGAATGCGGGCCCAGACGAACATCGTCGCCCGCGGCATGTCCACCGCCCACCCGATGCGATTCAACCCGTTGACCAGGACATTGCGGCGCTTCTGATAGCGCGCCACGGTTTCCTTTACGCAATCCTGCGGACCATTGAGCGCGATGATGCTGGCGATCTGGACCGGCTGGAAAATGCCGTAGTCCAGGTAACTCTTGATCTTCGCCAAGGCCCCGATGATTTCCCGGTTGCCTACACAAAATCCCACGCGCCACCCGGGCATGTTGTAGCTCTTCGACAGCGTGAAAAATTCCACGCCGATGTCCTTCGCTTCCGGGATTTGGAGCAAGCTGGGGGCTTTGTATCCGTCGAACACGAGGTCTGCATAGGCGTAGTCGTGGATGACGATCAGGTTGTGCTCCTTCGCGAAAGCCACGACCTTCTTGAAGAACTCCAGATCCACCACCGCCGTGGTCGGATTGTGGGGGAAATTCAGAACCAGAATCTTCGGCCGCGGCTGGGTCTGCTTGTACGCCTGCAAGAGATCGGCAAGAAAGTCGCTGTCAGGCCGGAGCGGCACCCCGCGCACCTCGCCACCGGCGATGATGACGCTGTACATGTGGATGGGGTAGGTCGGCGTCGGCGTCAACACCACGTCACCCGGCCCGATCATGGCCAGCGCCAGGTGCGCAATCCCTTCCTTCGACCCGATCGTTACAATAGCCTCGGTCTCGGGATCCAGATCGACATTGCAGTTGCGCTTGTACCACGCCGTGATGGCATGGCGCAGTTTGGTGATCCCGCGGGAGGCCGAGTACCGATGATTCACGCCCTTTTTCGTCGCCTCGATCATTTTCTCGACGATATGCGGCGGCGTGGGCTCATCCGGATTGCCCATGCCAAAATCGATGATGTCCTCCCCCCGACGCCGCGCTTCCTGTTTCAGCGACTGAACGACGGCAAACACATAGGGCGGCAGACGTTTGAGCCGATAAAAATCCATCATGGGGCAGACAGGTCCACGCGGTGAAGGTGATTCATGTATTTGGAGAGGGCCTATTCTAGTGAAGCCCCTTAACATAGTCAATTTGCAGGGGATATTGCCTGTCGGCCCATCCCAGATGCCTGGAGACAGGCCGGCGGCGCGCCGGAGGGAGTTTGTGACAAGGGCCGACTGGTATGCCATAATGCCGCCCCGAATACCGAGGCGGGCCGTCCGCCCCCTCGCACAGGCATCCGTCCGTATCCGTCTCGTCAGGAGGAACCCGGTGGCACGTTTGGGCGTCAACGTTGATCATGTCGCGACCCTTCGCCAAGCTCGCGGTGGGCAGGAACCCGATCCGATCGAGGCCGCATTGTTGGCGGAATCGGCCGGCGCCGATGGGATTGTCGTGCATTTACGCGAAGATCGACGCCACATCCAGGACCGAGACCTGGGCCTACTCAAGGAGGTCATTAAGACCAAATTGGACCTGGAAATGGCACCCGAGGAGACCATCGCCAAGATCGCCTTGTCCGTCAAGCCCCACTTGGTGACCCTGGTCCCGGAGCGGCGCCAGGAACTCACCACGGAAGGCGGACTGGACGTGGTCGGCCAGCGGGACCGTATCGACAAGATCGTGCAACTGCTGCGAGAGGGGGGCATTCCGGTCAGCCTCTTCATCGAGCCCGATTTGGCCCACGTGAAGATCGCGCACAAGTTGTCGGTCGACTATGTGGAATTGCACACGGGGCGCTATGCCAACGCTCGCTTGGCGAAAGAAGAACAGACCGAATTCGAATCCATTTCTCAGGCCGCCAAGTTAGCCTTCAAGCTCGGCATGGGCGTCAACGCAGGCCACGGGCTGCACTATCGGAACGTCAAGCGGCTGACGCAGATTCCTGAAATCGTCGAATACAACATCGGACACAGCATCGTCGCGCGAGCCGTGCTCGTTGGCTTTGAGCGGGCCGTGCGCGAGATGAAGCAACTCGTGGGGTAGTCGGCCTGCACGACCGGTAAGGCGCTCACGCTCGGCTCCTCCCCCGTGTCCCTGTCTACGCACCTATGAAACTGGTCACCGCCGCCCAATCGCAGGCGTTGGATCGCCGCACCACCCGTGAGGCGGGCATCCCCAGCCTCACGCTCATGGAACGGGCCGGGGCCGGCACCGTCGCCGAAATACACGCCGCCTTCGGCCCAGTGAAACGCAAGCGGGTCGCCGTCGTCTGCGGCAAGGGCCACAATGGCGGCGACGGGCTGGTCATTGCCCGGCACCTCAAGCAGGCAGGGGCGAACGTGCAGGTGTGGCTGTTGCACCAGCCGGCAGCGCTCGCACCGGATGCACGGACCATGCTGACGCGATTTCGCCGTGCCGGAGGCGCCCGCCTGATTGGCCGCACCGCCGCGTCCAAGGCATGGACCGCCTCGCTTTCCCAGACCGATCTGATCGTGGATGCCCTGCTGGGGACGGGGGTCTCAGCATCGGTGACAGGCCCGTATGCCGAGGCCATCGAGGGCATGAACGCGAGCGGACGGCCCATCGTCGCCGTCGACCTTCCGTCAGGGCTCCATGCAGATACCGGCGCCAGGCTCGGTCAGGCCGTCCACGCCACACTCACCGTCACCTTCGGGCATCCCAAGCTGGGGCTGTTCCTGCACGACGGCATCGACTGCGCCGGCTCCGTCCGTGTCGTGGATATCGGCATCCCTGCCGACTACTCGGAAAGCGTCGACGCGACGGCCTCGCTTCTGACGGCAGCCACGATTCGCCGACTCATTCCCCCGCGCCGCCGCGCGTCGCACAAGGGTACCTACGGGCATGCCGGGCTGATCGCGGGCTCCCGCGGCAAGACCGGAGCCGCCGCCCTCGCCGCCCGTGGCGCGCTCCGGATCGGAGCGGGCCTGGTCACGGTGGCGACACCGGCAGGCACCAACGCAACCCTTGAAAGCAAGTTGTTGGAGGCCATGACCCTGCCGGTGCCCGACACCGACACGGCCGGCTTGGCGTTGAGCAGCCTCCAGCCTCTGCTGGCCTTTGCCGAGGAACGGACTGCTGTCGGCATCGGCCCCGGCCTGGGCCAACATCCGGAAACTGTCCAGACCATCCAAACATTCCTCCGTGCGGTCAGAGTTCCGTGCGTCGTCGATGCGGACGGCTTGAACGCGGCGACCCAGGGGAGTTCTCTTTGGTCGGATTGTCGGGCTCCGTTGATACTGACTCCGCACCCGGGGGAAATGGCCCGGCTGTGCGGACTCGAACAGGGACGAGCTGTGAATGAGGATCGGTTGGGCATCGCCCGTCGATTCGCAACCACCCATGGCGTGGTCGTCGTCCTCAAAGGTGCGCGCACCGTCTTGGCCCATCCGGACGGCCGCCTCGCCATCAATCCCACCGGCAACCCCGGGATGGCCACCGGCGGAACCGGCGACGTCCTGACCGGGATGATCGTCGGCCTGCTGGCGCAGGGATGCTCCCCCTGGGACGCCACCTGCGCCGCCACGTATATTCATGGTCTTGCGGGCGACCTGGCCTCGCAGAAACACGGAGAAATCGGCCTGATTGCCGGTGATCTCATCGAACAGATCCCCTATGCCCTTCAAACACTCCGTTCGTAAACAGCCGTCGCGACTGCCCTCGCGCCTCGAGCAGCCCGCCGGGAGGCGGATCGCCCGACAACCGGCGCCATGGACGCTGACACTGTCCTCCCCGGCAGCAACCAGGCGCGTAGGGTCGATTTTGGCCTCACAGTTGGCCGGCGGCGAGATTCTCGCCCTGCAAGGGGACTTGGGCGCCGGGAAAACACTGCTGGTCCGTGGTGTGGCCGAAGGGCTTGGCGCCTCCCAGGAACAGATCGCCAGCCCAACCTTCGTGTTGATCCATGAGTATCGCGGCCGGCTTCCCCTCGCCCACGTTGACCTCTACCGCATCGAACGCGCCGAGGAACTTGAGCATCTCGGGTGGTCTGACTATCTTGACGGCCAGTGGGTAGTGGCCGTGGAATGGGCAGAGCGCGCCGGCCGAACCTTGCCGAGTGACCGGCTTACCCTACGGCTGGAGCATCGGGGACCGCGCGCGCGTGAGCTGACCTGTATTCCATCCGGTCCGGTCGCCGAGGCCCTGGTCCAACGACTCCGCGGCGCTCTCCGAGCCGTCCGCCCGCAGGGAGCCCTCCGGAAACGGCCTTCACGCTCGCCTGCCAGCCCGCACCGCCCAGGGCGAAAGAGGCCTCAATGATTCGTATTGTCCTCGTCGGCCTGCTGTTGCTGCTCTCGTTGGCCTTCTTCCTCCAAAATCAGGAGCAAGAAGTCACGCTCCACTATTTTTTCGGTCTGCTCTCGTCCTCCACGCCGATCTACAAGCCGATTTTGTCGGCCTTTGTGGTGGGCATCTTCGTGGCCGGGATCCTGCTCTTCCCCGCCTGGCTCCAAGGCCGCATCGAGCTGCGCCGCCGCACCAAGGCGCTCCAGGAAGCGGAAGCCGACTTGGAACGGCTCCGGGCATCGCTCGGCAGTGCCGTTCGTGGCCCGCACAGTGCGTCCGCCCGTTTGGACGAACAGGACGAGTTCCATGAGTGACGCTGATGTCTCGCCGCTGATGCGGCAATACCTCGACATCAAGGCGGCCTATCGTGACGCCATCTTGTTCTTCCGCGTAGGCGACTTCTACGAAATGTTCTATCAGGACGCCGAGGAAGCAGCCCGACTGCTGAGTATTGCCCTGACGTCCCGGGACAAGGCCAGCGCCGACCCTGTCCCGTTGTGCGGGGTGCCCTACCATGCCGCCACCGGCTACATTGCGAAATTGCTCAAGGCCGGTCGCACCGTCGCCCTGTGTGAGCAGGTGGAAGACCCGAAACACGCCAAGGGATTGGTCCGTCGAGAAGTCGTCCGACTCTATACACCGGGCACCCTCGTCGACGCCGAATTGTTGCCTCCGACGGAGTCGGCCTGGTTGGCGGCGCTCTGCGCCGATTCTGGGCGAACCTCACGACAGACCACACACATCAGCCTGGCCGCCTTGGAACTTTCCACGGGATCCTTCACGCTCTGCCAGTTCGATGGTGAACGGGGGGAGGCCCAAGCCGCCGACGAATTGAGCCGGCTGGAGCCGAAAGAATTGTTGCTCTCACCGCAGCTCCCCGCGTCGCTACTGGCACGAGTGGCCGACCTGCGCGCCTGCCGACTCTCGCATCAAAACGCGTCACGCTTCGACCTCGGGCAAGCACGTGACCTAGTCAACAAACAATTCTCCAGCGAGATCGTCCAACGGATCGACACCGCGGATATGGCAGGCGGCTGCTGCGCCACGGGCGCTATCCTCAGTTACTTGCGCGAGACCCAGCCTAAGACCGATCTCCAACACCTCCGCCACCTCGACATCCGCCACTCCCACGAGGAAATGCGGCTCGATACGATGACCATCCGCAACCTGGAGCTGGTGCGTCCCCTGCACGAGCCGTCGACCGATAGCCCCCAGGGCTCGGCCACCTTGTTGAGTGTGCTGGACCGGACGGTCACCGTCATGGGAAGCCGGACCCTCCGCGATTGGATCGTACGTCCGCTCATCCAACTGGCGGCCATCCAGGCACGTCTCGACGCCGTCGCCGAGCTGCGGCAGCGGATGGAGATCCGCGTACACATTCGCGGCGCGCTGAAGCGGGTGCAGGACATCGCGCGATTGTCCAGCCGGATCGCCGTCGGACGGGCCTCCCCTCGGGACCTCCTAGCCCTCCACCAATCACTTGCCGCGCTCCCAGATTTGGCCGCGCCCCTCGCCACACTCGAGGCCCCTCGCTTCCGAGCACTGGCCGCCCAATGGGACGCCGCAGAGGACATCACCCAACGGATTGCGCGGACGATACACCCGGAAGCCCCTGCGCTGGCGCGTGACGGGGGGGTCATCCGCGACGGCTGCCATGCCGAAGTCGATGCGTTACGCGCGGCGATGCGAGACGGGAAGCAGTGGTTGATTCAGCTGGAGGTCAAGGAACGCGCGCGCACCGGAATCGACTCGCTGAAGGTCCGCTACAATCAGGTCTTCGGGTATTACCTCGAGGTGACGAAGGCCAACCTCTCGAAGGTGCCGCCGGACTATGTGCGAAAGCAGACCCTGGTCAACGCCGAACGGTTCATGACCGCTGAACTCAAGGAATTGGAGGAGCGCATCACCGGAGCGGAGGGCAAACTCATCGCTTTGGAACTGCAGCTCTTCGAGCAGCTCCTCCAGGAACTCGCCGTTCACACCAACCGACTCCAGGCAATCGCCGCCTGCCTGGCCACCGTGGATGTGTTGGCAGCCCTTGCCGAAGCGGCCGCCCTGCATCGCTATGTGCGTCCTGTCCTGGACGAGGGCGGCACCATTCAGATTACCGATGGCCGCCACCCGGTCGTCGAACGGCTGGCGCTGGAACATGGCTTCATCCCGAACGATACGCTCCTGGATCACGCGGACCATCGGGTCCTTATCCTCACCGGTCCCAATATGGCCGGCAAAAGCACCTATCTCCGCCAAGTCGCGCTGATCGTCCTCATGGCGCAAATCGGTTCGTTCGTGCCCGCCCGCGCGGCCCACATCGGCCTCGTCGATCGGGTGTTCACCCGTGTGGGCGCATCCGACAACCTGGCCGTCGGTCACAGTACCTTCATGGTGGAAATGACGGAAGCCGCCCACATTCTCCAACACGCCACGCCCCACAGTCTAATCTTGCTGGATGAGATCGGGCGCGGCACCAGCACCTACGACGGCCTCAGTCTGGCGTGGGCCATTACCGAATATATTCAGTCGCAGGTCGGCGCCCGTACACTCTTCGCCACCCACTACCACGAGATGACGGAATTGGCGGAGCAGCGCCCGGGAATCCGGAATTATCGGGTGGCTGTCCAAGAGCGGGATGGCGATGTGTTGTTTCTGCGAAAGATCGTGGCCGGCGGGGCCGATCGCAGCTACGGCATCCACGTCGGCAAGTTGGCGGGGCTGCCCCAGGCGGTCATTGCACGCGCTCAAGAGGTTCTCCTTCGCCTGGAACAGCCACCGGTCGCTCTCCCGCCCCAGCCGGCGACTCAGGTTCAAGTGTCCTTTCTCGATCCGCCTCTCCCCTCCTCCCATCCCATCCTGGATGAAGTGCGGCAAATGGATTTGTTTTCCATGACGCCTCTCGAGGCCCTCAACTTCTTAGCGGACGCCAAGCGCCGGCTCGACGCCTAACCGCGAAGCGGTCGGCCACGGACAAAAAAAGGGCGACTCCTTCCCGCGAAGAAGTCGCCCCTTTTCTCTACGCTACCGAACCGCTAGTTGATCAGTGATGCCCACCGCCACCGAGATTGTACTCGGCCGTCCAGGGGATCATCCCTGCGACTGGCTTGCCGCCCGGGATCATCACATCGTACTGCATCAACACCGTCGCCTCACCCTTAGGCGAGGTGTTCAACCCCTGCTTCGCCTTGGCACAGGCCGCATCTGCTTCGGTCTTGCCCGCACACTCCTTAAAGCGAAGGGCCGAGATGCTCAGGGTCTTACCCGGAGCGCCGGCGTTCTCATCCAGCTTCTTCACGGAGGAGATCACACGATGGTTCTGCTCGGTCTCTTGGGCCACAAATTCAACCAGCACGGTTTTGGAGCCTTCCGGCACTTCCTTCGCCGCCGCCGGACCAGAGTGCGGACGGGCCATGCCCTTCAACTGCTCCCAGACTTCCTTGTTGGCCGCATAGAACTTGAGGTTCTTGCCCGGATGCACCCTCTGCCACCACAAGCCGCTCTCGGCGTTGCCACCGAATACGGCGATATTCAACCAGACGGCTTCATCGTACGGATCAATGATGATCACCCGCCCCTGCAACGTGGTCGGCTTACTCATATCTCCCCACTCGAAGCGCTCTTGAAACGATTCAATGGCCAGCGCGGCGGAGGACATGGCCGCCACCAGGGCCCCGGCTGCTACGAGGGCCAACCCTTTCGTCTGAAGCTTCATGATTCGCCCCTCCTTCATCCTAAATAAAAGTCATAAAGAAAATTGCGCGTTCAAATGTCTACTTCAGCACCTTGAAATCCGTGATGGTCCGCCCATCGAGTGTCACTTCCATCGCGACCAACTCCTGGGAGGCCTTGATCAACCGATCCATCAGGGCCTTGTCCTTGACATTCAGACGAACGGTGGTGGCGGCATGATACCAACCAGAATAGGGATTGTTCTTGTCCGTGCCACCCACGAAGCCCCACGCGCAGCAGCTGACCAAAGGATCTGGCGGCTTCACATCCAAATCGGTCGAGGAACGACCTGCGGGGTTGCCCGAAGCCGGTTCGCCCGTGTTCCAGTACTGAATGCCGAAGAGGATTTCCCCATCGGGATTGTCAGCCCACTGGGACCACACACGGCCCTTCAGGGTCTTGACGACTTCACCCTTGAGCATCTGGCCACCGCCGACAAATTTTTCGGCGACGCCCCCCGCGACATCCGCCGCGAAGGTCACACCGGACGTCAGCATTCCAATTGCGGCAACTGCCGCTGCGGCTATGACGACAACCTTCCTCATCAAAGCACCTCCTTCATGAAATCGAACCAACAATGTCCAACGACCCAATCACTCTTCGACAATTCCCAACGAGAATAAGTGCACCACATGAAGTCTCTCGGCGAGCAACGAAGGGTTTGTGACGCAACCTCCTTTCTACTCTGCCCGATGACTCCTTGCAAAAAAGTACGAAAATTGCGCCTCTGAGAAAAAGTGGCGAGATGGTATAAAAATTGTCACTCTGAGTCAAGCAAATAACAGCACGAAAGTGGGAGAACAAAAAGTGATGGAAACTATTTAGAAATCAATATCTTGCGATGTTTTCTCAAAATGCTTTTTCGAGCAAGTTTAAAGAAAGATTAGCAGAGACTAATGTACTGCGGCCGTCAACGTGCGTTCTGAAACAGGCCCCAATGCGGTCAGAGAACGGGAGCGATCGTCGAACAAGCGACGACTGAGCGCATGGACTTGCCCCATGGAGACCGCATCGATCCTAGAGACCATCTCGTTCAAGGACACTGGCGCGCCAAGATACAATTCATCCTTGGCCAGCTTGCTCATACGTCCGTGGGAGCTCTCGAGCCCGAGCATGAGACTGCCCTTCAGGTGGTTCTTGGCTAGGACTAGCTCGTTCCGGGTGATGCCATCCCGCTGGATCCGACGGATTTCTCGACAGACCACCTCGACCACCCGGCCCGCCTCACGGCTGCGCGTGCCCGCGTAGATGGTCATCGTCCCCGCATCGGAATAGGTTGAAAGATAGGAATAGATGGAGTAGGCCAACCCTCGCTTTTCCCGGACCTCCTGAAAAAGCCGGGAGCTCACACTGCCCCCGAAAATGGTATTCAAGACATGCGCCGCATACCGATTGGTATCCGAGGCCCCGACCCCCTGCAGACCCATACAGAGATGCACCTGCTCCAATTGCTTCCGCTGCACAAGGACTCCGCCGGAGACGGCCGGCGGCTGACGGTGTGCGCGCGGCTGCGTGGGAGCCCGGAATGGTCCGAAGAGTCGCTCGATGAGTTTGGCAAGCGGCCGTTCCTTAAAATGCCCGGCGATCGCCACAATGGTCTGCCGGGGATCATAGTGCGTGCCAACATACCGAAGCAGATCACGTCGTCGAAGCGACGAGACGGTTTCCGGCTTCCCTAAAATCGGCCGTCCCAAGGGATGGCGGCGCATGACTTGCTCCGTATGCAGGTCTTGCAGCAAATCCTCGGGATCATCTTGCACCGTGCGAATCTCTTCCAAAACGACCTGTTTTTCCTTCTCCAATTCTCGCGACGGAAAACACGAGCCGTGAAAGAGGTCGGCTAACAGGACCAGGGCCTGCTCCAAATGCTGGTCGAGCACTTTCACATAAAAGGTGGTCGTTTCCCGCCCCGTAAACGCGTTCATTTCGCCCCCAAGCGCGTCCATTTCCCGGGAAATGTCACGAGCCGTCCGCGACTGGGTCCCCTTAAAAAACATATGTTCGAGAAAATGCGACAGGCCCTCCTCGCCGACTTGCTCATCCCGAGAGCCGACATTCACCCAAATGCCCACGGTGACGGAACGGAGCGTCGGGATCGACTCCGTGACAATACGAAGACCGTTGTCGAGCTGGAATTTGCGATACACGGTGTGACCTCCACGCATGTTGGAACGCCGTGCCACATGGCCCCCGGAGCGAGGACCGAGGAAGAAGGATCACCCCACACTGGCGGAGTAGCCGTGGCACGAAAACTGCCCGCTCTCACAATATCGCGGGAGAGCGGGCGCGTCGTCCGTGTCCCGGACGGGACGACACCCTTAGGTCGATGCGGGTTCCTTTTCGGGTGCCGGCGGCGCCATCGCCTCCTTGCGGCTGAGGCGAATCTTGCCCTGCTTGTCGATCTCCAGCACCTTCACAAGAATTTGCTCACCTTCCTTGACCTCGTCCGTCACGGCTTTCACCCGGTGATGGGCCAGCTGCGAGATATGCACGAGGCCATCCGTGCCAGGGAGCACTTCCACGAACGCGCCGAAATCCATGATCTTCCGAACCGTCCCCAAGTAGGTCCTGCCGATTTCGACTTCCGCCGTCAGTTGGCTGATGCGGTCGATCGCTTTCTTGGCCGAGGCTTCGTCGGCCGACGCGATCGACACATCGCCCGTATCTTCGACGTTAATCTTCACGCCGCATTCCGCGATGATCGAGCGGATCATCTTGCCGCCCGGACCGATGACGTCCCGGATCTTGTCCTGCTTGATCTTCATCGTGAAGATCCGCGGGGCGAAGGCCGATAGGTTGGTCCGTGGCGCACTGATCGCTTCGGTCATCTTGCCGAGAATGTGCAGCCGGCCGACACGGGCCTGTTCCAGGGCGTCCTTCATCAGCGCCGGCGTGATGCCCCCGATCTTGATGTCCATTTGGAGCGCGGTGATCCCGTTCTTCGTACCCGTCACCTTGAAGTCCATGTCACCCAGGTGGTCTTCCAGGCCGAGAATGTCCGACAGCACCACGACCCGGTTCCCTTCCTTGATAAGCCCCATGGCAATGCCGGCCACCGGTTCCTTGATCGGCACGCCGGCATCCATCATCGCCAACGTTCCGCCGCACACCGACGCCATCGAGGACGACCCGTTGGACTCCAAGATGTCCGAGACGATCCGCAGGGTATAGGGGAACGCATCCTTGCTGGGGATGACTGCCCGCAACGCCCGTTCGGCAAGGGCACCGTGGCCCACTTCCCGTCGTCCCGGCGAGCGCAATGGCTTGGCTTCGCCCACACTGAACGGGGGGAAGTTGTAGTGCAGCATGAACGCCCGCGTGTACTCCCCTTCAAGGGCATCGATCCGCTGCTCATCTTCCATGGTGCCCAGCGTCGCCACGACCAAACTCTGGGTCTCTCCGCGCGTAAACAGGGCGGACCCGTGTGTGCGGGGCAGCACCCCGACTTCGCACGTAATCGGGCGAATGTCCGCCACGCCGCGCCCATCGGCGCGTTTCCTGGTCTCCAGAATCGTATTGCGCACTTCATTGTATTCGATCTGGTGGAACGCCAGCTTCACATAGTGACCCCGCTTGGGATCGTCCTCTGATTTCAATTGCTCCTGGGCCAGGCGGCAGATTTCGTCCAACTTGTCCTGTCGCGCCTGCTTGTCCGGAATCATGATCGCCTGCCGCATGGGAGCCACCACGATGGCCCGCACCTGCTCGACCAACGCCGGATCCACCTGCTCGACCGGCACTTCGCGCTTGGGTTTGCCGGCCTTCTTCCGCAGCTCGGCCACCGCACCTAAAATCTTTTTGATCTCGGCATGGGCCAGCTCGATCGCTTCGATCATCACAGATTCGGGCAACTGGGCGGCGCCCGCCTCGACCATCATGACGGCATCGGCCGTTCCGGCGACCACCAGACTGAGTTCGCCCGTCTCCAGCGTTTCCAAATCAGGGTTCACGACGAATTGACCGTTCACCCGCCCGATCTTGATCCCCGCCACAGGATGCTCGAACGGAATGCTGGAAACCGCCAAAGCCGCAGATGCCGCTGTGATGGCGACCACGTCCGTGGTGCCGGTCTTGTCGGCCGACAGCACGGAGGCGATCACTTGTGTTTCGTAGTAGTACCCTTCGGGGAACAGGGGGCGAATCGGCCGATCGATCAGACGGCTGGTCAGCACTTCCTTTTCCGAAGGGCGCCCTTCCCGCTTGAAATACCCGCCGGGGATTTTCCCTGCCGCGTAGGCGCGTTCCTGATAATCGACCGTGAGGGGGAGAAAATCTGTTCCCGGCTTGATGGTCTGAGACGACACGGCCGTGGCCAACACCACGTTGTCGCCGTAGGTGGCCAACACCGCCCCATCCGCCTGTTTTGCCATTCGCCCGGTTTCAAGGCGCAACCGGCGTCCAGCCACTTCGAGTTCAACGACATGTACCATAGGAGCGACTCCTTCCTGCCAGCCCCACAGATGCCCACAGACATAGGCTCACCCGCGCCTGGCGAGGGCCTGGGTAAGCCTATGTCCGTGTTCACCTGTGGTCTGCATCATGACGCCCGAAGCGATCTTCGGGCGTCTTGTGAATGTGGGACTACTTGCGGATTCCCAGCCGATCGCAGACCGACCGGTACCGTTCCGCATCCACGCGGCGCAGATAATCCAGCAACCGCCGACGGCGGCCGACCATCTGTAACAGCCCGCGGCGCGAGTGATGATCTTTCTTGTGCAACTTGAAATGATCCGTGAGATACCCGATGCGATTGGTCAGAATCGCAATTTGAACCTCCGGAGACCCAGTGTCCTCCTGGGTCCGCCGATACTGTCCGATCAAGGCATCCTTGTCCGCTTTTGCCAGTGCCATTTGCGTCTCCTCCTTCACACAGTGTCCGGCCAACGCGGCGCCCCACGGCCCCGCGCGCCCGCTAATCCCGTTCCTGTCCTCCCAACACCTTGCGAATCCGGATCCCGACAGGATCAAGACCGGACTGCGCTCCCCGCGTCGCGTCCTCAACAACCGTCCCTACCGCTAACAACCGCCCTTCGGTATCCTTGATCCGCACTTCACGCGCGCCGCCGGGCGTGATGCGCCGCAAGAGATCCGGCCCACACGCCGACCAAGGAACTCCAACCCCGTGCAGCACACGGGCCGCGGTCGACTCATTCACCGTCACGCACGGCATATCCGCCAACATCTCATCCAGTGCCAGCAGCTGCGGCCCGAGGCTGCCTTGCCCACCTAACCGACACACCTCGTCCAGCGACAACGCCCGCTCCACGGTCAAGGGGCCCACACGCGAGCGCTGCAGGCTGAGCAAATGCCCGCCGCACCCCAGGGCGTCCCCCAAATCGGCACAGAGGGTCCGAATATAGGTGCCCTTAGAACAGTGGACGCGAAGAGACACGTCCGCACCCTCCAGCCCCAACACGTCCAAGGCATGAATGGTGACCGTGCGCGCATCGCGCTCGACGGTCTTCCCCGCCCGCGCCGAACGATACAGCGGCACCCCGGCCACTTTCACAGCGGAATACATGGGAGGAACCTGGGCAATCTGCCCCTGAAATCGGCGGGCGACCTCACGCACCTGTGCAAGCGACAGAGGCGGAACCGGCCGGGCTGCCACGATCTGTCCGGTAGCATCCTGGGTGTCGGTGGCGACCCCGAGGCGCAAAACGGCCCGATATTCTTTGTCCCACTCCACCAAATACTCGGCAATGCGGGTCGCTTGGCCAACCAGGATCGGCAACACGCCCGTCGCAGCGGGATCGAGGGTGCCGGCGTGACCGACCTTGTCGCCGCGCAACAGTCCGCGCACCTTGGCGACGACGTCATGGGACGTCCATCCGGCCGGCTTATCCAGCGTCAGGACCCCGTGATGCAGTCGTGTTTCAACAGCCACGGTCATCGTTCAGACTCACCCGCTCCACCTGCTTCAGACTCTGAGATCGAATCCGACGCCTCGCCCGCCCCCGGACCGTCTCCCGGGCGGACCCGATCCAACAGCTCCAGGATCCGATCACCTCGTGGGCCACTCACATCTCGGTGGAACACCAATTCGGGCGTATACCGAATACCCAAGCGGTGCCCCAATTCCGAACGAATAAACCCGTTGGCTTTCGCCAGTCCTTCGGCCAGATCACGATCGGAATGCCCATTGATGAGCGTGGTGTAGTAGATCCGAGCCAAGCGCAGATCGTTGGTCACCGCCGCATCTGTGATGGTGACGTCCCGCACGCGAGGATCACGCACCTTGCGCATGAGGATGTCCGCAACCTCCATACGAATCTGGTCCGCCACTCGGGTGGCGCGCTTGCTGGCCGGCTTCATGATTGCCAGACTCCCCATCATCACAAGAGTTCGATCCGCGACTGCAACACCTCAATGGTGGGCACCGCACGAATCTGGTTCAAGGCCTGCTCCAACACCCGCGTGACGTGCGCGCTCTCATTGGCCACGCAAGCCAGCGCCAAGGTCGTCCGCTGCCACAGATCCAATTCGCCCACTTCCGCCACGGACAGGTTCAACTTCTTGAGCCGGTCCTTCAGACTGTGCAGCACCTGCCGCTTGTCTTTGAGCGAGTGCCCGTCGGGGAGAAAGATCTCGACCCTGCAGAGCCCCACGATCATCGCCGCCTGCCTCGCCCCATCAACACCGGTTCAGGGGAGCGGCTACAGCTTGGCTGCAAAACGATCCATCGCGAAATTCTCGATGACGTCGCCGACCTTGAGGTCGCTGAAGTTCTCTACGCCGATCCCACACTCGTAGCCCTGTTGCACCTCACGAACATCGTCCTTAAACCGGCGCAATGAACCCAACTTTCCTTCGTACACCGTCACGTGATCGCGCACGACACGCACACCGGAACTGGCGCGCGTTATCGTTCCATCGATGACGTAACACCCGGCGATGACCCCGGCCTTGGACACGTTGAAGACCTGCCGTACCTCCGCACGACCGAGCGTCCGCTCCTTGAAGGTCGGCTCGAGGAGCCCTTCCATGGCTGCGCGGATATCGGCGATGGCGTCGTAAATGACGCTGTAGAGGCGAAGATCAACGCCCTCCTGCTCGGCCAACGTGGCGGCCTTCGGCTCCGGACGCACGTTGAATCCGATCACAATAGCCCGGGAAGCCGCCGCCAACAGGACATCGGTTTCCGTGATGCCGCCGACGCCGTTGTGAATGACGCGCAGCTTCACCACATCCGAAGGCAGTTTTTCCACCGCCGCTGCCAGCGCTTCTGAGGAGCCCTGGACGTCCGCCTTGATGACGACCGCCAACTCCTTCATGTCTCCCTGCTTGATTCGGGCATAGAGGTCGTCCAAGCTGACCTTGGCTGGACCGGCGAGGTCGGCCGCACGTTGCTTCTGAGCACGCGCCTCCGCGATTTCGCGCGCGATGCGTTCGTCCTTGACGGCCATGAAGGTATCGCCCGCGGACGGAACCCCGGATAGCCCGACCACCTCAACCGCCGTGGACGGCCCGGCTTCCTGAATCTTGTGGCCGGCGGCAGGGAGCAGGGCGCGCACACGGCCGCTATAGGTCCCCACCACGTAGGCGTCACCCACATGCAGCGTGCCGTCCTGTACCAACACCGTCGCCACAGGCCCTCGTCCTCGATCCAGCTTGGCCTCCACCACGGTGCCTTTTGCAGGCTTGCGCGGATCGGCTTTCAATTCGAGCACATCGGCCTGCAACAGGATCATCTCCAGCAACAGGTCGAGGTTCTGCTTCTTCTTCGCCGACACTTCGACCATGATCGTCTGGCCGCCCCAGGCCTCGGGTATCAAATTGTGCTCGGCTAACGCATGCTTGACCCGGTCCGGATTGGCTTCAGGCTTGTCGATCTTGTTGACAGCCACAATGATGGGCACACCGGCCGCCGTCGCGTGATGGATGGCTTCCACGGTCTGAGGCATCACCCCGTCATCCGCGGCCACAACCAAAATGACTAGGTCGGTCACCTTGGCGCCACGAGCACGCATCGCCGTAAAGGCCTCGTGGCCGGGGGTATCCAGAAAGGTAATACGCTTGCCGTGGAGTTCGACGGAGTAGGCGCCGATATGCTGCGTAATCCCCCCCGCTTCCCCCTCGGCGACTTTCGTCTGGCGGATGGCGTCCAACAGCGAGGTCTTGCCGTGGTCGACATGGCCCATGATGGTGACCACTGGAGGCCGGGTTTCCAATTTCTCCTCGCCCTTCCACTCCGCCGCCTCTTCCAGCAGTTCGTCGCCGGCTTTTTGCACGGCGACTTCGACCTTGACCCCGAACGCCTCGCCGATCAACGTCGCCAACTCCAGATTCATCGGCATATTCAGCGTGAGCATCTGCCCCGCTTCCATCAGCTTGCGCATGACATCTGCCGGACGCTGCCCCACCAATTCGGCGAACTCTTTCACCGTCGCACCGGCGGTCAGCTTCACGCTCTTCTTGCGCGGCTTCGTAATCTCCGCCACCGGGGTGGCCCCGGTGTGGCGAGCTCGTTCGTCACGCCGATGAACGGAAATCGTCCGCAGGTCGCCCCACCGCGTGGCGTCCTCATGCACCCGCACATCCTCCCCCTCCCGCTCACGCGTGCCTGGCTTCCTCGGCTTTTTCGCCGGGGTCCGCGCACCACCCTTGCCCTCGCCCAAGTCTGGCCCCATCACGCCCTTCTTCTTGAGCGCGGCGGCCAATTCGGCTGGAGTAATCGGCGGCACTGAAGGCTTGACGGCGACCGGCGGCGCAGGCGTCGTCACCACGATACTGGGAGTTACCACGGGAGGCGGAGAGGCCGGAGGTGGCGGCGGCTCGACTTTCACTTCTACCGGAGAAGGCGGTGGAGGTGCTTCCACCACCGGAGGCGCAACCACCACTGGCTCCAAGACGGGAGACGACGCCGGAGATTCGACCACGGCGGCGACAGCAGCCTCGGCGGGTGCGGCGGCCTCCTCATCGCTCTTCTTTTTCTTGATCAGAATGCGGCGCTTATCCGGCTTGGCCGGCTCCTCTACCACAGCCGACAGAGCACGCCCTCCCCCAGATTTCGCCACGCTTCCGCCTCCCTCTGCTTCGTGCCGTTCACTCCCGGAGTCTTTACCCAACCGCTGGGCGGCTCGCCCTTCACCGGAACTGCCGCCCGGCTTAAGACGCGCCAGGACCCGCTCAGCGACATCGGTTTCCAGTGCGCTACTATGGGACGCCACGGTCACCCCGAGGCGCTTTAACTCGGCCAGTACGTCCTTGCTCTCGACGCCGGCTTTTTTCGCGATCTCGTATACGCGCATGACGCGCCGCTCTCCTGCTTAGGTATTCCCAGTTCCCGATTCGGCCGCCGCCGCTTCCGCTTCGCGCTGGGCACGGGCTTCCTCCAGCTCACGCTGCGCCGCGGCTTCTTCAGCCAAGGCCGCCCGAATTTCCTTGTCGCGCTCGACTTTTTCCTTCTCGTACTCTGTCGCGCTGATGATATCGATCTTCCAGCCGGTGAGTTTGGCCGCCAATCTGACATTTTGCCCATTCTTGCCGATCGCCAGCGACAGCTGCGAGTCGGCCACGACGACCAGCGCCGACTTCTTCTCTTCGTCGATGCCGACCTTTTCAATCGTCGCAGGATTCAACGCTTCGGCAATGAAGACGCGCGGATCCGTGGTCCACGCCACAATGTCGATTTTTTCCCCGCGCAGCTCCCGGACCACGGCCTGAACCCGCGAGCCCTTGATCCCGACGCAGGCACCGACCGGATCCACCGCCTTGTCCCGCGAGGCGACGGCGATCTTGGTTCGATCGCCCGGCTCACGCACGATGCCCTTGATTTCCACGATCTTTTCCGTCACTTCCGGCACTTCCAATTCAAAGAGCTTGGCGACAAACTGGGGGTGCGTACGCGTGAGAATCACCTGAACGTCTTTCGGCGTCCGCCGCACCTCAAGCAACATGGCCTTCACTCGATCGCCACGACGATAGGCCTCACGGGGAATCTGCTCCTGGATCGGCAACACGGCTTCGGTCTTGCCCAAATCGACCAGATAATTGCGCCGTTCCATCCCAATGATGACGCCGTTGACCAAATCGCCCTGCCGCGTCGAATACTCGCGCTGCACGACCTCCCATTCCGCCTCACGCACTTTTTGGAAGATCACCTGCTTCGCCGTCTGCGCCGCAATCCGGCCCAACTCATCCATTTCGATGACCGAGCCGATTTCGTCGCCGACCTCGGCCCCCTCATCCACCTTGCGCGCCTCGGCGATGGAGATTTCGGCCTTGGGGTTGGTGACCGTTTCGACGATCGTTTTCACCGACACGACCGAGATCTCCCCGGTTTTGGGATCGATCTCGACGTGGATATTCTCCCCCTGCCCAAAGCGCTTCTTCGCCGCGGTCTGAAGGGCCGACTCGACGGCACTGAGCACCCGTTGCTTGTCAATGCCCTTTTGGCGCCCGATCTCGTCGATGACGGCGATCAATTCCTTATTCATGGCCGACCATCCCTCGCTTGGCGTGATCCCGCGACTTGTCCGGCATAGGCCTGCTTCGAGGCCGCCGCGGGGAAAACTCCTGCTGACTCCTCCCGTTCGCTGCCGGACGACCGCCCGGCTCGGCGCCGCGCGCGGTTACCCCAGCAAGACGGATCCTCTGACTGAATGACAGTCTAAAATTGAACCTCAAGACGGGCGCCGGCAATCCAGTCCCACGCGAATCGTTCGACACGTTCCACTTTGCCGTGACGAAATCCGACGGTCACCCCGGCGTCGTCCACAGCCTGTAGTTGCCCGACCACCCGCCATTGCCCTTCGAACGGACGCGTGAACTTCAGGTTCACCGACTTCTGCAGCGCCCGCTCATAGTCCTGGCGCGTCTTGAAGGGCCGGTCCAGCCCGGGCGACGAAACCTCCAGCGTATAGGCGTACGGGAGCGGATCGGCCACATCCAGCGCGGGCCCGAGAGCCAAATGCACTCGCTCGCAATCGCCCAAACTGACACCGCCCGGCTTCTCAATGAAAACGCGTACGATCGTCCGAGGCCCCTGACCGACACACACCACCTCGACGAGTTCGATTCCCATGGCCCAGAGGATCGGCGCGGCAACCTCCTGCACGCGCTGGGCAACCTGGGTGCTGGTCATGAGCAGGAGAGGGTACCGACTACCGAACCACAAGGCCCATAAACAAAAAAGTGGGCCATCGCCCACTCCGAAATCGTCGAAACTCTATCACTTTATCAACAGTCAATGCAAGGGCACTCCCGGAGTCCTACCGCCGGGTCGCCGCCCGGAATCGGTCTGCCAGTCGCCGTGTCACCGGGCCGGGGATACCCCCGCCGATCAGGCCCCCATCCACCTTGACCACGGGCAGGATTTCCACCGTGGTCCCCGTCAAAAACACCTCGTCCGCCCCTCGGAAGCGTTCGAGGGGTAGGGCCTCTTCCCGAACGGCGATTCCCTCACCCCGTGCCAAATCCAGCACGAACTGGCGCGTAACACCGGCCAAAATCATCGGACCAGTCGGCGCCGTCCAGAGCTGCCCCCCTACGATGGCCATGACATTGCTGACCGAACCCTCGGTGATGAGCCCCTGCCGCACAAAAAGTGCCTCAAACACACCAGCTTCGACAGCCCGTTGACGGGCCAGGACATTGCCAAGCAGGTTGAGGCTCTTGATGTCGCACCGGGCCCACCGAATATCGTCCATCGTGAGGACCTCGACCCCTTGGCTGTGCAGCCCGGGAGCGGGGGGCAGGGACCGAAAGGTCAGAACGAGCGTGGACGTTCCCGTCTTCGGAAAGGCATGGTCGCGCGGAGCCACACCGCGCGTGACCTGGAGATAGACCTTGGTCTCTGGGAAGCCGGCCTGGCGAATCCCCTCGGCGATCAACTCGCTGAGGCGGATCGGGGTTTCGGGAACCGCCAGTCGAATAGCGTCCGCGCTGGCGAGTAAACGGTCGAGATGCGCGTGGAGATGGAAGGGCGACCCGCCATAGGTTCGGACCACCTCATAGACCCCGTCTCCAAACTGAAACCCTCGGTCCTCGATGGACACCCGGGCATCCGCGAGCGGAAGAAACGTGCCGTTGACGTAGGCAAGATCGGGCATGTGAAGGGTCGCTATTGGCCGGCGTCGATCAGGAACACCCGCCGATCTTCAGCGGTGAATTTCCATCCCATGCGTTTTTCGAAAAGCAGCCGATGCCGCCCCGGGCGGACCACGCGGAACTCGAAGGTCCGGCGGCCGGTGTCTACCGCGTTGTTACTGGCGATCCGCAAAAAATCGTCGTTCACGAGCGACAGTTCGGTTCGATCATAGGTGGGGACCCACTGCTCCCCACGCGTCCGATCCTCCCACAAGTGTATGACACAGGTGGTCCCAGGCTTCGCCGACATCACGCGCGTGACCGCATCCTGATCCGCTTTGGTACCGCTTGAACTCCCTCCCACCGGCGTGCCCCCCGTGGCTCACATCCTGCCCGACGACCCAAGGCTACCGTTTTCGGCGCCCGCCCACATAAATCGCGTTGCCATCGAGCTTCACTTCATAACTGCCCACGCAATACCCACCGCCATCGGTGCCTTGGCCGTTCCGCACGTCAAAGGCCAAATCATGCCAGGGGCAGGACACGACACACCCCTTGAGCCGTCCTTCGTGCAGCGGGCCTCCCTCATGGGGGCACAGATCATGAATCGCATAGATCTGCCCCTCAACATTGAACAATGCAATGGGCCTGGCCTGCACAGTGACCCGCTTGGCAGAGCCCGGTGGCAGTTCATCGACCTGTCCAACCAGTTCAAATCCGTCCATCACGAACCCTTCCAACCTGGCCCCCGAGTCCACGACGGAACACCGCGGGCGACCATATCATGTCACATGACCAAGGTAAACTTGAGCTCCATCCCCAGGGTGATCTGAGCCTCCCTCACCACCCCCGCGCGAGTTTGAAGGACATAGCGCGCATCGCTGGGTGGCGGGCCATAACGGGGACAGGGATCCTTCTCGCAGGGCAGGATGCCCTCCACGATATGCACGATATGCTTGCTTTCGTCGACCCAGACCATATCAACCGGAAACCGATAGGCCTTGGTCCAGACGCGATGCGGTCCTGACTGTTCGAAGATCAACAACATAGCCGATCCGGCCGGCATGTCGTTCCGGAAAGCCAGCCCAAACAGGAGTTTTTCTGGCGTGTTGGCCACCTCCCCTTCCAACTGCTTCCCGTTGGGAAACGTTACCAGAATCGTCTCCGTCTCCTTGTCGCCCTGCAGGATAACACTGAGCGACATCAGCAGAATGGCCATGGCCACCAGCACGCCGATCCGGTGTCGCTTATTCGTCGCAGGGGTCGGCGCTGTCGACTGACTCATGAATCCTCTCTTGCCGAGCTGGGCCGTGACCGCAACTCCATTGCAGGCCGGTGGGCACACGCTGGCTTGGATCGGCGACCGGGTCTCAGCCCACCGATGCGATCTGGGTGACGGAATGCTGCAAGTAGACTCGCCGGACGCCGCCTACAACAGCAGCGGCTCGACTGGCAGAACACACTGCATTGACCGAGCCCCCTAGGCCCTAGGACCCAAACAGATCAACAGGATAGGCCTTCTGCGCAGCGCCGTCCCCGTTGACTTGCCGTTTTTTCGCAGTCTAGAATGCGATCCTCTTACGATGCAACTGGCAAGATGTATTTTGGAATAGAGAACTCGTTATTTTGTCGCAAGACATTACCGTGTTCGTGTCGAGAAGGAGGCACTGGTTATGGCACTGTTGATTACTGATGAATGCATCTCCTGCGGGGCCTGTCTCCCGGAATGCCCGAACGAAGCCATTTTCGAAACCCGCGGTGACGCAGAGGGTAAGGGGTTTCATGTGGGCGACGGGCAAGGCGTGGGCGACAACATTTACGTGATTACGCATGACCGCTGCACGGAGTGCGTCGGGCACTTTGACGAACCGCAATGCGCGGCCGTCTGCCCGGTTGACAACTGCTGCATTTCCGATCCTGCGTATCCTGAAACGACCGACGCCTTGCTTGAGAAGGCCAAATCCCTGAACCCCGACAAGGCCATCGATCCGGCGAAGGTATGGAGCGGCGTCCGCAACTAGAGAGTGCCGATACTCTGAACCGAAGACCCTGCGGCTTTCCGGCCGCAGGGTCTTTTTCTTGCCTGCACTCCCTTTCCATAAAGAGTTGGCTTCGCGACCGTTCCTGGGTAGACTGAACGTATCGCCCCTCACTGTCGCGGGAGCGCGCGGGCTCCGCCACTCTTGCAAGGCTGGCTCGACTGAACCATGGTGAGCGCTCCTCATTGAACGGAGGTACGCCATGAGCCCCTTCAAAACCGCCTTCCTCGCCATCGCCTTCACAGCCACCATCCTCACCACGGCTGGGGCCTCGGGCCCTGATGTCGGCATGGTTATTGAGCGCTTTGTGTACCAGCGGTTTCCCAACGCCCATGAGCATTTCTGGGTCATCAATCAAGCCACCGTGGAAGAGGATGAGGTCACCGTTGATGTCAGCACCGTCGTGCGCGTCCCCCCACGGGAGGTACCCGTCGCTGAACGATTTCTACTCTTGATAGTGAACGGGCAGCTCGCGGCGGCTCAGATGGTGCCCCTAGACGGAGAGGCCGATTGTAAGCCCGAAGAAGCGTGACCGGATCCAGTCTGCAGAAACAAACAGCCCCAGGAGGAATAGGCTTTCCTCCTGGGGCCGCGAGAAAACCTGAACGGACAGTCTACTTGATCATCAACAGCTTCCCACCCACATGCGCCGCATGGAGATGGCAGCGATACGTCAGGGTGTTCCCCTGGGTCGCATAGAACAGGTCGCTGGTCGGGATACCGATGTACTTGGTTTCACCAGGCTTCAGGACCACTTCCGCCTTGATGACGAAGGGTGATCCAGCATTGACCGCATCGGTCATCTGAAAGCCATGCTCCGCGGTCGAATTGTTCGTCACCTTGAGCACGACCGGGCGGCCCGGGCGAACCTTGAAGTCAATGATGGTGTTTGGCGGATACCATGCCTTCATGTTGCCAATCTCGATGGCATACAGGGACGCATCCACGTCCAATTCCTTAAAAGGCTGACCCACCACCGAGCCCGTTTCCAGGTCACCGACTTCAACACCACCCGCCTGCAAGGCGAGGGCGCCGTTGACACCGACCATCAGCATCATGAGACCGAAAAAAACTGCGATAAACGTCTTACCCATGACTGACCTCCTTAGGGGAAGAGTAATGAGATGTACCCGAACGCCTCGTCCTTCGCTTTGATTTCAATAACGTCAAGTTCGTCGTGAAACCGCACTACAGCTCAACCGACCAGCAGAACAGCGCGAGCTTATAACATAGGGATTCAAATGGAAGCAAGGAGGAATTGCCCACCCGAATCCCCCCGGTTTCTCCAGCACGACCCGCGGTCTCGTCAGAAACCCGTTCGTGGGGCACGAACCAAACGTACTTGACTCTCAACGGGTTAGCTGATCCTGGATGGGAGCGTCCATCTCTCGTCCGATCAGCAAGTCGTACGGAGCAAAATCATCCGTGAGGATGGCTCCGGGGGGCCAGGGCCTCTCCCGACGCGTTCCCCAAAGCTCATAGACTTGGATCGGCAACCGTTGGTCCGCCATGAGTCGCTCGGCTTGCGCACGAACCGTGTCGGGCTGTTCTCGTCCGACCGGCACACCAGCCAGAAAAATCAGATTCCTCGCATCCCCCTGCTTGGATTTCCATGGTCCTTTCACCGAAAACGTCTCGATCGCAGGGAACGCCGTGCGAAGCGAGGCCACCACCGCTCGTTCGCGCGCCAGATCCGCCCCTTCTCCCGACGAAGCGAGATTGACCGCCAGGACACCGTTCGGCGCCAGGTGCCGCCGCACCTCCGCATAGAACTCCCGCGTGGTCAGATGAAACGGCACCAAGTGCCGCGCGAAGGCATCGATCCAAATAACGTCGTACTGGGTCGCGCGCCCTTGCAGGAACGCTCGGGCATCCTTGACGTACACGGAATGGTTGGCGGGGGGCGCATACTCGAAATAGTCCTGGGCGATACGAGCAACGGAGGGATCAACCTCGACCGTATCCAGCTCCATTTCCGGCCAGGAGCGGGCGATCCACTTGGCAAGCGACCCGCCGCCATGACCAAGGATGAGCCCGCGCCTGGCCTCAGGCACCCAGGCGAGCGCCATGACCATTGCCTGGCTGTAGGGGAGATATAGTTGAACCGGGTCCGATTTCCACATAACCGCATGGAAGGTACGGTCAAGAATGAGGTATCGAAAGAGATCGTCGTCACGAACCCGCAGCTGTTGATAGGAGCTTTCTTCCTGATACACCGGAGTGGGAAGCGTAAAGAGGGGATGCGCAGCCAGCCAGCTGCTCCCAACAAGCCCCACCCCGACACTGACAATCGAGACGACTCCTGACTGCCCTGTACCGACCGTCCAGACCAATCCCAGCAGAATCTGCGCGGCACCCAACCCGATCAGTAGGGCCTGCGTCCCCACCCAGGAAAGAAGGAAAAATGCCGTCCCCCAGGTCCCCATCAAACTTCCGACGGTCGAAACTGCAATCATGCGCCCGGTGCTGCGCCCCAGGTGCCCCATATCATGCACCGCCAACCGCAAGAGCGCCGGCAGCACGCCGCTGAGTCCGAACGCCGGGGGCGCCAGGAGAAGGGCCGCCGCCAGACAGGGGCCCCCGCGCGGATCATCCACCCACGACGACACCTTCATCAAGACGGCCTGGCCGGCACCCGCCAGCGCCAGTGTCCAGACACCTGAGAGCAAGAAGAGCCCCGCCAGCACACGCCCGCCGGAATACCGATCGCTCGCCCACCCGCCGAAGGCATAGCCGCTGCTCATCGCGGCCAGGATGACCCCGATGAGTGCGCCCCACACGAACAACGAATTGCCGAAAACCGGTGCCAAGAGGCGACTCCCCAGGATTTCCATCGCCATGACGATCGCGCCGGAAAGAAAGGCGGTCAATAACAGAAACCCGACCGGCCATTTGGTGGACGCAGGACTGAGCATGGCAACGGGCCTATCGAGAGCGGCCGACGGACTGTGGAGGGTGAAGAGAAGGTGGGTGCACCTAGGTGCCCCAGTTCTTGAAGTAGCGCAGGAGATCGCGAACGGACAGCAGCCCCACGATATCGTGATCATCGGTGACGGCGAGGTGACGAATACCGTGCTCCGCCATCACATCGCTGGCTTCGTGGGCGGTCCGGTCGATTCCAATAGAAATGATCGGCTGGCTCATGATTCGCCGCACCGGCTCCACGCGCGCATCCAAGTGCTCCGCCATCCCCCGGCGCACCAAATCGGTCTCGCTCACAATCCCGATGTAGCGCCCCTCGTCCGTTACGAGGAGCGCACCCGTGCGTTCCTCGCGCATGCGGGCCGCTGCTTCGCTGAGTGAGGCTGAGGCCGCTACGGTGCGGACCCGCCGATTCATGATGACGGCAAGCGGTCGCGCGATCAGCCCGGATTGTGAGGTCATCGCAGCACCGTTGTGACTCGTGAGGACGGAATTCTAAGCGCCGAATTCCTACACTGTCAATGAAGAGTCCTCCCGGGGGATGCTTCGACCCGCAGGGGCGTTTTTTCTTGTTCACTTTTGGACCTTCCAGTATAGTCATTGCATATTTGCCCCAAGGATGGTTCTCGCGGTCGTCCCGCACGCCCCTTGACCTGGCCCGCGCGACGAAGGAGGAAGGGTTCCATGCATATCAGTGTAATCGGGACTGGATACGTCGGCCTGGTGACGGGCGCGTGCTTCGCGGAGTTTGGCGTGAACGTCACCTGTATGGATACGGATGCCTCCCGCATCACCAGACTCGAAAAGGGTGAGGTCCCCTTCTATGAGCCGGGCATCACGGAGCTGGTTCTCAAGGGCATTAAGGAGAACCGTCTGAGCTTCAGCACCGATGTCGCCAAAGCTGTGGATAAGGCTCTGGTCATCTTCATTGCCGTCGGCACCCCTCCGAAGCCGGATGGATCGGCCGACCTCTCCTATGTGGAGCAAGTGGGTCGCGGCATCGCCAAGCATATGAACGGGTATAAGGTCATCGTGACCAAGTCCACCGTGCCGGTCGGCACAGGCGAAAAGCTGCGCGAGGTCATCAAGGCCAATCAGTCCGGAAAGTACGGATTCGACATCGTGTCCAATCCCGAGTTCCTGCGCGAGGGCTCGGCGATCGAAGATTTTATGCGCCCCAACCGAGTGGTGATCGGCGCAGACAGCGATCAGGCTGTGGCCATCATGAAGGACCTGTATCGCCCCCTTTTCTTGATCGAAACCCCCTTCGTCGTCACCGACATCGCAACGGCGGAAATGATCAAGTACGCCTCCAATGCCTTCCTGGCGACCAAAATCTCCTTCATCAATGAGATGGCGAATCTGTGCGAACGCGTTGGCGCAGACGTGCAAATGGTGTCCAAGGGCATGGGGCTCGACCATCGCATCGGCAACAAGTTCCTCCATGCGGGGCCGGGATTCGGCGGATCCTGTTTCCCCAAGGATCTGGCGGCACTCGTGCAGACAGGCGATCGCGCGGGCTTTACCATGCAGATCGCCGGTGCCGCCGCGAAGGTGAACTATGAACAACAGATGCGGATGGTCGGGAAAATCAGGGATGCGGCCGGGGGACTTAAGGGCAAGACCTTCGGGGTCCTGGGCCTATCGTTCAAACCTAATACCAACGACCTGCGTGAGGCTCCTGCGCTGACCATCCTGCCGGAACTCATCAAAGAAGGGGCGGTTATCCAGGCCTTCGACCCCGTGTCGATGGAGGAAGCCTCGAAACTCGTCCCGGGCATGACCGTCTGCCGCGACACCTATGATGTGGCTGAGGGCGCCGATACCCTGATCATCATGACGGAGTGGAACCAGTTCCGGACGCTGGACTTCGAACGGTTGAAGAAAATGATGCGGCAACCCGTGCTGATTGACCTCCGCAACGTCTACGACTCCGACCGCGTGACCCCCTATGGGTTCACGCATGTGTCCGTCGGTCGCAAAACTAGGCGTCCGGCACCGCCCAAGTAGCGCTCCCGCACGCTTCGGCGCCTCGGAGTGCTTGAGCACGGTGCCGGCTGGTGACGACCGGCGAGGATGCTCCGACTACGCGCTCGTCAATCGGGCCGGTGCGGCCTTCACTTCCGTCCCCGTCTTGGGCTTGTAGCCCATCCGATCCAGCACCTTGAGAATGCGGGTTTTCAGGCGATCATCGGCATCGGCCAGCGCCGTTGCCAGGGGCTCGACAGCCGGCTTGCCGATCTTGCGGATAATTTCCGTGGCGGACTGCCGGAGTTCATCTTCTTCGGAAACCAACAGCGGAATCAGAGGCGAAACGGAAGCCGCACCGATCTTGATCAGCGCATCGTAGGCGCGCTGCCGCACGTCACATACCTCATCGGCCAGGGCGTCGATCAACGGGCTCACCGCGCGCGTCTCGCGCAGCTCGCCCAAACTCTCCACGGCATACTTCCGGTTCAACCAGTGCGAGTCCTTGAGGTCGACCAGCATGGCATCGGCCTTGGCCGCATCAGGATCTTTGGCACGAATGCGGAAGTGTTTGGCAATGCGCTTGCCGCCTTCCTCCACAACGCGAATCGTCGCCCCGTCGCCGGGCTTGATCTGCTTAAGATCCTCAAGCACCTCCTCGGCCACATCCAGAACCACAGTCTTGCCGTCATAGGCGAGCAACTCCACCTCGATTTGGCGGGCCTCCGGATTGACCGCCACGACTTTCTCCGTGACCAGATTGAACCCGTCCTTCTTGGCGTTATCCTTCTGCCCGATCTGTATTAACCGCACCGGTTCGTCAGCCATGACCTACTCCTCTTGTAACAGCCTCGTTATCGGGTGTCGTCCTTCGTGGCAAATCCCAAACTCGCAAGGACCGCTTCCACGGTCTCCTGGACCAGGGTATTCTCGTCCTCTAACAGAGGTTTCAGGGATTCGACCGCTCGCCTGTCGCCCAGTCGGGCCAGCGCCTCGGCGGCGTTACGGCGCACCAACCAATCTTCATCCTGCAGCGAGTGCACCAGCGGCTCGAACCCACGGGCATCCCCGATGCGACCCAGTGCCTCGGCCGCATGACGGCGCACCATCCAACTGGGTCCCAACAACCCTTCGATCAGCGCTTCGACGGCCCGCACGTCCCCGATCTTCTTGAGCACCCGGGCAGCATCCTCGCGCAACTGGCTATCCTGAAGCGCCTCCACCAAACCGGGGACCGCACGAGCATCGCCCACGCGTTCCAGCGCCCACACGGCGGCGGAACGCACCGCCCCATCCCGGTCCTTGATCGCGCGAACCAACGGCTCCACCCCGCGAGGATCGCGCAGCTTGCCCAGGGCATGGGCAGCCTGTTCGCGGATGGCCCACTCGTCGCTCTCGCGCAACGCGTCCACCAGCGAATCGACGACCTCTGGCCCTATTCGAACCACCGCGCTGGTCGCGGCCTCACGGATGATGGCATCTTCATCGGCCATGAGGTCAATCAGCCGCGGCAACGCCTCCAGGCCTGCCTGTCCCAAACTGGCTACGGCATGGTCCCGGAGTGCCTCGTTCTCATCGCGTAACGCCGAAATGAGTTGTTCGATCCGGTCGGTTTCCGGATCGGCCATCTGATCTGTGTCGTGTTCCACGTTATCCACCGGTTTCCGCCTCCTGTGACTGCACGGCCTCCGCCTCGGCCAGGGCCGCCAGTTTATCGACAATCAGACCGGCATTGTAGGATACCAGGCCGTCTCGATCGCTCTTCAATCGCGCGAACAGTTCCGCTTGCGGGCGAAGTACCTCGACCTCTTTGATCTTGGCCAACGCCTCCATCGCAAACACCCGGAGCGGGCGCACGGGAATCGCATCGATATACAGCGCCACCGGCCGGGCATCGCCGATCAAGCCCAACGATTTGATCGCGTGTTCTTTCACACCGGTATCCTTATCGTTTGCCAACCGCGCCATCAGCGCCGGAACCGCGCGCACGTCGCCAATTTTCCCGAGCAGATCAGCGGCGGCTTCCCGGACCACCCAATCGTCGTCATCGAGATACTCGATCAGAATTTCCACCGCCGGACGGCCGATACCCAAGAGATCCATGACTGTGCTCATGCGGGCGTCCTCGCGCTCGATCGACCCTTCGACGTCCCGCAATGCGTTCATGGCGTCATCAATGCGCTCGCGAATGGCGCCCAGCCGCTTGAGCGTCCGGACGGCGATTTCCGAAATGGCCGGGGCCCCCATGGCATCGACAATCGCATCCGCCGATCGGGGCTCCAACAATTGCTCCAGAACGAGCGCGGCGGTAACTTTGGCCCCGTCGGGCCCCGACCGCAACGCGTCGCAGAGCGGATCGATGGCAGTCGGCACAGCCCCCACCAGGTTCGTCACAAGCCGACGCGTCTCGTCTTCCATCGGATCGTGGAGAGTCTGGACTAAGGCTCGGGCCGCCTCTACATCCAGCACACCGGCCATGTGAGCCAGCGCCTGCGCACCGGCCTGCCGAACGGCCGACTCCTCGCTCCCCAACAAACGAACCAGCGCCACCCCGGCTCGGGGATCCTTGATCCGGGCCAACATCCCGGCGGCTTCAATCTTCAGCGGAGCTGCACCATGCTCAAGGGCGTGAATAAGCGCGGTCACGGCCTTCGGCCCGCCCGACAGACAGGCGGCCGTTGCGCGCATGCGCCGCCAGTCCTCCTCATGGACTAACTCGCCGACCAGGACGTCAATGGTTTCCCGTGACATGGTCCTATCCCGTACGGCTAGAGACGCGCGGCTCGCCAACCGACCTTCCCGAGCGTCTCCTTGACATAGAAACGCACATTCTCATCCTGCGACTGTTTGAGCAGCGGCAACACGTGCGGCAGGGATTTCGACCCAAACCGGACCAGCGCCGCCGCGGCTTCCCCTCTCGTCACTGTGTGCAGCAGCGCGGCGGCCAGGGTCGGAAGCGCGCGTTCGTCTCCGATCAAACCTAACGCCCGTACGGCCGCCGGCATTGCCAACATCTCTTCGGTCCAGGCATCGCCACATCCCGCGATCATTCGGCTGACTTCCGGCCTGGCCGTTCCGTTGGCAATCGGTATCAGGGCCGGGACCGCACCCGGGTCGCCGATCCGCCCCAGCGCGTCGATGGCCAAGGGGCGGAGCCCTGGTTCCTCGATCACCTTAAGGAGAAACGCCGTCGCCCGCCGATCCGCAATCTCGCCCAGAGCCCGAATGGCATCCTCCCGAACCGCCGCATCGGCATCGTTAAACAATACATAGAGCAAGGGGTCGACGGCTTCCACCGCCTTCATCCTGCCCAGCGCCTCGACGGCATGCAGCCGGACCAGCCATTCGTGGTGGCCCAGGGCTTCCACCAAGTTGGACAAAGCCACCGGCCCCAGGGCGGCCAAGGCCAGCCCCGTTTCGACGCGCACGGCCTTCACCTTATCCTGCAGCAGCGGCAGCAACAATGGCACGCTCTCCGCCGCGCGAATTCGTCCAAGGGCCTTGGCGGCTTGCGATCGGACGATCCAGTTCAGGCTTTTCAGCGCCTGCACCAGCTCCGGAAGAGCCCGCTCGTCCCCGACTTCTGCCAGAATGCCCACAACTGCTTCCTGAACCCCTGGGTCAGCGTGCCGAGCAACCCCGGCGAGTGCCGGGACAGCTGCCTCGCCCAGTTGAATCAGGGCGCCAATCGCCGCCTGTCGGACCGACCGATCTTCGTCACGAAGCAGGAGGAGCAGCGGTTCTACAGCGCGCCGATCACCGAGCATCCCCAACGAGGTGGCGGCCTCTTCACGGATAGCCCAGTCCTCATCCCGGAGCGCCGCAATGTTTTCGGCCACGGCATCCGCCATCGTCCCCACTTGCCGCCTTACATGGCCCCTTTCGCAAAGTCACCCGACGGCCCGAACCGCCCCGTATCACCCAGCGGCAGATCGACCCGTTGATTGTCCGTCTGGCTCGAATCGATCTCAGCGTCTTCGACTGACGGGGTCCATCCCAATTGCTCCAGGGTATCGAGCGTCAGCTTTCTCAATGCGTCGGTGGCATTCAATCGGGAGGTGGCAAACGACCAAATCCGTTCGCCCTCCAATTGGAGCTCGGACGCCTTCGGATCGTGCAAGAACGCCACAAGTGGTTCAATCGCCGTATCCCCGATCAGGACAAGTGCGGCCGCCGCCTTCTCCCGGAGCACGCCGTCCTTCAGCAGCATGATGAGGTCGGGAATCACCCGCGGATCGCGGAAGTGCCCCAGCGCCGTCGCTGCGGCCTCCTTGATAAAGGCATCCTCGCTGACGATACAGCCCGGCGTCGGCGTCCCTTCCTGCTTGATCCCCTTGCCCTTCAGCGCGTTCAGCACGGGTGGAAGCGCCCGCGGATCGCCGATCATGCCCAGCGAGGCAATCGCATGCCGCTTCACGGCGCCGTCCTTCATGGCCTCGATCAGCGGATCGATGGCTCGCGCATCCCCGATCATCCCCAGCGCGATCGTAGCGTCCTCCCGAACCGCCCGATCCGGATCTTTCAAGGCCTCACACAGGGCATCCACCACCTTCGCATCCCGCACCCATGTCCGGCCAATCTGGTAGTCGGTCGTCATCCCACCCAATGCGCGCGCCGCATGACAACGCACCACAAAATCCTTGTCCTGCAGGGCCTCCAACAAGGGGTCGACCGAAGGCTGCCCGATGGCCACCAGCGCCGTTCCGGCTGTTTCCCGGACGATCTTGGAGGAGTCTCGAAACAGTTTCATCAACGTCGGGATCGCATTCGGATGGCCGATCCGGCCCAATGACTCCGCGGCGGCTGCCTTGACGGCACCATCGCGATCACGGCAGGCCACTTGCAAGGCCTCGATCATTCGTTCATCCCGAATCTCGCCGGCAGCCTTGGCCGCGTGCTCGCGCACCCTCCACCGCTCATCCTTCATGGCGGTGATCAAGCGGTCCACCGCGGCTGCGCCCAATACGGCCATGGCGGCAACCGCCTCGTTCCGAGTCTCCATGATGGGATCGTTGAAGAGCCTAACGAGCGCCTCGATCGCCTTGGGCCCACCGATTTTCCCCATGGCACGGGCAATATACGCACGGACGGACCAAAACTCGTCTTCGCCCGCCTGAATCAAGGCATCAAGCGTGCTCGGCTCCCCGCGCTCAGCCAAGGCCTTGGCCGCTTCTTCACGTGTCGCATCATCGACGTCCTCGAGCGCTTCCAATAGATCTTCTACTGCTTGAGCCATAACTCCCTCGCAAGGTTCCACAAACACCTGCAACCTGAACCCGCACACCTCTCTGCCGGCACGAGACAGTTCGCCCTAGTAGTCGCGCTGCCCGCCATAGGGATACATCCGACGGCAGTTCACGCGAAGCGTCTGAGTTCCCCGGCCATCCACACACTGATCCAGCGTCTTCGCAAAATCCAACCGCCCGTCCTGGGTCACCGTAAATTGAAAACTGAACGTCCAGGTCCCATACCAATAGGTGCCCGGCTTCAAGAGCAACTGTTTAGCCTGCTCGGTCCGATAGGCGTCGGTGCTGTCCGGATCATTGTTGGCCATTTCGGGCGTCACCCCTGGAACCTGCCAGAAGGTGGGAGGCTCCAATTTGGTCGCATCAAACAGGATCGGGAATTCCTTCGCCGGCGGGGGGGCTGCGTCTGCCACCACACCACCTTGGGTGGCCAAAAGTCCCGCACACGCCACTCCCATGAGCCAGAGGCGCCTCGTGGGGGCCAGCGTCATCCGCTTCATCTCTCTCAGGGGACTCATGGCCGAGCCTGTTCCGTGGTTCGAGTAAACACATCTTCCACCGGACGGCTCTCCCATTCCGTGTGGGTTTCCAAGCCCAAGGCCCGCATCACCGTCGCCCCGGTGTCGATGATCGAAACCGGTGCCGCCACACGATGCCCCTTCTTCACCCCTGCCCCGGATGCCATCCACAGGACCTGCGGGGGAGGACCGCCCGAGGGTTCAGCCGAAGCCCCGATCGGCGTCATTGTTGGGTCCCCGAAGCCCGACGCACCAGCTGGACTGATCGAGGTCACAAACACCACGGTAGACTGCAGAAGCCCAAGATCCCGATAAATGTCCAAGATCGAGCCCATCGCGTCGTCGATCATCTTCAAGGCGTCGCGATACGCCTTCGACGTCCATCCTTCTGTTGCACCGACACGCCCCGCCTCAGGCAGATGCAGGATCAAGAAATGCGGCAAGGAGGGGATGGCATGCCCGTAGCCATGCCCACTGGTCGCCTTCCTGAAATACTGCCGCACATACGACACGACCGTGGACGCACGGCATTCGGGCCTGAGGGCGCCACAAATCTGATGGTCGGTGTACGGCTCCGGTTTCGCCAGTTGGTACAGCGATTCATCCATATAAAAAATCGTGCTGTCTCGTCCCCCGCTCAGGTCCAGGTAGTCGAAGACTGTCGGCGGACGGGGATACCCGCGCGCAAACTCAAAGGAATTCCATGTCATGCCATGCTTCGGCACCGACATGCCCGTAATTAGGGAAGCCATCGTGGGAAGCCGAAGCGCCGGTTGCACGGCGGTCGCCGACCAGGTGACGGCCCCCTCTTTCACGAGACGGCCCAATACCGGCATCGTATTGCTCTTGAGGGAGTCCTGCCCGACCCCTTCAAGCACGAACAAAATGGCCTGTTTGGCCTCGGTCCCCCCACCAGCAGGCGGATTCACTGGGTGATTGGCCTCGGGGCGACTGGCTGCTCCGACCGCAGGCTGCCCGACAACCCCAGCGACCCCCAGCACCGCAACAAGACACCACCGACCGAATGCGCCTAGGGTCTTCTCCCCGATCAATCGTGTGCACACCATAATGCTCCCCTTCAGACTGAAACCCGCGCCGTCAGGCGCTATCCCATCCCGCACCACCAACGATTTCTTCCGAAGCAAGCTGAGTACCTTATCACGCGGTTTTTGGCAGTGACAAGGGCAGGAGCCCTGGTTCAGAGAAGCCGGGATGGCTCTGCTGAGGCTCACCAGGCTGGACCATTTCGTCCGAGAAGATGATTCGTGTATGATGGCCAGGTTTGAGCCTATGATCACGGACGCCATTACACACGAACTGTCGATCCCCTATCCATCGTTGGTTCGCCTCGTTTCGGTCAAGATCCGGAACCGCGGCGAGGTAAAGAAGATGGATGCGGGCGATCTGTCGCTTCGACTCGGGGACCCGGTCATCGTGGAGTTTGAGGGCGACCTCACCTTCGCCATGGTGGAAACGATCCCCTACACCGTTCCCTTCACGCCCCCCATGCGGATGATGAAACGCGTGGTGCGCCTGCCGACCGCGGAGGAGCGTAGTATCATCCAGCGACACGAGCAACTGGCTCGCGAGGGAATGAGTTTCTGCCGGGAGCAGGCCGCGACCCTGGGGCTGCGCATGAAGATGGTGGAAGTGTTCGCCGCCCTGGACCGTCGCCAGATTACATTTGTCTATACGGCCGAGGACCGCATCGACTTTCGGGAATTGGTCCGCATCCTCGCCCGCCGTTTCCACTGCCGTATCGAAATGCGCCAGATCGGCGTGCGCGAGGAAGCCCGGCGCCTGGGTGGCGTCGATACCTGCGGATTGACCTTGTGCTGCACGAGCTTTCTAACCGACTTTCTCCCCGTCAGTGTCAAGCAAGCCCGAAAGTTGGGGGTCGCCGTTGATGACCCCAAACTGCTGGGCCTCTGTGGCCGACTCAAGTGCTGCCTCATGTTTGAGGCGATGGAAGCCCAACAGACCAGCCCCCGTCATTCCGCTCTGATTACGCCAGGTTCGACCAGTAGTCGTTCCCACAAGACCGGTCCCAACCGGTAGTGCAACCTAGGGGGGGGCGCCCCTGCCTGCTTTCCCCCCCTCCTGCCACGGCTACCCCCGCTAGCAGGTCCTACAAGGGGGTGTTATGCTGAAGGCGATTCGACAGTCCTCTCCTGCGGAGGGAGAACGAGCCGCCGTGTACCATCCGGATCTGTGCGCTCACCCATCGCCTTCTGCGGTTTCCCCCTCACTCCTCCCTTGGTTGCGCGCAGTCGTCTGCTGTTTGTGCGTCCTTCCACTGGCCGCACAGGCCGAAATCAAGATCGTCTCAGCGGAGGGCGAGCATGTCCTCGGTCAGCACGACACGAAAGAAGAGGCCATTCGGCTGGCGACAGAAGCTGCCAAGCGCGATGCGTTGGAACAAGTCGCCACGTATCTCGAAAGCGTGACAGTCTCCACGGGCACCTCCTTGACGCAAGACGAAATTCGGACCTATACCGCCGGAGTCGTCAACGTGATCGACCACCGTGTGGCCCTTACGGCAGCGGGCGGCACCGTGACCGTCCACGTGGACCTCACAGCCCAGATTGATACCGACGAGGTCGCCGAGGCGATCAAGAAACTGCGCGAACAGCAGGACGTCCGCGAGGAGTTGAGCGCGCTCAAGGCCGAAGTGGATCAGTTGCAGCGTGAGCTGGATCAAGCCAACCAGACACTGGCCATGGGGCTGTCCCCCACGGAAGTCCAGTCCGTGACCGACCGCCGCGCCGAACTGCTGAATCAAATGCAATCGAACTTGTTGGTGCAGCAGGCCTGGATGGAATGGGTGATCGGTGGGCCCTACGTGTGGCCCTATGGGACCGGATACCCCTACGGCGTCTCCGTCCCCACATTGCTGGCGTGGGCTGGACAGCTCAATCCAAACAATCCGCACGTGCCGACCGCTGGCACCATCATCACCGCCCGCACAGGGGCCCCGCTGCCCCCCGCACCGCCGGTGCCACCTGCTCCGCCTGGGTATGCAGGCGCGATTCCCCCGCACCAGCAGCTCGTGGCGCCGCTCCCCGTTCCTACCAACGCGGCCATTGGGACCGTGCCGCCGGCAACGAGCCCTCAACGGCTCCACTCGCTCTTCCCACCAGGCACAGGAGGAAGTGCGCCACACGGTCAATCACCTGCGGGGGGGAGCACTCGTCGGCTCGGGCAGTTCCTGCCACCGCCGGGATACCGCGCCCCTACCGTGCCCCCGGGTGGGTGGCCATCAAGTGTCCCCCCGAGTACCCAACGATTGCCGTCGGTCTCAGCCGTGCCGCCGACCTATCATCCGGACCCACAGAGTAGCCGTAGTTTCTCTCGACTCCAGCAGACCTTTCCGGGTGCCATGTCGCGGACGGCTCCGGCGCCGACCACCTCGGGCCACACTTCGCCCCCGAGCGCCGGCCGATCAGGTGGACCCGGTGGACGGTAGTACACCATGAATCAGGAGCCCCTCGTCATGCCATCACATCGCCCGACCGGCTCTCCCCGGGCCCCTGTCCGGTGGACAGTCGCCAGCGGCCTGCTTTCTATTCTGTTGCTGTATCCGGTACTGGCGCCCGCCGAACCACGGTCGGACGTGACCGCCACCGCCGACCGAGCCTTCCAACTGCTGGACCAAGGCCTTCGCGAGTCCCCTGGGCTCCATCCTGTGAGGGATCCCGCAAACGACCGCTCGCAACCCTACTCCCCGGATCACTATCTCATCGGCACGGGTCAGGGCGACTTGTCGAAGGGACGACACACCTGCCAACGCATCGCGGAATTGGCCGCGCGCAGCGAATTGGCGAAACAGATCCGGGTCTTGATCAAGGAACACGCGGTGGACCGCACCCGTGAACGCTCCGGCCATCCCGTTGAGCAAGATGTGGAGGTCACGCGGGAGGAAATCGTCCAGGAATACCTGCAGGGCGTCAAGATTGTCGACCGCCGCATCGATGAACCCGCCGGCGTATGCCAGAGCACCGTGATCATGCCTCGCACGTCGCTCACGGCCGCGCCGCCGTCAGACCCCCGTCCGCCCACGCCACCTCCGAACCATTGACCTGTCCGCCCTCCCCACGATTGAACTCCGCGGAGGTTTTCAGGTAAGTACGTCTGACCATGCCCCATGCGAACAATTTTCAGCATTCGGAATACAGCCGGGCAGATCCGGGGGAACGCCTCGCCTATCGTGACTTGACCACGGACCCAGCTCCTGACTCGCCCGCCTGGCACGACCAGATGGGAGTACATGGCCAGCGACTCAGCCAGGCAGGGGTTCGCCTCGCGGTATTCGCACATGGCGCCCCACTCGGCACCGATCTGTTTGGCGCCCAACGGCTGGATGAAGTGGGTGGGCTGAAACGCGGGTATTCACGGGGCATATCCGGACTCGATGCGCTGTTGGCGCTGCTTCGAGAAGACACGAATGGGCTGAGCGGCCCGCCAGGCTGGCCAGTCCCACCCTGGACCAACGTGGCGACCTTGCAACGGGCGGTGGATGACACGGTCCGGGACGCCGCAAATTTTTCTCAGGACTACATTGACCGGTTCAAGAAGGGCGTCAATCGAGGAGCGCCGCGGCCGATTGCATGCGAGCGATACCTCTGGTCCTGCGAGGGACATCATCTCGGCCGAGCCCGGGCAGCCTGTGTGCTGCTTGAACAACTTCGCCAGTGGGCCGACTTCTATGGGCTGACGACCGGCGATCGCATCCTCGTCCAAGCCCATGGCCAGGCCGGTCTTGTACTGGCCCTGGTCTCGAATCTCTTGAATCCTGCCCCGTTGTCTGGTCGCCCTCAGTTATTCCACGCACTCGAGCTGGATGCCGACCAGTCGCCGTCCCCTCCCGTTACCCGGGCACAACTGGAGCAATTGGAGTCTGCCTTGGGTGAGCCGGGATTTTTGCGCGGCGCCGTCGTCGACGTGGTGACTCTGGGAACGCCTGTTCGGTACGGATGGGACCTCGACGGGGTGGGCGCACTCCTTCATCTGATCAACCATCGCGTGCTCCGGTTGGATGGCAAGCGCTGGTTGGCCAAGATGGAACTGCCCCAGGTCACGATGGAAATGCCCATCGCCTGGGGAGGTGACTACGTCCAACAGCTGGCGGTGGCGGGATCTGATGCCCGGCCGGCCACGCCTGATGCGCAGGCCATCAACAAGATGCTATGGGAATTGCTGGAACCCTGGGATGGGTTTGAACGGTGGCTAGAAAGCGCCCGGCGGTCAGTACGTTGCCCCAACGATGGCCAGTGCCGCCTCATCGACTACAAGGATTCGACCGGCTCGGCCACGGCCCGCGACCACTACTACGGGCACGCCGCCTATACGCGGATGAACGCGATGCTCTTCAACCTCGGAGAAATCGTGGCCGCGTGTTACGCTGCCTAGACTATCGCCCGCTTTTCTTGGCCCCGGCATGGGCGACCCTGTCGCTCAACGCCTGCACCTCCTGATCCGAGGGCGTCCGCTCACTGACCACCAGCTCGCCGCCTTGGCCGGACACGTAGGCCTTGAGAGCCTGCACCCGCTGCTCGGGAGTCTTCACCGTCTGCTCAACTGTCAAGTCTAGCCGAACAGCCGATACCATCCAGTATTTCGGCCGCACTTTGGTCTCCTGAAGATAGAAACCGCCGCTGGGGTCCCACCGCGCCCGCAAGCGGCCTCCTTGGAGGAGATCCTCCCGCGATCCCACATCCAGATACCGGGCATTGGATACCGCCTCGGCTCCATAGATGATCCCCTGCACCATCATCACCTCCTGCGCCAGCGTCGCGTCGAGACACGACTCGTGGCGGAGAACGGGGAGCAAATCGTTGGTCGTGAGGCTGATTTGGGTCGTATCGGCCAAACTGACCATGGCCGCTTGCTTCAGCGTGATGGCCCGTTGGATTGCCGGCACCAGAGGGGCCGCCTGAGCCAACATCTCCGAGGCATCCGCCGCAAGAGTAAATTGAGGCTGTTGTCCGGCCGCCCACAACTCGCGCAGCTGCTTGGCTTCGGGCATCCGCTGTTCCGAGATGATGCAGGCGTGCGACGCGGGCTTGGTGGCTCCCTTCTTGAAGGCAGCCCCGGGTTTGTAGGGTTCGGAGGTCGGCGGGATGGGAACCAGCCGGACATGCGGGAACGCCCCTGCCCGAAGATCCCGTTCGATGGCCGCAACATACCGCCTCTTGGCCTCATCGTAGGTGCTGACCACCGGCGCCGAGCTGGAACCCGGGGCACAGGCCGCGGCGCTTCCGACCAACCACAACCACATCAGGCACCGCTGCCACCCGCGCATTGGCCGGGACGTACCGACACAACCGGCGACGGTGCCCTTTCTGCCCATAGCCATGCCCCGACGCGTGCTAGAAGCCAAGTTCCTTTTCCAGGTCCGCCTGCCCTTTCTTGAACTTGCTCTGTTCACTCTGGCTCTTTTCCTTGATCGCCTCTTTCATGGACTCGGCGGCTTTCCCCGCACTCTTCTCCATCGCGCGTTGACGCTCTTCGATTTGTTTCACCAGTTGCTGAGCTTTGGGAGAGCCGGAAAACTTGTAGTACGGCTCCGCCATCCCAGCCGAGAAGGTGGCATCCCCTCGCTTGAGGAGCAGATCCCCTCGTTGTTCGGCCCGCGCCCTGGCCGGCTGGTCTCCCCCGGGCACAAATTGCATCCAGGCCGCGGCCTGTTCGAGCAGTTGCAGCGAGGCCGTTGCCGCCATCCCCGCCGTCGAAAGATCCGCGGTCAGGCCTCGGGCCTCCTTCTCCTCCTGAGCCATCAGGCGATCGGCGCTAGCCCTGGCTACCTTTGTGAGTTCCTGACGATACGCCGCAGGAGCCGCATACGGGGGTTCCACTCGAGCACGCTCGCTACTGATTCGATCGATATCCCACGCCGCCTTGAACAACCCCAAGTCCTGTGGCTTGGTTTGGACCGCCTTCAGCATCACGCGGTCCCCCTCGCGAAATTCACCGATGGCTTCCCACCAATAAAACGCCGAGGGGCTGTGAGTATCTTTCGAATACCAGAGCCCGGCCGCTTCGGCCTGCTTTGCGGCCTCCCGCCCCAGCTTGGGCATCTGCTGTTGAGCCTTGGCGATCAACTCCGGGGACGCACAATCGTCATTCGACAGCGTGCGATAGGCCGAGTACAAGACCCCGGCCTTCCCCGATTGCTCCGCCTTGGCCAACGCCGCCTTGGCCTTGACCTCAAATTCCTTGCGAGGCGCGTCACCTCCACAAATATCGTCCGCCCAACTCGGATTCGGCCCCACAACTACGAGGCCCAACAGCACGCCATAGACCATGCCTCCACGCTTGTTCATGGCTCCCCTCCGAGTCCGGACGGCTAGCGCCCCATCATCTCACGCAGTTTGTTGAAATCCACGCCCCCGCCTTTCCCCCCCTCGCCGCTCCCCATACCCTTCATCATTTCATCGAGATTGGGCGGTGCACCACGGCCCTTGTGGCTCTTACCTTTTCCCCCTCCCATCATGCCCCCCATCATG
>FKKE01001010.1_pt1 | contig 50289 bp, 41 predicted proteins | sample 1106331 | NCBI WGS metagenome assembly FKKE01 (sample SAMEA3931202, study PRJEB13176) | freshwater metagenome | biome: Drinking water system; feature: drinking water; material: freshwater | place: China | collected 2013-02-06 | reverse complement strand
AAATTCACCGAGAGCGTGACGGGGATTGAGTGGGACCTGGAAGACTTAATCGGGCGAGACGGAGTGACCAGGTTCGTCGGAAAGGAAGCCAACCGGCCGTTGAGAAATCTTGAGGATATTAAGCGGCGAATGGGGCCTGCGCCTTGGCTCTATCTGCTGGTGTACACGGCCACCGACCAGATTGCGCTGATCTGTCAGGAGCCGGGTGAGGGTGCCCGGCGGCATTGCCATGTGACCCATGACGAATGGTGGGTTGTGCTGGAAGGAGAGTTCGAGTGGCGGCTCGACGACGGTGTGATCAAAGCCGGGATGGGGGATGTCGTGTGTTTGCCGAGGGGGACTGTGCATAGCATTGTCTGCACGAGCCGAACTCCGGGCATCCGGCTGGCGTGCGGCGCCCGCGACATGGAGCACATCTATGTCGAATGATGGACGGCGTGTGGCCGTTGTCGTCGGCGCTTCCAGTGGCATCGGCCGGGCCACCGCCGAGCTATTGAGAAAACAAAATGTCACCACTATAGGCATTTCCCGGCGCCTTGAGGATACCGATTCAACGCGGCGATGTGATGTGCGCAATGAACAGTCTGTCGAGCGGGTTATTAAAAATATTCTCTCGACGTTCGGGCGGATCGATATCCTGGTGAATTGCGCGGGAATCGCTTCCCTAGGTGGCCCTCTCACGCTGACCGCCGATGAGTGGGAAGATGTGCTGAAAACTAATCTGATCGGGTCCTACTTCTGTTGCAAGCATGTGATTCCTCCGATGCGCGCACAGAGTTACGGCAGGGTAGTGAACGTCTCTTCGATCGCAGGGCGGGCATACAGCCGGACCGCTTCAGTGGCCTATACCTGTTCGAAATACGCGGTCATTGGGCTGACGAGACAACTTGGGGGGATATATGGAAAAGACGGGATCACCATCAACTGCGTCTGCCCTACGCACACGAAGTCCGAGATGCTGTTGGCGAACATGACACTCCCGCAGCTTAATGAGCTAGCGGCTTCAAATCCGCTCGGACGATTAGCCGAGCCGCACGAGGTCGCCGAGGTCATCTGTTTTCTGGCCGGCGATTCGGCCTCCTATGTGAATGGTGCCGTGGTCGATATCAATGGTGGCCTACTTTGAGGGCAAACCTCCTGTAAGAAGTATACAGGAATGGCAGAGATCTCTGAATGCGTCATCGCCGTCATCGGTACTGGCAGCATTGGGATGAAACACCTTGCGATCCTAAGTGGGATTGGGGGAGTTAGACCCGTCGCGGTGCCACGTCGCTCAGAGCGTCTCATCGAGCTACGCAGGGCTGGATATGCAGCTGCCGGATCACTCAATGAGGCAGTTGGTATGGGCTCCAGGCTGTGCGTGGTGGCCACTGATAGTGGCCGGCATGCGGAGGATGGCTTGGCAGCTATTGAACACGGTCTGGATGCGCTGATTGAAAAGCCATTGTCGGTCACAGTAACGACGGCAAGGGATCTCTGCCGAGCTGCCGAGCAAGGGCAAGGGAAACTGTATGTCGGCTGTGTGCTACGCTTCTCTGAATCCTTGAACCGGTTCAAGGAGTTGCTAGATGGCATCGGGCGCCCGCACTCCGTGCGTATCGAGTGCCAGTCTTATCTGCCTGAGTGGCGGCCAGCGCGCCCCTACCAGGAGTCATATTCCGCTCATACAGACGAAGGCGGCGTCCTACTCGATCTGATCCATGAGATCGACTACGCCGGCTGGCTCTTTGGCTGGCCCGCCGCGCTGCACGCGCTGGTACGGAACTGTGGGCGCCTTCAGATTCAGTCAGATGAATCAGCAGATCTCCTCTGGGAGACAGAAGGCGGGTGTGTCGTCTCGATAAGGCTTGATTACCTTTCCACCCCGGCACGGCGACTAATGACAGCCTTTGGCGAGGAGGGCGCCTTGGAGTGGAACGGTGTGAAGAACACTGTCACGCTGCTCAGGAAAGGTGCCCCCCCCCTGAAGTTTGTGTCCAGGCAGACGAGGGATGAAATGTTCTCAGCACAGGCGCGGGCCTTCATCCAGGCTTCTAGAGGAGCCGGTCATTCGCGACTCGTAACCTGTCAAGAGGGTATTAAGGCGCTGGCAGTCTGCGATGCCGCCAGGCGCGCCAGTACCAGCCGAAGAGAAGAATCTGTGGAGTATCTGTGAGCACTGCTGGCATACGACTCGCCGTTATTCCGGCCCGCGGCGGATCCAAAGGGGTGCCGCGCAAGAATCTCAGGATTCTTGCTGGCAAGCCATTGATTGCGTATGCCATTGAAACGGCCCTCTCCAGCAATCAGATTGATCGGGTCATTGTTTCGACGGATGACGTTGAGATTGCTCGCATTGCTGAAGAGTATGGTGCTGAAGTTCCGTTCATGAGGCCTCCGGAACTGGCGCGTGATGATTCACCGGAATGGCTGGTCTGGCAGCACGCGATGAGGACATTGGCGGCCAACGACGGGCCCCCAATAGAAGTCTTTGTTTGCATTTCCCCCACGTCGCCTTTACGGGCAGTTGACGACGTCGATCGATGTATAAAGACGCTGCAGGAAGGTGACGCGGATCTTGTCATTGCAGTGAGGCCGGCAGAACGGAATCCATTTTTCAATATGATTGTGTTGGACGAAAAAGGCTACGCTCGTCTCGTAGTCGAACCACCTCAGCCCATTCATCGACGTCAGGATGCCCCTCTCGTATTCGACATGACAACCGTTGCGTGCGCGGCCCGCCCAGAATTTGTTTTGAAGGCGAGATCAATGCTTGAAGGGAGGGTCAAGGCGATTGTTGTTCCTCCAGAGCGAGCCATTGACATCGATACGGAGCTGGATCTGAAGTTTGCAGAGTTTTTACTGAGCCACTCAGCCGTGCAAGCCGGTGATCAAAAATGAGCCTTAAAACGGTACGTGAGACTAAAAGATCCCGGATAAGGTCGCTTAAAGAGTTGATGCACTTGCAAGGTCAGGTGGCCTTGATCACCGGTGCCGTCGGGAAAATCGGGGCGGTCATCTGCGAAGCTCTGGCCGAACTCGAAGCCAGCCTGATTCTGCTTGACATAGATAAAGAAGGTTGTACCCATGTTGCTCAACAGATCCACGACACCTATGGTGTTGAAACACTGACGTTGCCGATAGATTTGACGAATGACGCAGCCGTGCGCTCGGTTCCGGGTCTAATCCTGGATCGGTTTGACCGGCTGGATATCGTGGTGAACTGCGCAGGCCTGGTAGGGACATCAGCACTGGAGGGATGGGCCGTCCCGTTCAAGGAGCAATCCTCGGCAACCTGGAGAACAGCGTTAGAAGTGAACCTAACGGCCCCATTTGTCCTGATCCAAGCCTGCGCAGAGTTCTTGGCCGCATCCGGGCATGGCTCAGTGATTAACATTGGCTCTATCTATGGCCTCGTGGGGCCCGACATGCGTTTATATAAGGAGACTGCTCTCGGAAACCCCGCTGCTTACGCGGCCAGCAAGGGAGGATTGCTCCAATTAACCCGCTGGTTGGCTGCGGTCTTAGCTCCAGAGGTGCGGGTCAATGCGATCTCGCTCGGCGGGGTCTGGCGTAACCAGCCAGAGGCATTTCACCAGCGATACGTCTCCCGCACGCCCCTGGGACGGATGGCCACAGAAGAAGACCTGAAAGGAGCAATTGCTTACCTTGCGAGTGATCTCTCTGCGTATGTGACCGGACACAATCTCGTTGTAGATGGAGGGTGGACGGCGTGGTGAACCGAGGCGTCAGCATTGGGAGGCGCCTCGTTGGTCCCGGACAACCGTGCTTCATAATCGCTGAAGCGGGTGTTAATCACAATGGTGAAATGGAAATGGCACTTCGTCTCGTGGAGGAGGCGGCAAAGGCCGGTGCTGATGCGGTCAAATTCCAGACATTCAAAGCCGAGCGGCTGGTGACCTGCCATGCTCCCAAGGCGCAATATCAGAAAGAAACGACCGGAGAAACGGAATCGCAGCTCGAGATGCTGCGCCGGCTCGAGCTGTCTCCGCGAGCGCATTGCGAGTTGATGGCCTACAGCCGCCAATGCGGCATTATGTTCCTCTCGAGTCCGTTCGAGGAGGAAAGTGCGGATCTACTTGGTGGCCTGGACGTCCCCGCTTTCAAAATTCCCTCCGGCGAGATTACGAATCTGTGCTTTCTCGCGCACGTAGCCCGCAAGCGGAAGCCCCTGATCGTCTCGACCGGCATGGCTACATTGGACGAGGTGAAGACCGCGGTAAGGACGGTAGAAGAGGCCGGAAATTCTGAGTTGATCTTGCTCCATTGCGTCAGCAGCTACCCTGCAAATCCTGCTGATGTGAATCTGCGTGCACTCCATACGCTTGGCGACACATTTAAGGTCCCCGTCGGCTACTCGGACCATACTCTGGGGACGGAGGTTGCGGTTGCCGCAGTGGCCTTGGGGGCGTGCGTGATCGAGAAACATCTGACGTTGGATCGCTCGCTTCCGGGGCCAGATCACCGAGCGTCGTTAGAGCCCGCTGAGTTCACGCACCTGGTTCGAGCGATTCGTGTTGTGGAGGCAGCCTTGGGTCACGGACGCAAGGAACCGGCCGCGAGCGAATCTGGGATTGCCGCCGTGGCGCGCAAAAGTCTGGTGGCAGCGAGGACGATTCCAGCAGGAAGTGTGCTCATCGAGGAGTTGATCGCTGTCCGGCGGCCGGGAACCGGCTTAGCTCCAGAGATGAAGGCCCGGGTGATCGGGCGCCGGGTGATTCGGGAGATCCCCGCTGGATCCGTTCTGACTCTAGAGATGCTTGCATGAAGACCATCGGGGTCGTGACGGGCAGCCGGGCCGACTACGGAATTCTGCGGCCACTCTTGCGCGCAATTGAGGCCGATCCAACCCTCTCATTGTCCTTGATGGTCACCGGCATGCATCTCTCGCCGGAGTTCGGGGCCACGGTCAAGGACATCGAGCGCGAGGGATTCCGGATTGATGAGCAGATCGAGATGTTGCTGGCCTCAGATACTCCGGAGGCGATCGGGAAATCAATGGGTTTGGGAACGATCGGCTTCTCGCAGGTGTTTGCCCGGCGACGACCGGATATCTTGCTGGCCTTGGGCGATCGGTTTGAGATACACGCAGCCGTCGTCGCGGCGTTGCCTTTCAAGATCCCGGTGGCCCATCTTCATGGGGGGGAGGCCACGGAAGGCGCGTTTGATGATGCCTTACGGCACTCGATCACGAAATTCAGCCATCTCCATTTCGTCGCGACCGAAGAATACCGCTGTCGTCTCATCCAAATGGGTGAGGAGCCGTGGCGGATCACGGTGAGCGGAGCCCTCGCTGTGGATAATATTCGGACCACCAAGTTTCTTACTCGGGAAGAGTTGGAAGCCAAGGTTGGGCTGTCATTGGACCGTCCGCCTCTTCTCGTTACCTTTCATCCGGTCACCATGGAATTCGAGCAAACCGAATGGCATGTCGGCGAGTTGCTGGAGGCGCTGAGGCAATTTGATCGACCGGTTGTATTTACCATGTCGAATGCGGATACGCAGGGGCGGCGCATTACCCAGAAGATCAGGGAGTTTGTAAGCAGGCACACGCGCTCACGACTTGTGGAAAACCTTGGGACCCAATCGTATTTCAGCCTTATGGCCCACGCGGCGGCGATGGTTGGCAATTCTTCGAGCGGCCTCATCGAATCCTCCTCGTTCTGTCTTCCCGTTGTTAATATTGGTACGCGCCAGAATGGGCGCGTCCGTGCAGCCAATGTTATAGACGTGGGCTACCGCCGCGAGGAAATTTGCAGCGGCATCAGGCAGGCGCTCGGGCCCGAGTTCCGAGCTAACCTGAAGGGCCTCAAGAATCCTTACGGCGATGGCCATGCGACCGAAATCATTATTGGGCGCCTTAAGCAGGTCGTGCTGGATGATTCGCTTCTGGTGAAGCGTTGGTGAATCTCGGATGATTTCCCCCCGGGTCGTCTGTATCATCCTTGGAGCCGGAGGGCATGCGCGTGTGCTTATCGACTGCCTTCGAATGTGTGGTGGAATTGAAATTCACGGCTTGTTGGACATGGATAGGTCGCGGTGGGGGACGCACTGGGACGATGTGCCGATCATCGGCGGAGACGAATATCTTAGCGTCTTGGGCCGACAAGGCGTAACGCATTTCTCAGTCGGTGTTGGCGCCGTTGGAGATCCTCTTCCAAGGCGACGCCTATTCCAGGCTGGGATCGCGGCGGGATTGACGCCGCTCACGGTGGTTCATCCTCGGGCAGTGTGTTCCGCCCGCGCCGCACTTGGGGCCGGGTGCCAGATCTTTGCGGGATGCGTCGTCAACGCTGGCGCGACAATCGGTGTCAACGCAATCGTCAACACTGGTGCGATCGTTGAGCACGACTGCATCGTCGGCGACCATGCACACGTGGCCACAGGGGCTTCTCTGGGCGGCTCCGTGCGCGTCGAAGATGGAGCCCACGTAGGTGCCGGCGCGACGATCCTCCAGGGAGTTGTTGTTGGCACCGGTGCGATCGTTGGTGCAGGGGCGGCGGTGGTGCATGATGTCCCTCCGCGAACAACGGTCGTTGGCGTCCCGGCGCAAGGGACGGCTTTGCCCAGGCAACTTACAAATGCTGCAGGGGCAGGATGAAGTACACCGTGAACCAAGGCAGATTGGGATCGCATCAGCCCATAGCGCATCCCGCTACGTCGCATCAACCGATGATGCCGCACGGGATCATGTTTCACCATTTCCACGGCGGCGACCGCCTGCCGCAGCAGGGATCCATCTCGGCGGACGATCTGGAGAGAATTCTCCGCGGGCTTGGTTCGTCGAGAATTCTCGACCCCGCGACGTGGATGGAACGACTTGAGACGAGCCGCCTCGACTCCAGCGACCTCTGCCTCACTTTTGACGACGGGCTGCTCTGCCAGTTCGACGTGGCGCTACCAGTCCTCGAGCGGCACAACCTGCGGGCCTTCTGGTTCGTATATTCCAGCGTGTTCGAGGGCCATGTTGAGAAAATGGAGGTCTACCGTTTCTTTCGCTCGCAGTTCTTCAAGGAGATCGACCACTTCTACGCGCTCTTCTTCGATAAGGTTTCCCGATCCGCGCACGCGGAGAGAGCCCGCCAGGTCGCCACGGAGGAGGCCGTCGAAGTCCTCCGTCATAGGTTCCCCTTTTACTCACAGAACGATGCCCGGTTCCGTCTCATCCGAGATCAGGCGTTGACGAGACACCAGTACGAACATGTGATGGACGAGATCCTCCGAGAGCGCCGAGCAGACCCAACGGCTCTTGCAAAAGGACTGTGGATGACCGATGACCATCTGAGATACTTGACAGAGCGCGGCCATATCATCGGCCTGCACTCGTATTCGCACCCCACCTCGCTTGCGCGCTTGCCGCGAGAGCGCCAGTGGGCTGAGTACGATAAGAATATGCGCCACATCTGGCGTGTGTGTGGAATTTCCCCGACGGTGGCGGCCCACCCGTGCGACTCATACAACGACGACACGTTGGAAATTCTGCGCGTTCTTGGGGTTCGCTGCGCATTCCGGTCGCATATGTCGACGAGGCGCAACGAGGAGGCGCTCAATCCGAGCTCGCTGGAGATAGCCCGTGAGGACCACGCGAACCTGCTGAGCCGAGTGAGCTAAGTGCAGTGTCTCATCAAGTAGCGGCATTCTCGGAATTCACGCTGCGCTTGCCCAGCGCATGGTGCTGAACCTGCCTCATACCCTTGCCAGTCCTGAGATAGACCTCCCACTAAATTAGAGAGTGCGGAATCCAATGAAGATTGTCTCAAGGGAGGCATAAATGGAAAGGAAGCCTCTTCAAATATACATGGGTGATCTGACCCACGACACGGTCGTGCTTGTGTCCGATACCATTCCGATCAACATTGGATTCATCGCAGCCTACGCAAAGAAAATTCACGGAGATGCAATTAAAATCTCGTTATTCAAGTACCCGCAAACAGTCATTAAGGCCATTGAAGAATCGCCGCCAGATGTCATTGCGCTCAGCAACTACTCATGGAACAGTAAGCTATCCGAACGAATCGCCGCGATTACTAAGGAGCATAACCCGGAGGTTGTCACTGTTCAGGGCGGAACCAATTTCCCCCATAAAGAGCCTCAGCAGCTCGAATTCTTATTGGCTCGACCCAGCACCGACGTCTACGTGGAGTTAGAATCCGAGATGTCCTTCGCTGGGCTGATTCAGCGTGTGTTGTTAGCACGGAATGGCAAGCCGGGGCTCTTCGATGAGCCGATACCTGGCTGTGTGTACCTTGCGCCTTCAACAAGAGGCTCAAAAGTCCCGGCTCTGGTGAAGGGACCGTTGCTTCCGCGCATCCGGAATTTAGACGATATCCCCTCCCCTTATCTGACCGGTATGATGGAACACTTCTTCGATGGCCGCCTTACGCCGTTCATTGAAACCAATCGTGGCTGTCCCTTTCCGTGCACGTTCTGCCACACCGGAGCTGACTACTTCAATAAGACCAACACGTTTTCCATTGAGAGAGTGACGCAAGAGATTGCGTATATCGCTCCGCGAGCGGCATCGTTTGGCATCGTGAATCTCCATCTTGCCGACACTAACTTCGGAATGTACCAGCGCGATCGGACGATCTGTGAAGCGCTGCTCGAAAGTCAAACGAAGTACGGCTGGCCTCGTCAGATCATGGCCACGACCGGCAAGAACAACAAGGAGCGGGTGATCGAGATTACCAAGATGATGGGCAATATTTTCTCGGTCAACATGTCGGTTCAGTCCATGGACCGGGATGTCTTGATCAATATCAAGCGTGACAATATCAGACTAGAGGACTACAAGAAGGTCAATCGACACCTGAATGAGCAAGGTCGCTCTACCAAGGGCGAGCTGATCATCGGCCTGCCGGGTGAAACGAGGGAAAGTTATGTCCGCGGTTTGGAGCAAATCATTGCAGCAGGTGTCAGTAGCATCTGCTCATATAGCCTCATGCTCCTGCACGGGACCGAATTCAAGGATCCCGACTATCGGGCGAAATTTCGGATCCAAGGAAGGCATCGGATTGTGCCCCTGAACTTCGGTGAGTATGCCGGAGAAAAAGTGTTCGATACCGAAGAAGTCGGCATTGCTTCCGGCAGCATGTCGTTTGAAGATTACCTCTGGATCCGCGGATTGAGTCTCTTCGTAGAGGTGATGCATAACGACCGTCCCTTCGACGAGCTGATTCGCTACGGAATCGATTTGGGCCTGACACGATTCCACATCATCGAGCGAGCCTACAATGCGCTTGACCGAGTCCCGGCGAGGGTGCGGAAGGTTGTCGACGGCTTTATGGAAGAGACTCGGTCAGAGCTCTGGGAATCGGATAGTGAGTTAACAGAGTTTTTCAAACGCCCCGCGAATTATTCGAGACTTGTACGTGGTGAGGCTGGGGGCAATCTCATTTACAAGTATAAAGCCATAAGCCTTGCCTTCTGCAACGCGGAGTGGGCGGAGTTCTTAGGAGCGATGCTGAAAGAGATTCTTCAAGAGAAAGAACACAATGAAGCGGCGCGCAGCCTGGCCGCGAGGGAAATCGATTTATTGGTTGAGTATGTAAAGAGCAAGCTGGACGGGGTTCTGAATGTCGACGGAAACGTGGCGCCCCGGTCTTTGGAAAGCGCGTACGACGTTGTTGCCTGGACTCAGAATGTAGCGGGCTACCCTCTCTCCCATTACAAGCTGACTCGTCCGGTCAGCTACCTCTTCGAGTATACCGATGCCCAGATGGCGGCCAGAAAAGATTACTTTAGACGCTACGGAACCGATGCCAGCGCATTGAGCAAGATCGTAACGCGAGTCAGCAACGTCGAGAGTCTGTTTAGGAGATTGCGCGTTCGCGATGCAGAGCTTGCGGAGGGGCGCACTTCAGAGTTGGATGCCGAGACCGACCAGTTTATCCGCTATACCTTGTCCAACTGAGAAGAAACTCGACTAATCATGCCATGGTATCCGGTTGAAACGCTGAGAAGCGGGGGCTTCGGAACGCGAGTGTGGCGTCCCGGAAACGTATTGAAGATCAGCAAGCGGGCAGCCGCCCCCCGATTTCACCGAAGGCCTTCCGCTCCACAACGCCCGGAAGGGGCGTGCCGGGAGGTGCGGAAGCAGAGCGCTGGCCCTTGCCGCTTCTTGGGCGAATTATTGGGACGCTGCACTAGCGCTCGGTCGACAATTCTGAACATAGCGCCGCTTTCCAGGCGGAAAAGGAGGCAGCAGGATGCCAGTGGTACGTTTTGAGGAGGTCTGCAATGAAAATCAACAGTCATAACGAGTGGGATAGGCTCCGGGAAGTCATTGTCGGTCGTGGAGGCACGAAGGCTTGCCTCATTTTCCAGAAACCAGGTCCGATTCCGCCGGACCTGGTGGAGAAAGCTCAGAATCTCGCCCGTGAGGCTTACCCGCAGTGGCTCGTTGACGAAATCAGCGAAGACCACGAGCAGCTCTGCGAGGTCCTTCGGAAGTATGGAGTGAAGGTCTACCGCCCGAACAACGAGAAGACAGAAAATTTTTACACCACACCGTTCTGGAGCGCTGCCGGCGACAACTGCTGCAATGCGCGCGACCTGCATTTGATTGTCGGAGACATGGTCATCGAGTCGCCCTCTCAGGAACGCCACCGATACTTCGAAACTATGGCTTACTACCCCATATGGTACCAATATTTGAAGGCGGACGGCTGCCGCTGGATCGTCGGCCCGAAGCCCTGCCTCCGCGACGGCCACATGGTCACCTACTATGAAGGCGGGCGGGACCAGTACGAGGATGGCCAGAAGTTCATCAAGCTGACCGAAGACGAGATTCTTTTCGAGGCGGCCAACACCGTCCGCATGGGCCGGGACCTGCTTTACCTCGTCTCGCGATCCGGCAACTACCTCGGCGCGAAGTGGATCCAGAGCGTGGTGGGGCCGGCCTACCGCGTGCACACCACCAAAAAAATCTACAAATCCAGCCACATTGATTCCACCGTGCTCTGCTTGCGGCCTGGCCTCGTCCTGCTCAATGCCACTCGGGTCACGGATGAGACCTGTCCGGAGATCCTGAGCAAGTGGCAAAAAATCTACTTCGACGAGATTGTGCCGACCCCACCGGCGGAAATCGACTTCCAGAACAATGTGCGCAAACGAGTACATGCCCAGCTTGCGGAACTCGGGGTCCAGAGCAATCTTGACTCATTGGCCTCAGACTGGATCGGCATGAACATTCTTTCGCTCGACCCTGAGACGGTTGTCGTGGACGAGCGCCAGGTTCTGCTGATGCGAACTTTGGAAAAACACGGAATCACCTGCGTGCCGGTCCGCTTCCGCCACTCCTACATCACGGGCGGAATCCACTGCAACACGCTTGACACTGTGCGAGACAGCAAGCTGGAAAGCTATTTCGACTAAAAGGAGGAGGGTAACTGATGGAAACGCAAATGGCGCTTGAATCCAATCAGCAGTCCTACGAGGAGCTGTATGCCTCGGGGAAGTTGTTCGTCCAATATCCTATGGACCATGTCATCCGCTTCCACGCCTACTACCTGAGTCAACATATTCGCACCGGAAGGCTGCTCGACTACGGGTGCGGGAGCGGCAACAACGCTGTCCATTACCTGCTCAATGGATATGACGTCCATGGTGTCGACGTGGCGCAGGCAAGCCTTGCCCAGATTCGGGCCCTGTTGAAGATGTATGGGCTGGACGAGAAGTACTTGGAGAAATTCCGCGTCATTCCTCCGGATACCACTACACTTCCCTACGACGACGGCTTCTTCGACGTAATCATTTCGAACCAGGTCCTCTACTATCTGGCGACCGAAGATCGAATCCGGCAGATCTGCCGGGAACTCCACCGGTGTCTACGGCCGGGCGGTCTGGTTTTCCTAACAGTTCTTGGCGCCAGGAACTACTACTTCACCCACTTCACTCGCCAATTTCACAACAAGGGCCAAACCAGTGAGGTCGTCATTGACGATCCGTCCCACCGACTCTACGGCCTTCGGGAGATGATCTACGTGGTCCGCGACGAGGCGCACCTCAAGCGTCTTTTTTCGGACTTTGAGCCGGTGAACATCGGCTATTTCGACATGTCACTTTTTGACATGAAGAGCGGCTTCCATTGGATCTTCGTGGGACGCAAACGGGCCTGAAAGCGGACGTCTTGCCTCCCTGGCCTGGGATAGCGGCAACGCCACATTTCGGCGCTGGATCGTAGGACCGTAGCTCTGCGCGAAGGCAGTTTCCTCTCAGCAACCGCGTCACAGTATGCACAATGCAGCTCTACCGATAAGCGGGAGCGTCACGTCTATTTCGTGATCATCGGAGGACAGCCAAAACGTCTGAGGATGATTTTGACTGAAAGAAGCTTGGAAGAGGGGTCAAGAGGAGCGTGCGCTCACACTGATGGGGGTGTAAACGCATGAACATATACGCCAACGTAGAACGGTTATGTATTGAAAGCGAAAGCACCTTGGGAGATGCGATTCGCCTCATGGATATAAGTCGACTTGGAATTGTGTTAGTCGTAGACCAGCTGAGCAAGTTGGCCGGCACAATTACCGATGGGGACATACGCCGCGCGATGCTGAGTCGAATGGATCTCGGCGAGTCAGTGCAAAGATTATTGGAGAGAAAGATGAATTCGCGGTTTGCAAGACCGATATCTGCGCGGGTTGGGGACGATCCTGATGCCTACCTGCAATTGTTACGGGAACATAATATCCTGCATCTTCCCGTGCTGGATGACGAGGGGCGGGTCGTCGGACTTGTCAGACTCGAGGATTTTCTGCCCGATCGAGACCTGCCGGTTGAAGCTGTAGTCATGGCTGGGGGGCGAGGCCGGCGGCTCCATCCGTTGACCGAGCATATGCCCAAACCGATGCTGCCCGTAGGGGAGCGCCCGCTGCTTGAACTTATCATTGAGCAACTGCGCGCCAGCGGTGTGAAAAGGGTACACGTCACGACCCATCACAACGGGGACAAAATAGTGGAGCATTTTGGTGATGGGCGACAATTTGGAGTAGAGCTCACCTACGTAGCTGAACATAGGCCGCTCGGCACGGCCGGTGGCCTTGGGTTGATCAATTCACCGGATGAGACGTTGCTGGTGATCAACGGCGATATTTTGACGCAGGTGAATTTGCAAGCCATGCTCGATTTTCATCGTGAGCAACATGCCGATCTCACGTTGGCCGTCCGCAAACATGATGTCCAGGTTCAGTTCGGCCTGGTCGAATGCGATGGGGTGCACGTTCGCGCTATTCGCGAGAAACCGGTCATGGACTTTTTTGTTAACGCCGGTATCTATCTCATAGAGCCGAATGTGTGCCGTCACATACAGAAGAACGAGTCATGTGATATGACCGATCTGATCCAGCGGGCCATCGACAGTGGTGAAGTGGTCGTGGGGTTCCCGATCCATGAATACTGGCTCGATATCGGGCAACCACCCGACTACGAGAAAGCGCAAGTTCACGCGAAGAACCAATTACTGAGATGACGAATCTGACAGGGACAAAGATTCTAGTAACAGGAGCAGGTGGCTTCATAGGGAGCCATCTCACCGAGAGGCTCGTCGAGCTGGGGGCAAAAGTACGCGCCCTCGTTCACTATCGTGCCGATGGCTCCTGGGGATGGATTGATCAGTCCCCTTGTAGAGACGACGTCGAGGTAGTAGCGGGCGATGTGCGCGACAGGGATAGTATTCTGCGAGCCGCACGGGATGCCGAGAAAATATTTCATCTGGCCGCATTGATCGGAATCCCTTACTCCTACCAATCGCCAACATCGTACATTCAAACGAATATTGAAGGAACGTTGAACATTCTGCAGGCTGCCCGCCAGTGCAACGTCGAACGTGTAATCCATACATCAACGAGCGAGGTCTATGGGACGGCTCGCTATGTTCCCATGGACGAGAACCACCCGCTTCAGGCGCAGTCTCCTTACGCGGCCAGCAAAATCGGCGCCGACAAATTGGCAGAGTCCTTCTTCCTATCATTTGGCCTGCCAGTAGTCGTCGTTCGGCCATTCAACACGTTCGGTCCGAGACAGTCGGCCAGAGCCATCGTTCCGACAATCATCAGCCAGTGCCTGAATGGGCGGACCGTTCGTCTAGGCAATCTCCAACCTGTGCGGGACATGAACTATGTTCGAGATACAGTGGATGGGTTTATTCGAGCGTCGGTCTGCCCGGAAGCCGTTGGGAGTACCATCAACATAGGATCCAGCCGTGAGATCAGCGTTGAGAATATCGCAAGGTTAATCGCTTCGCTTATTGGCAGCGACATCATTATTGAGAGCCAAGCCGAACGCGTTCGCCCTGACAAGAGCGAGGTCGAACGCTTGCTGGCCGACAATACCGCAGCGCGAAGATTATTGGGGTGGCAGCCATCCACAACTTTTGAAAAAGGGTTGCAGATCACGATCGAATGGATGCGGGAGCATCTCCGTGGTTACAGGTCAGGCCTCTACGCACTCTGAGAACCCGAGCGTTCCTCGGCCAAGTTGCATGATTCCCCTCAGTGCCCCTGAAATCCGCGGCAATGAGTGGAAATACGTCAAGGAATGCCTGGACACGGGTTGGGTGTCGTCCGTGGGCTCGTTTGTGGATCGTTTTGAGCAGGAGGTTGCAGCCTATGTGGGCGTTCCCCATGCAGTGGCCGTGATGAATGGCACAGCAGCGCTGCATGTGGGCTTACAGGCTATTGGGCTGCAGCCAGGCGAGGAGGTTCTTGTTCCCACGTTGACCTTTATCGCGCCGGTCAATGCAATCCGTTACTGTGGAGCGTTCCCTGTATTTGTGGATGCGCATCCGGACAGTTGGCAGATAGACCCAGAAAAGGTGGCCCAGTTCTTGAGGCAAGAATGTGTAGAGCGAGAAGGACATTGCTACAACCGGAGGAGCGGGCGGCTCATCAGGGCAATTCTTCCTGTGCATATACTAGGCCTTGCGTGCGACATGGATCGGCTTGTTGAGTTAGCTAGAGGATACGGTTTACAGGTAGTCGAAGATGCGGCTGAGGCTATGGGAGTCCGCTATCGAGGCAGTCATGTCGGGACTTTTGGCGACATCGGGATCTTTAGTTTCAATGGCAATAAGATCATCACGACCGGTGGTGGAGGCATACTGGTCACTCATGATGCGAAGAAGGCAGACTACGCGCGCTACCTTTCAACGCAAGCCAAAGACGACGCGCTTGAATATATTCACCAGGAAGTTGGTTACAATTACCGGCTCACTAATCTTCAGGCAGCCGTGGGGGTTGCTCAGCTTGAACAGCTTCAGGCGTTCATTGTTAAGAAGCGTGCGATTGCTGATGCATACAAGAGTGCATTAGGAACGATCGACGGCCTCACATTGATGCCCGCCCCTCCTGGCTGTGAAACAACGTACTGGTTGTACACCGTTCTTCTTGGCGAAGGGACAACGCTGGAGCAACGCAAGGAAGTTATCGCGCGGCTTCGTGGAGCAGGCATCGAGGCGCGTCCGTTCTGGCATCCGGTCCATGCCCTCGCCCCCTATCGCCACTGCCAAGCGTATCAAATTGAACACGCCGATCGACTCTACGAACGTGGTGTCAGCTTGCCATCGAGTGTCGGTCTTACTGAGGCCCAGTTAGATCACTGCGTGGCCGAGTTTCGCCGGTGCCTCACTCCGTGAGGCCAGTTGCGATCGCCGCAGCCGACTTCTGATCGTAGCGCGGCCTATGACACAACGCGTGTGGGTTATCGAACGATTGACTGTGCTTACCTGGGGGCTGACGGTCGTACCGGAGATTCTCAGGAGTCGTGGCCACGGAACCACCTGCTACGTATTCGAGGCTCCCCCCCTGGCATTCTATTTTGCGCGAATCACGGGGCGGCTGTTAGGAGTGCGCGTCGAGCGGCCGAAGTTTCGGCTTCTCGATGTGCGCGACGACGAAGAACTGCTGGTCCGTTTCCGGATCATGTATCAGGACTTGGCTGATGTAGTCGCAAATGTGATGGCGGACCCCGCTTTTCAGCTCTTTGCACAGGCGAATCCTGGAAATGGTCGAAGGGCCCTTTACATTGCGAAGAGTGTAGCATCGAACAGTTTCTCGGAGCGGGGAACCCTGTGGCGCGCGCTGCTGCTGGTGCTGATCTGCGACTGGATAAGGCGTCACCAATTCGGGGGGAGTGCTGATGCGGTGCTTTTTCTCCAGCGAAGGCTCTGGAGTTCTGGCATCCTACAATATGCTTCAAAGTATGGCTTTCGGATTGTCTTTACCCAGTTTGATCTTAACCTACGTCTCTCCCTCAAGGAGTGGGCCGGGGTGAGAAGACTAGCGTTACTCCGCACGCTGCGCTATCGACCACTAAGCCTTTTTGGATGGCCTAGGCCAGGCTCCGGGCAGGTGAAGCTGAAAACTCAACCAAACGTATTAGGAGATTGTCTTATTCGAAGTGGCCAACCCGGCTCGCCGCGGGTTGCCGTGGAGTATTATGGACAGTTCAACTTGGTCAACCCTGAGCTCCATTCAGATTTATTCTTCTGGCAACAAGGACCTCTAAAGGGAAACGAAATAGTTGTCATTTTTGGTCTCACAGCCAGTCCCCTTGATGAAGGCAAGTGGAGGGATCTGAAGAAGTTTGGTATCGGAGTCGTCGCTGTCCATCCAGGAGCAACGACGTTACCAGATGTGCCGATTTTTACTCACCGCTGGCAACATCCTAGCGGCGGGGGAGGCTCGAAGCTAACTTGGCTGGGGCATAATCCCGAGAGGAGATGGCTCCTGAACCGGACATCCGATTATCAGTTGTGGCGGGAGTACTGGGCGGACCTCTTTGCTACACATCGGGTGAAAGTCTACGTCACATGGTACAAGTTTGACGAGAGACATTGTGCTATCGCGGATGCTCTTGAAGCAGTGGGAGGCGTCTCGGCTGTGTATCAACGCTCTTACGAGCCACTTCCTTCTATCGATTGTGCTGCCGCTTCAGATGTCGCATTTTGCTTCTCGCAGAGGGCGGCTGCTTCGATGCAACGCTCCGGCTCGACCGTTCGATACTATGTGATAACCGGCTACCTTGGAGACCATCGGTTTCGGTTGGTGCGTCGCAGTGCTAGGATGATCCGGGATCGTTTACTTCGTGGTGGCGCACGGTACATTCTCGCTTACTTTGACGAGAATTCTCACGATGAAAGGTGGTGGAACCTAGGGCACACATTGACTCGTAAAAGTTACGCCTTTCTCCTCGAGCGAGTTCTCTGCGATCGCGAGGTCGGGTTGATAGTGAAGCCCAAGGCACCCTCGACGTTGCGCAGGAGGCTGGGGCCGGTGGCTGAGTTACTGGACCGCGCCGAGGCGACAGGCCGGTGTTACATGTTCAAAGAAGGAGAGATGCATGGGGCCTATCCACCAGCCGCTGCCGCTCTCGCCTCTGATGTGGCGATACATGGCCACCTCTGTAGTGGGACCGCTGGAATCGAAGCAGCCTTGGCTGGCGTTCCAACACTGCTGATGGATCGCGAAGGATGGCCCGTTAGTCCGCTTTATCGCTTAGGTGTCGGGCGCGTGGTGTTTACGAACTGGCAGGAGCTTTGGGACGCTGCGCTCCAATATCGCGCTCATCCAGAAAGCCTGCCCGGATTCGGTGATTGGTCGCCGGTGCTCGACGAACTTGACCCGTTCCGGGATGGGCGGGCGGCTGAACGGATGGGGACATACATCAAGTGGCTGATCGATGGCTTTAAGGCGGGGCTGGACCGGAGCACCGTGTTGGCTGACGCCGCCGAGCGGTACGGGCGACAATGGGGCATGGACAAAATCATCACGACCGAGGGGGCGGGCTTTCGCAAGAAAGTTGCGCACTCCGTCTAAGGGAAAAGCGCTGCTGGTCTCGCTGTCCGGATGGGTGAGAAAAACACCAATCGTGTGAAAGAAGGAGTAGCTGTGCGATTCGCGGTGGAATCTAGCGAACAGGCACCCCTTGGCGCCGTCCAATCGTGGGATCCTTTCGAATGGCTGTCGGCAAGATTCATTGGGATCACTGCACAGTTAGTTCCAACTCACTTGCAATCGCTGGTATTCAGTTCCCCGCTATCCGCCAGAAGCACGGATCTCTATCTTATTTGGCATCCGGGATATCGGCAACAATGTGCCGGCCGAATATACCTGGGGTTATGCTACGCCCTTCTCAAAGGATTCCTCAAAGGTGTCTCGAAGCTGATCTTTAATCCCACGACACAAGGTTACGCCTTGTACGGGAGGATCAAAAACTCCTTGCTCGTCGTAAGTTCGGTGTGTGGGGAGGAATCGCGCGACGCCCGATTTCAGACCCCCTACATACGGACGGCGGAAGACGATGCATTATTTGTGTTTGGATCGCTGAGAGAGCTTGGGGCCCGTGCCATACCGTGTCGCCGGCTGAGAACTCTCTTTCAGTTAGCCGCATGTCTCAAACTTCTTCAAGCGGGGATCCGCGCCGGAATCAGAGCCGATGGCCCGGTCATTGATCGATTAATCCTATTAGGGCATTGGGTGGCATGGGTGACGGCGTTGGACTGGCGATCACTCCTCCTGCTTGAGGACTCGCTCGCTCACGTTCTTGAAATGAATCAGGTGACCAAGCTCGGGTGTATCCATGAAATGCACGCCTATGCGAGGATTGTCTGGCGTCTCGCAGCCAGGTTCGGCGCAATGGCCTATACGCTACAGCATGCCGCAATCACCCGCGGAAAGCGGTGGTATTTCGCGTATCCTGAGGAGCAGAAGGCCGGCTTGAAACTCTCCGATGTGTTCTATGTCTATGACGAACGGACCGTATCTCTCCTGAGGCCATGGTTTCCGGAGACGCGGTTTCTGCTGGGATGCAGCCCTCGGTATGCGAAATGGGTGACCTGCCGTCCAACACCCCCTCCGGCCGGGGGCTGTGTGCTCTTCGCTGGCGGTCTGGCGAACTTCGACAATGAAGTGCTCGTCAACGCTTTGAAAGTATTAAGCCGGGGCGGGCTCGGTCCCGGCCGAGTGAAGTTGCGGCTACACCCACAGGCTCAGTTGAAAGCCGGGCAAAAATGGTGGCTTAGCCGGTTGAAAGCCAAAGGGCTGGTTACCCTATCGGAAGAGGCCGATTTGGCAAAGGATTTATCGGAGGCCAAAGTTGTGATCGGAATGAGCTCGACGGTTCTAGAGGAGGCCCTTTTAGCCGGGCGCCCTGTCATCCAGTTATGCGATGACAAATATCTGTTGTTCGTGGATCTGAAGGGCGTACAGGGCGTAAAGCGTGTTCATTGGGGGGAGTTGAAGCTTGAAACGATAAGTTCCTGCACTGCTCCTGATGCCGCTCAGATTGCCAGAGGATGGTTGGGGTTGACTCACCCAGTGGTGACGTACCACCGGCTGTTTGAAGCCGAGCAGACACAGGATCATGATGTTGTGGGCTGCTATTCGCAGCCCGAGCCTACCAGATGAACTGCCTCATCTTCGGCTACGGATACATGGGTAGGATTCGGCACCGCGTCCTGTGTGAGCATCCGGATGTCGAACAGATCATCGTCGTTGATCCCGCAATAGATCCATCGAGAGTGGGTTCAGGTGGGGTGCTGCTGTCCGATGGGAGAGACGTTCCGTGGAGTCGCATCGACGCAGTGTTCGTGTGCACGCCCAACAATATCACGGCTGATCTGTGCATCGAAGGGCTTTTGCAGTGTGGACATGTTTTTTGTGAAAAGCCTCCGGCCCGGACCTGGGACGAGTTCTGTCGGATCGCAGATGTGGCGGGGAAGGTTCCAGGGCATCACTTAGTGTTTGGCTTCAATCACAGGCTCCATCCCTCAATTCAGGCGGCCAAGGCATTGGTCGGGGACGGCGGGCTGGGCGAGGTCCTCTATATCAAAGGAACCTACGGGAAATCGGGGGGAGTTCGGTATCGGGAAAACTGGCGCAATAACCGGGCCGTTTCAGGCGGGGGAATCCTGCTGGACCAGGGCGTTCACCTCCTTGACATCTTTCAGTTTTTCCTCGGCCCCCTTACCCTCCGAGAGGCGCTTTTGGTTGACTCTTTCTGGAATTGCGGCGTTGAGGATAACGCGTTTGTCCTTCTTGAATCTCAAAAGGGAATTCCAGCCTTCCTTCATTCTTCGGCGACGCTGTGGAAGCACACCTTTCGAATCGAGATCGGCTGTCATGATGGCTACTTGGTTGCCAGCGGGTTCTTGTCCAAGACCGGGAGCTACGGCCGTGAACAATTGGTGATCGGCAAGAGGCAGTTTGAAGATGAGGCCCTCGCGCTGGGCAATCCTCGGGAAGAGATCATTCATTTTGACCGGGATGAGTCCTGGGATAAAGAGGTGCACGAGTTCCTCGTCGCGATCAAGGAAGGCCGGCCGGCTAACCACGGCACACTAGAAGAAGCCAGGCAGGTTATGCAAATCATCCGGGATGTGTACGCTCTGCCACACCGAAGCCCGCCTCGAGTGGGGACTGAATGAACTATCGGCTGCTTGCATTCTTCCTGGCACCGTACAAATTCCTTTGTGGAGGTGTTCTGGCTGTTATGTTGGTGGGAGCCATCTTTGATGGCTTGGGCCTTGCCGCGTTCTTGCCGTTGTTCTTATCTCTTGCGGCAGACCCTGGGCAGCAAGCGGACAACGTCTTAGGCGTTATTGTGAAAGCTGTTGGTGTTTTCTCCATTTCCGACCGGGTCATAGCGGCGGCTGTGCTCGTGGTCGCGGTTTTTGCTGTCAAGGCTGTCGTTGGCTTGCTGCGAGAATGGCTGACTGCGCATGTGAGCAGTCAAGTCCTCTATGATTTGAAGAATCGGGTCATTGGGAGCTACGGGCGTAATCGTTACCAGTTCTTCCTGGATAATAAACAGGGGCACTTGATATACAAGTGCGTGACGTCGCCTTCTAAGACGGCGCTCCTTTTGCTCAAAGTGCCCCAGATGGTCGCCGAGCTGCTTAGGATTATGGCAATTGTGGTCGTTCTGCTGTTCATATTCCCGTTAGGCACGATAATCCTCGTATGTCTCGGCCTGGCGTACTATGAGCTTATCCGCTATCTCTCCAGGAAGGTTTCATACCATCTTGGACAGGAGAGAGCCCAGGCGAGTCAAGAGGAGCAGGCTATTGCCAATGAGTTTTTGACGGGTATCCGCCAAATTATGAGTTTCCACAGTGTAGAGAGTTGGCTGGAAAGATTTCGAATCAAGAACCGGATTTATGCCACCTTTTATGCGAAAGATCTGGTCTGGCTGGCAATTCCGAAACATTTGATGGAGCCGGCAGCCGTCACATTGATGCTGGGGTGCCTGTTGGCGCTAAAGGTCCAAAGCCAAGAAGGCCTTACGGCGATGTTGCCGCAGTTGGGCGTATTTGCAACGGGTCTCGTTCAACTCCTGCCGGCGGTAACAGCGGTGGGGCGGATGCGGATGGAGGTGCTAGGGGCGCTCCCCGATGCCGAACTGGTGTTTCGCACGCTGACCGACGCTATTCCAAAGCAGGACGATGGACCAAGAAAGTTCGACACTTTTGAAAAGGCGATCGTGTTCGAGAACGTCTGGTTTGCTTATCCTGGAAGGGAGCCCATCTTCAAGGGAGTCAACTTAACTATTGAAAAAGGAAAGGTTGTGGCTCTTGTGGGGACGTCAGGGTCCGGGAAAACGACCGTCGTTAATTTAATTCTGCGCTTGTTTGATCCGACGGGTGGCAGAATTCTTGTGGACGGTGTTCAGCTTGAGGAATACACGCGTGAGTCCTGGCTATACGGAGTCGGATACGTCAGTCAAGACCCCTTTATCTTTCATGGCACGGTCGCTGAGAATATTGCCTTCGGGAGGAAAGGCCATTCAACGTCGGCAGTGATGGAGGCTGCAAGGATCGCGAATGCCCATGAATTCATTTCAAAGTTGCCTCGGTGCTATGACACGATAGTCGGAGAAAGAGGAATGAAGCTCTCAGGGGGGCAGCAGCAACGGCTGTGCATTGCGCGGGCGCTGTTGGCGAGGCCGGAGGTTCTGATTTTTGATGAGGCCACGAGTTCATTGGATAGCCTCTCGGAAGCGTTGATCCAGCAGACAATTGCCAAACTCTCCGAGGACCATACAGTCTTAGTGATCGCGCACCGGCTTTCGACCGTGGCCAAGGCGGATAAGATCGTGGTACTGGAAGGAGGGCGTATCGTTGAAGATGGCTCTCCTGAGGAGCTCATGAAGAACGAAGGGCAGTATGCCCGTTTGTTCGCCGTACAGAAGTAGGAGATCGGCCTACGAGCCTCCCAAATTAGTTGGGGCTGATGCTATCCATTCAAACGTCTCTCTCATTTCCTCTCTCATCGGTCAAGCCTTTTGAGAGCCTGCTGCCGTACCGAGACTATTGCTTGGCGTCCGTGCAGGAGGCCCTTGGGGGCGAAGCGCGGCTCAGATCACGGTGTCCGGCATGCGAATCTGAGCACGAACTCATCGGACGCGTGTGTGGCCTGGAATATGCTCGCTGCCAGGGATGTGCCAGTCTTTTCCTCCATTCGTTACCAAGCTCTTCAGGTCCCTGGGCTCAACTCCTGGCGAAGATAAGCCAGTACCGGGATTCGCCGAAAGCATTTCACTCCGGCTTGGCGCGCGAGCGTAACGAAACCGTTTACCTGCCGAAGCTCGAATGGATTCAAAACACGTTGCGTATGCATGGCATACGCTGCCCCCGATTGTTGGAAGTCGTCACTCCGCCGAGCGATTTTTCGCGCATACTCGCTGAAAGTGACGCTTTCAGCGAGGTGGTGATCGCCGACGAAATGAAGCTCATCAGCGAAAAAAGCGGTTCAATGTTGGATTCGGATACGGTGGATGTGGCGGTGCTTCTGGAATCTCTTGATCGAGTCGATGAACCAGAGGATCTCCTCCACTCGCTGAGAGACAGGCTTTTGGACGGCGGGCTCTGTTTCATTACCGCGCTCGTCTCGTCAGGCTTTGACGTGACCGTCTTGGGACTCCGCAACGTGTACCTCTATCCGCCGGACCGGACTAATTGCTTTTCCATTGCAGGACTCGAAAGGTTGCTGACTAGAACCGGGTTCACCCTTTTAGAGGTAAGCACGCCTGGGGTCCTGGATGTGGAGATTGTCCTGGCTCATCTGCTGCATGATCCCTCGTTGCCGCTCTCGGCCTTCGAACGCCAGGTTCTCACGTTGGGAAGGGAGACGCGAGAAGCGTTCCAGGCGTTCTTACAACAAAATCGGATGAGCTCCTTCGCGCGCATCGTGGGGAGGAAAAACGCATGAGCCTGATGTCTCTGCGACAGTACTTTGAAGAGTCTGCCGAGGTCGCCAAGCAGCTTGATTACGACCTTATAAATCGGATGGTGCAGCGTCTCGTCCGTTTGCGCGAGGAAGAGGGACGGCTGTTCCTTTGCGGAGTAGGGGGCAGCGCCGGGAACTGCAGCCATGCCGTGAATGATTTCCGCAAGCTGGCCGGTCTGGAAGCCTACACCCCAGTCGATAATGTTTCGGAACTGACAGCGAGAACGAACGACGAGGGATGGGAAACGATCTTTGCTGCTTGGTTACAAGTCAGCCGCGCTGGTCCGCGTGACATTCTCTTTGTGATGTCGGTTGGCGGGGGGAGCCGTGAGCGTGGTATCAGCGTCAATCTGGTCAACGCAATTGATGAAGCGAAAGGCCGGGCGATGGATGTGTTGGGGATCGTCGGCCGGGACGGCGGGTATGCCAAGCAGAACGGTGAGCTAGTCCTCGTCATTCCAACTGTGAATCCGAACAATGTGACTCCTCATGTTGAATCCTTTCAAGCGGTCGTCTGGCACGCATTGGTATGCGATCCACGTCTTATGCTGCAAGGCAATAAGTGGGAAACCACCATGTCGTTCAACCAAGCTGTGCAAAGTAAATCAGGCGGGTGAGCCCAAACGCCTGCATGGAGGGAATGAGGGTTGTCGTCCCATGACATAATCCGTTAAGGGAGTCCTTATGACAATTGTGCGAATCAATAAACCATCTGCCGAGGCCTGGAGCGGACCCGCACTGCTCGACAGGCATAAGTTCCGGGTTCTGATCGTTTATCCGAACCTGAGCATGATGCTGACCCCCTCTTATGCCGTTGGTCTCTTCACGGCGATTCTCAGGAATCAGGGCTACGCAGTGGAGCTGTTCGACTGTACGCCGTATCACCCCTCCGCCGAATTTTTAGGGGAGCCATTGCCGGTCACGCGGGCCAACAAGTTGCTGAACAGCCGGCGGTTTGACGCTAAAGCCCTCTTCGGGAACTCCAAAATCGACCTAATCGGCGATTTCGTGCGAGCGATTGAAGCATACCGGCCACATGCTGTGGTGTTCTCCACTCTGGTCGAAGATACGTGGCCGCAAGCTCAGCAGCTGCTTGAGGCGCTTTCACATTTTCCGGAGATTAAGTCCATCGTCGGAGGGGTCTTCACGACGATGGCACCAGAGCTTGTCATCTCCTATCCGCATACCAGATGCATCGGGCTTGGGGAGGGAGAGGAGACGATCGTTGATTTCTGCGAATGTGTGCGGCATGGGGCTTTGCCTACCCATATCAGCGGGACATGGGCAAAAGACGACGACGGAAACATCATTAGGAATGCCCCTCGGTCGCTCGTGAACATCAACAATGTGATACCGGATTTTTCATTGTTCGATGAGCGCCGGTTTTATCGTCCGCTCGGCGCACGAATCTGGAAAGCCATTCCACTGGAGACCTATCGAGGGTGTCCTTATACCTGCACGTTTTGCAACTCTCCGGCCCAGGTGATTATTGCCAAAGAAAATGAGCAGGGATACTTTCTCCGCCGTAAGAGTATGCCGACGCTCAAGAAGGAAATTGAGACCATGGTCGAGCGGTACTCGCCGGAGTTCCTGTATATTAACGATGATGCGTTTATGGCTCGGGGAAAGGCCGAGATGGAGGCGTTTGCCGAGATGTACAAAGAGTTCAGGCTTCCTTTCTGGTTCCAGACACGGTTTGAAGATGTAGATGCCGAAAAATTGGCCTGGATGGGCGGCGTTGGCTGCTATCGGATTTCCTTTGGGATCGAGCACGGCAATGAGAAATTCAGGAGGGAGAAGTTGTATAGGAACATTTCGAATGACCGCATACTCAACCAGGCAAAAATCGTCTCCCAATCCGGCATTCCATACACGCTCAACAACGTTATCGGGTTCCCATACGAGACTCGCGAGTTGTTCTTTGACACGGTCAAGCTGAACCGAGAAATCAATTCCTTCGATTCAGTGAGCGTGAACATCTTTGTTCCGTATCACGGAACCGTTCTGAGGGATATGGCAATCAAGGAGGGATGGCTTGATCCTCACCGGCAGACCACGTCGGTCATCGCCGAAAGCATTCTCACGATGCCGCCCCCGTACCTCTCCGGCCACGATATTCTGTCCCTGCAACGCGTTTTTCCCCTGTACGTCCGGATGCCTGAATCACGATATCCGGAGATTCAACGAGCGGAGAACTTTAACCAGGAAGGCAACGCGATCTTCGACACACTGTCCGAAGAATTTTATCAAATGGTATACGGCGTGGATGAGGCCAAGCGCATGCTCACATTCCAGGGCTAAACCGTGGCATAGATACGGCAACTTGACAAGAATTTCGTGGCATAGGATGACTCACTCTCAGCACCATACAAAGTGTCTTGACAAACTGGGCACATTACACTCATTAACGCACGATCGAATAAGACGACAACCTTTATCCGCTCCTTCTGAGCCCAGCCAGAAGAGGCGAACTCTGTTTCTGCGGGGGAGATAACAATGGCAGGTACCCTGACCGGCATTTTTCTTGACACAGGCAAGATCGACGTGATCAAGAAGTACCATTCTCTTGGGCTTATTCGCGGAGTTACGACTAATCCGACCATTCTGGTCAAAGACGGGGTTACGGGCGGATGGCTCGCCATAGAGAAGCACTGCAAAGAGATTGCGGGGATCGTGGATCCCTTGCCGGTCTCGGTTGAGGTGACGACCAATGACGAGAAAGAGATGCGGGATCAGGCTCTAGAGATTGCAGGATGGGCCAAGAACATCAATGTCAAGATCACCATCCACGGGCCGGAAGGCGGGATCGACAATCTCAGGTTGGTCCACGAACTGGAGACCAAACATAACATTCGCGTTAACGTCACCGCGATGATGAGCGCCCAGCAGTGCCTGCTTGCCGCTATGGCTGGTGCCACGTACGTATCCCTTTTCGGCGGGCGGGTGAACAACATGGGATACGATTCACGACAGGAGATGCGTCGCACGCGCGACCTGCTGGATGCCTTCGGCAGTCCCGCGAAGATCATCGCTGGCTCAACCCGTGAGGTGCTCAATATCGTTGAATGGTTTGAAGCCGGTGCCGATATTGTTACGGCTGTTCCCAACTTATTGGAAGGGATGCTGGTGCATCCATACAGCAAAGAAACAGTCAAAATGTTTTTAGAGGATGGAGCGAGACTTCATCTGAGGAAATAGACAGCATGGACGTTCGCAAGTGGTATCTTGACTGGCAAAGTGCCGAGCATGTTGAGCTCTTCGACGGCCGCGCGAGTCTCTCCAGCGCCAACCTTCTAAGGTGCTACGAGGCTTTTAACGATGTTCGTATCTTGAACGAGCGGCTTGACTTGAACCGCGAGCTTTCACTCCTCGAGGTTGGATGTGCGACTGGAGAGTTCTATCGGTATCTGCGTATCAGATACCCGCAAGTGCGCTACTTCGGGGCGGATATTTCCAAGCCCGCAATCGAGCGAGCCAAAGAGAAGTACCCGCAGGGGCCGTTCTTTCTTGTGGATCCCGAGGCTGAGGTCACGACGCTCGCCGAAAAGATAGGTCTTCGGCGGGCTCCAGCGATTGTCTATGCCAAGGATGTTGTCCAGCACCAAACGGACCCGTTTGGATTTGTCTCTGAGCTTGTGCGTGCCGCATCTGAAATGGCGGTGTTCAGGTGCCGGACCCGTGATAGGGGCAAGACCGTGCTGGACCCGGAGCAGTCTTGCCAGTACCACTATGGCGGGTGGATGCCGTACATCGTGTTGAACTTGGACGAGCTCATCGAACACATCAAGGGCGAGTGGCCAAGAAGCGAAATCCTGGTGTACCGGAATCATATGGTCCTGGGCGGGCAGCACAATCGTTACTTGCCCAAGGACTGCTATTTGCGTGAGGCCGGCACGGCGGAAACCGCCGTCGGGGTGTTCCTAAGAACGGATCGGCCCGGTTACGTCTCGGTCACCGACCGCCTAGATCAGAATCCACGCTACACGCTCGATCACCTCGTTCGTGCCGGCGTCCGGAAGGCCTTGAGTCTGATCCGGTAGCTGGCACCTTCTTTTCTTCCGCCGCTTGTGATCTCCCGGTGTTTCGACGCTAAATACCTAAACTTTCCTTATTCTCGATAAATGAGTGACTATTCATTCGAGGCTCGGAAGTCATTGAAGCACAAACTACAGAACCGTTTGCCGGTGTTTGCCGGTTGGACATCGCTTGGACACCCCTCCGTCACGGAAATGCTCGTACGATCAGAAGTAGATTTCGTCGGTATTGATTTGGAGCATAGCACGATCAGCCTGGAGCAGTCTCAGCAGATTATAGCCGCTTCGCAAGCAGGGGGAGTGGCCTGTCTGCCACGACTGTCATCTCACAATGGAGAACAGGTCAAACGATTGCTTGACTCCGGAGCGGACGGGGTGATTATGCCGATGGTGTCCTCATCGTCAGAGGTTGAACGGATTGTGGAATGGGTCAAGTATCCGCCTCGAGGAAGGCGAAGCTATGGAGTAGCCAGGGCCCAGGGTTATGGGATAGATTTCGATCGCTACACGGCGGAATGGAATGAGCGATCCACCATCGTGATTCAAATAGAATCCATTGAAGGCGTTGACGCGATCGATAAGCTGCTTTCGTGCGACGCAATCGATGGCGCCATGATCGGGCCCTATGATCTGTCGGGCTCCCTCGGGATTCCCGGACAACTGCTGCATCCGCGGGTAACGGCCGCGTGTACAACTGTTATTGAGGCATGCCGTCGTCATGGAAAAGCATGCGGGACGCAGGTCGTTGAGCCTTGTCGGGACAATGTGCATGCGACTCTTGAGGCTGGCTATACCTTTGTCGTGTTGGCTTCCGATGTCTTCGTCCTCTGGAAGTGGAGCGCTCATATGAAAACAGTGATTCTTGAACTCCAGAAGGAGAGAAGGGTGTGAAGTCGCCATATGCCGCGATAGATCTTGAGGCCGTCATTCAAAGCGCCCGCGCATTCGTGTTCGATTTCGACGGCACACTGGTGGATTCTAACGAGATCAAATGGCGTGGATTCGAAGTAGCCTTTGCGGATTTCCCGGACCGGCTTGGAGAGATCATGGCATACTGCCGACAATGGAATCACACGCACCGAAGCGAGAAATTTCGATATGTCTGTGAACGGATCCTAGGGTTGTCGTACACGGATGGGCTCTCCCGCGTTCTGCATGAGCGGTATGCTGCTGCGACGGAGCATGCGGTGGTGAGTGCTCCCGAAATTCCTGGGGCCATGGCGTTCCTCCGGCGTGTCTCGAACCGTTACCGAACAGCCCTAGTCTCGAGTACGCCGCACGAAGTGCTGCTCGCTATGCTCGATCGGCGGGAAATGCGCAGCTACTTTGACGATATTCGTGGCGCGCCAGTTGATAAATCAGCGTGGCTAACCAGGTTTCGTGTGATGCATTCATTGGCCGGTGAACAGGTCATTTTTTGGGGGGATACGGAGGAAGATGAGCATGCCGCCCAAACAGCCGGTTGCGTCTTCATCGGAGTCGCCAACGTGAGACTCATGGGCAATGCTCCAAGGTGGATACCTGATTTTCGTTCTGTGACAGCATGAACCCGATCGATAATCGGTTCAACTTGCACGGCAAGGTAGCGGCAGTAATTGGGGGCGCTGGCTATCTCTGTTCCACCCTTGCCAAGGCGCTGGCCGAATCAGGGGTGACGGTGGTGATCCTAGATCTCCTAGAGTCGCGGAACGCTGATCGAGAGCAGGACAGGCTCGCTTTCGACTGTCTCCAGTGCGATGTGACATCGAAACTCAGTCTGATCCGTGGCCGGGATGAGATTATCCGTCGGTATGGACGAGTGGATATCCTCCTGAACGGGGCGGGGACGAACGCGCCCACTCCGTTCTTTGAAATTTCCGAGAAGGAGATCGAGCGAATCTTGGGGGTGAACATTGTCGGGGTATTTTATAGTTGCCAGGTATTCGGAGAGCCGATGGTTGCGCAGCGATCCGGAAGCATCATCAATTTTGCGTCGGCCTCCTCGGGGCCCCCTCTCTCAAAAGCCTTCGTCTACTCCGTAGCTAAGGCCGGTGTGGTGAACTTGACTCAAAATCTAGCGAGGGAGTGGGCACCGTTCAACGTGCGTGTCAATGCATTGAGACCCGGATTCTTCCCGACGGAATGGAGTATGAAGAACTTTATCGATGAGCACCGGAAGTCCAAGATCCTTGGCCATACCCCTATGGGGCGGTTCGGACAGCCGGACGAGCTCATCGGCGCCGTGCTGTGGTTAGCCTCCGATGCTGCAACGTTTGTCACAGGTTCAGTGGTCGCGGTAGACGGGGGATTCACCGCCATGACGATATGAGCTCAGGGGGAAGACGAGTCGTCGCCGTGACAGGTGGTACGCGTGGGATCGGTCTGGCCATTGCGGAAACCTTCCTCGCGCGTGGATACGCTGTGGGCGTCTGTTCACGGTCGCCGCGTCACGCCACGCTTCCTTGTGAGATTTTGCACTGCGTAGCTGATGTCAGAAAACGTGCCGATCAGGGCCGGTTCGTATCGGCAGTCGTCAAGGAGTTTGGATCACTCGATGTCTTCGTGAACAATGCCGGGATTTCCCGTTGGCGAACGATTGATCAGATCGACGAGTCGTTCGTCACCGAAATTATCGAGACGAGCATCTTGGGTGCCCTCTGGGGTTGCGCTGCCGCGGCGGACGCTTTGCAGGCGGCCGGCTCCATCGTCACGGTCTCCAGTCTCGCCGGCAAGCGTGGCAGCGCCAACAACAGCGCATATTGCGCGGCGAAATTCGCGGTCAACGGGATCACTCAAGCACTGGCGAAGGAACTCGGACCGAGAGGAATCCGCGTCAACGCCGTCTGCCCGGTCTACGTTGAGACCGCCGACATCCTCAAGTCGCTCGAGGAGTCGGAGTCCCCTGCGGCAGGGGTACCTGCCAGAGAGTATCTCGCAAAGTTTGCGGCAGCTCAGACGGCGTTGGGCCGGCTTCCGACCGCGAACGAGGTAGCCGAAGCCGTATTCTTCCTGGCCAGCCCTGCTGCGTCGGCAATAACCGGCCAGTGCATCAACATCGATTGCGGGACTCTTCCTCAATAATGCCCAAACCCCAATCCGTCCGAGTCGCTGCGATTATTCCCGCTAGAATGGCGGCCTCCCGGTTTCCGGGGAAACCCTTGCTTCCGTTTCATGGCCTACCGATGGTCGAACATGTAAGACGGCGCGCCCTCCTGGCTCGGGTGTTCTCTGAAGTGGTTGTTGCCACCTGCGATCAGGAAATCGCAGAGGTCATCGAAGGATTTGATGGCCGGGTGATCATGACCTCTCCCGATCATCCCGCCGCAACGGACCGTGTCGCTGAAGCCATGCGCCATCTGGACTGTACGCATGTCGTCAACGTTCAAGGAGATGAAATCCTTGTGCTGCCGGAGGACCTCAAGAGAATGGTCGAGACGATTGGCGGGGATCATTCGTCCTCGGCATGGAATGCTGTTGCGCCGATCGAGCGGATAGAAGAGTTGGCTGATCGCTCTATCGTGAAATGTTTGGTGTCGGCAACGAACCGAGTCCTAGTTTGTTCGCGAGATTTCTCACGACTTTCCCTCCGCAACTCCTTCGAGCCGGTGCGCATTATTGTGGGGATTCTGGCGTATGAACGCGCGTTCCTCGATCGGTATGGACGTATGAGCCGTACGCCGCTGGAAACGATCGAAGCAATCGACCAATCTCGAATCATCGAGCACGACGCAGTGCTGCAGGGAGTGCCATTCAAGAAAGGCTATCCAGGCGTCAATGAACCGCGAGAAGTTCCAATTATTGAAGAGTATCTGGGCACTGATCCTCTCCAACGAGACGTGCTTGCCGAGGTCTTGGCAGTATGAGCGGCCCAACGGTTTACGTGTCACTGTCCCAATTTTGTGAGCACGACGACCGCCCGCGGCGCGTTCTACTTGAAGCGGGTTTTCACCTCCTCGAAAACCGCTCGGGCCGCCGGTTGCGCCGCGAAGAAGTCGCCGGAGCGGTGGGCAACGCAGATGCGGTGCTTGCTGGCTTGGAACCATATGACGAAACAATCCTAGCTACCCTGCCGCGTCTCCGTTGCATTAGTCGGTGTGGAATTGGTACCGACGCGATCGATCTCGCAGTCGCGAGGGAGAGAAACGTCGCGGTTTTGACGACCATAGACGAGGTGGCGGAGCCGGTAGCGCAAATGACAGTGGCGATGGTTTTATCGTTGGCTCGCAACTTTCCCGTTCACATTGCTGAATTGCATACGGGACTCTGGCAACGCCATACAGGACACCTCCTCTCCGAATGGACTATCGGTCTGGTAGGTTACGGGCGGATTGGCCGGACAGTTGAACGGTACTTGCGTCCTTTTGGCCCGCGCATTGTCGTTGCCGACCCTCGATTAGGCCGTGACGACATCCCAGAGGGCGTGACGCTTCTGGGCCTCTACTCCTTGTTGGCTGAGGCTGATTTGGTGTCAATTCACGCCGACCGGCGTCCCGAGGAGGGACCGTTGATTGGACGTAAGGAACTTGAAGCCATGAGGGTGGGCAGCCGCCTTATCAACACAGCACGCGGTTATCTGGTCGACGAGGGGGCGCTGTACGATTCGCTACAGTCGGGCCGCCTTGCCGGCGCAGCTCTCGATGTCTTTCAGGAAGAGCCGTATGGTGGCCCACTCGCGGCTTTGCCGCAGGTTCTTTGTACCCCCCATATTGGCTCGCTCACGAGGGCTTCGCGAAGTGCCATGGAACTCAGGTGCGCGGAAAATGTGGTGAACTTTTTTAAAGGAGCGAAAGAAGCTACATGAGCACACGTCGAATGCTGGTGACGGGAGCCGCAGGCATGGTGGGGAGTTATGTCCCGGTGACCTTCGAGGATTGGGAGCTGACTTTGACAGATATTGTCAAGGGGTACTCGCCTTTGGACGTCAGGGACCCTGTTTCGGTGATGAAAGCGGTCTCGAGTATCCGGCCGGATGTCGTGCTCCATTTGGCCGCTGCTACGGATGTGGATCGGTGCGAGCAATATCCTGATGAAGCGTTCCATACAAACGCCATCGGCACGCAGAATGTGGCCCTGGCTTGCCAGGCTACGGATACCATCCTCGTCTACATCAGCACGGCTGGGGTCTTTGGGGGGGACAAAGCGGATCCATACATCGAGTTTGATCGACCGAATCCTGCCAATGTCTACGGGCTGTCGAAGCTCGCAGGCGAGGAGATCGTCACTTCACTTCTGCGACGATTCTTCATGGTCCGTGCGGGGTGGATGGTCGGGGGAGGAGAAAAAGACAAGAAGTTTGTCGGAAAAATTGCCCAACTGATTCAGAATGGGAAACGCGAGCTTTCGGTGGTGGACGACAAGGTGGGCAGTCCGACCTATGCCAAGTATCTCATGCAAGGTATCAAACGACTCCTGGAGACCGGCTATTATGGCCTCTACCACATGGTCAACACGGGGAGCGCGTCAAGATATGACGTCGCGCTGGTGGTGCGTGAGGCTCTCGGGCGGCCCGACATACCAATCGTGCCAGTCTCCTCCGCTCATTTTCCCCTCCCAGCACCGCGGGCGCGATCGGAAGCCATGCGCAACCTCAAGCTGGATCTCCTGGGGCTGAACAGCATGCGTCCGTGGCAAGAAGCAGTGCGGGAATATGTGATGACCGAACTGAAGCCTCTGGGTTCAAAGTCCTAGGTCCGCACAAGTCCCTGCCATGAGCGCTTTTCCTCGCGTGACCGTCCTGATGACTGTGTATAACGGCTTGCCTTATTTGCGTGAGGCGATCGATAGCGTACTGAACCAGAACTATGGAGACTTCGAGTTTCTTATTATTGATGATGCCAGTACAGACGACTCAGTCCGCTGCATCGAAACGTACCGGGACCCCCGTATTCGCCTTCTGTGCAACGAATGCAACCTTGGGCAGACGCGTTCTCTCAATAGAGGGATCGAAGAAGCGAAAGGGGCTTATGTCGCGCGGCTTGATCAGGACGATGTTTGCCTTCCCAGCCGCTTAGGCGAACAGGTGGCCTGCTTGAATGAGAGGCCTGATATCGCCGTGGTTGGCAGTTGGGCCTATCGTATCGATCTCGAAAGTCGGGGAACGGGGGAGTGGCGCCCAAGGATTAAAGACCACGGGGATTTCCTTGGATGGCTTTTGCTGTTTCGCTGCCCGCTTTTACATCCATCGGTCATGTTCAGACGAAAAGTGGTGGCTGAAATTGGGGGCTACGATTCCGCTTACGCACCGGCTGAAGATTATGAGCTGTGGGTTCGACTTGCCGTGAGTGGGTTTCACGCCTATGTCATCCCAAAGTCCTTGATCAAGTATCGCGTGCATCTGACACAGCGCTCGAGCGTTCAGCTTGAGATCCAGCATGATTGCAAGCGGCGTGCTCATCAAGTGATGGTGGATTCATTTTCTGAGAGACCTGAAGCAAGAGCGCTCGGCCGCCTGCTCCGCCTGGAACCGGGCCTCTGGGAAGAATGTCAATCACAAGAAGAACTCTGCGCCGTTTTCAATGCGCTAAGCGCAATGTTGACCAGGCTTCAAAAGAGACTGTCTTTGAATGCTAATGAGGCAACAACCCTGAGACGTGCCGTTCTCCGTTGGGTTGGACCTGGGATAGTCTTGGCAAGAAGGCTTGAACGATGGCCGTCGTTACTTTTCTATCCGATCTTGTTCGCCCTTAGTCCATTCCTCATCCCTAGGGTGCGTCTATTGGCCGGACGCATAGCCGACAATTTTCGGAGGCTTCGATTTGTGACTACGGGATTCAAATCAGAACCATGACCGGCAGACCTTCCATGATGCGAAATCTGTGTTTCCTGCCAGCCTACCAGGCAAGTCTCTTTGTGACCTCCTTTCTTTTAATCACCCCTCTAGCCTCCAAAGGAGACCTGGCTCACAGTGATGCGCTCTATTCGGTCTTACGGTTGGTGCCCATTCCGCTGGTTATATACGTTGTCTTGTTCAAGCTGCCCCATGCATCCATTCTGGGACGTACTTTCCCGCTTCTCATGCTGACACTCCTTCATCCTGTACTCGTTATGCTGGGGAACACAGCACTTACAACGGTTGGAGATCTCCTACCAATTAGCATCATCTGTGTCGTGGTTATTTGGGTCGCATACAGTGGTTGCAATGAAGCACAGATCCAAAGTTACTTGCGCGCGTTGATCTACATAGTCCTCGGCGACGGCTTGATCGGCGTCTATTTTCTCCTGAATCCTGACATCGTACCGGCGTTTGCGGAAAGCATTCATGAGGGGGAGTTGTTTGAGCTTGGTGGTGTTCGAATAACTGGTCTCCATACAGGCGGATCATTCCTGCATTTGGAATTGGCTTTTGCGATGGTCGCAGTTACTCTGCTGCGCCGTTCGCGTGAGAAAGCTCTGTTGCTGCTGATAGGGTTGCCGTTGCTTGTAATGACTCAGGGGAAGTCATCTCTTGTGGCGGTCTTGTTCTTCCTTTTAGGAAAATGGATCTATGAGAGGTTTGGATGGCGGGTGACCTGCACGTACATTTGCATAGGCATGACAGGAATTATGTACGTCGCCTATTTTGTCATACCACCCCAACTGCTCGGCGGGCGCGATGTTTGGTTCGGTGAAGCAGTCAGTCTTTTGAAGGAGAGTCCGCTGTTCGGCAAGTATGGCCAAGACTTATTGGTGGAGCAAATTCTGCCGGGGGGGGCGGAGGGTGAGGCTACGAGTGTCCACAATGTCTTTCTCTATTGGCTAACGCGATTTGGGTTTATTTATTTTTCGCTTATGGTCTTGCAATTTCTTCTTCTCGCCAGGTTGTCACCGATGATGCTGCTCTATTCTGGTTTTCTTACGATCACGGGAATGTTTCAATTAAGTATTCTGAGGGGATTCACGATCTACGACATCCTCTATGTCTTGACGGCCGTCCTCATCAGCAGGCGCTTCGGCGGCTTGGACATGGGGCGTGCAGTGGATATGGGCGATCGTCAGAGCGTGGCTCGCTGGGGTCGCATGGAGGCAGTGGCAGGGTGAGCTATCGTGGCGAAGTATGAGTGACACAATAAGCATCATCATACCAACGTTCAACCGGCTGCATACGCTGCGTATTGTTTTGGCGTCCTACCTAAAACAGCAGTGCCTCCACGAACTCATAATTGTGGACGATGGTTCTAGCGATGGAACGTATAGCTACATAAGTGAGATGGCGAGACAATATCCCTGCTTGAGAGTGCTGCGACATGAGGCAAATCTCGGATTGTGTCAATCTAAGAATGATGCTGTTGAATTGGCGACGGGAGACTATGTTCTAATCGGAGAGGATGACCTTTACCTTTCAGACGATTATGCCGTAACCTTGCTCAGATGCTTGAGAGAAGCAAGCGCTGACGTGATTGCGGGTCGGATCGTGTACAGCCGGGTGGGGGAAACATTTGATGACACTATGCAGAGATGCGATGGATATCGCGGCCCATTAGTCAATTACTGGCTTATGTCAATAGTCTATTCGAAGCGAATAGATGATCATGCCGAGGTATCGCATCTGCACGCAATCTCCCTGATGAAAGCAACCGTTGCGCGAAGCATTCGTTGGGATCCTGCATTCTTCGCACGTGAAGAAACGGACTTTTACCTGCGAGCGGCGAGGGCTGGGTGCAAGATTGTCCTGTGTCCTCATACTGTGTGCGTTCACCTTCCTAGGGATAAGGGGAAGGGCGGCGGCTGGAGTGTCGGGCTCCTCAGATACCAATACCTCGCCACAAAAAACAACAATATGCTCATCGAGAGGCATTACGAGTTCCTAAAACAATGGGGAATGAAAGGAAATAAGCTCACGTTCAAAGTCTTACACTTGCTCAACCGACTAAGAATAATGTATTTGTTCTATAGATTCTCGACACGCCAGAACATGAGAAGCGAAGCATGAAAGTGTATTGGAGCGACCTGTTATGAAGATAGTGGTCCTAGAGCCTCCAGCTGTATCCAGATATGGTAACCAGCGCATCTATGGCGGGAACGGAGGAAATAAGAGCGACTTCAGAAAGGCGCCTCTCGATGTGATGTGGATTTCCGGATACCTAAGGACGCATGGCTATGACAATATCCTGCATGACGCAAATAATGCCAGAGAGAGCCTGGAAGACATAACAGCATGGCTACGCACCATTGCTCCTGATATTTTATTTATCTCTACATCGACCTGCACACTCTACAAGGACATGGAGGTCGCTAGGATCGCGAAGGTAGTCAATCCGTCTTGTCTCACAGTGGGGGTAGGTACCCACATCATGGCACTCACGGAAGAGACCATGAAGGAGAATCCCTGGCTGGATGTGGCGGTCTATTCCAACGAATGGGAACAGGTAGCGCTGGATGTGGTGCGACATGCACAAGACCTCTCTGCTGCGCGGGGTATCGTATATCGAGACCAGCAGGGCGAGTTGATTCGGACGGAACCCCACCCTGAGCTTCAACATTATGATGATCTTGGCTTTCCGGCTCACGACAAGTTATGCAAGGAAATCTATCGCGATCCTACTATGAAGCGGTTTCCCAAGACCATGGTGCAGTTCAGCCGGGCTTGCATCGCCAAATGCAACTTCTGCTGCCAGCCGGCCTTTTTTGGGAACGTCATGAAGCGCAGCGTCCCGAGCATCATCGAAGAAATGAAGTGGGTGCAGTCGCTCGGCTTCCGCGAGCTCTTTCTTAATGACGCGACGTTCACGTTCGATCACAAGTGGAACATGGAGATCTTCGAAGCCATGCTCCGCGAGGGAATCGACCTCACCTGGTTCTGCACGACCAGGGCGCACTGCCTCAATCGGGATCTGCTCAGCATGATGAAGCGGGCCGGCTGCCATACGATCGGCATCGGCATGGAAAGCGCGGACGATCAGGTCCTGAAGAATATCAAGAAGGGGGTTCGCCGCGAGCAGATCAGGCAGTCCGTGGCGATGGTTCGTGAGGCCGGGATCGATGCGCTGCTGTTCTGCGTCGTGGGATTTCCCGGGGAGACACGCGAGAGTATGGAGGAGACACTCGAGTTCTTGAAGACCGTCCATGCCTCTTTCATCACGCTCGGCATCGCAGTTCCCGCTCCAGGAACCGACTTCTATCGATACATGGACTCGCACGGCTATCTTCTCCACAAGCAATGGGATCTCTATGATCCCCTCAAGAAGCCCGTCTACAGTTACCCGAATCTTTCCGGAGAGGAGATTCACAACTTTGCCGCGTATGGGTTGCGGCAGTTCTATCTCCGGCCCAGCTACGTGTGGGATCGCATCCGCTCGATCAAAAGCCTGTCCGAGCTCGGGATCTACGCCTCAAACTTTCCGGGATTCATGAAGCGATATGTCTTTCGGGTGCCGGCCTAACCTTCGAATCTCTCGGTTTATCGCGAACAGCAGCACAACGGAGTCGCTCGATGAGAATCCTTTGCCTGAATCCGCCTTTTAAGACCGAATACGGTCGGTTTTCACGGGAATCCCGGAGCCCGGCGATCACGAAGAGTGGGACGAACTACTACCCGATCTGGTTGGCCTATGTGGCCGGGACGGTCGAAACGGCGGGCCATGACGTGAAGCTCTTTGACTCGTGCGCGGATCGGGTGAACGAGGCCGACACCGTGGTGATGGCCAGGGACTTCGGTCCCGATCTGATCGTGCTTGATACCAGCACCCCCAGCATCTTGAACGACATCAAGGTCGGCGCCGCGCTCAAAGAGGCGCTTCCCGACTCCTTTAGCGTGCTGATGGGGACGCATCCGTCGTCCTTGCCGGAGGAGACGCTGCGACTTGATCCGGCGATCGACGCCATTGCGCGCAATGAGGCGGATTTCACCGTCCGGGAACTGGCCGAGAAGCTTGACGGTCTTCGGTTTCAGCGTCTGGATAAACAGGCGAAACTTACTATGCTGGCGAGTATCGAGGGATTGTCCTTTCAGGTCGGCAGCGAGATCCATCACAATCCCGGCCGGCCGTTGGTCAAGGATTTGGACTCGCTGCCCTTTGTCAGCGCCGTCTACAAGAAGCACCTCAACATCCGGAATTATTTCTTCGCGGCCTGTGACTATCCGGAAGTGCAGATCATGAGCGCACGGGGCTGCACGGACCGGTGCACGTTCTGTGTCTATCCCTATGCCATGCACGAGCTGAAGTATCGCATGCGGAGCGCCAGGAACGTGGTGGACGAGTTCGAGTGGGTGGAACAGAACCTGCCGGAGGTCAAGGAGATCGGCATCGAGGACGACACCTTCGCCGGGAGCGTCAAGCGGGTGCATGAGTTCTGCGAGGAGAAAATTCGCCGGGGCGTCCGGCTGAAGTGGTACACGAACGTCCGCGCAACGCTGGACTATGAGACGCTTCGGTTGATGCGGAAGGCGAACTGTGTGCTGCTGACAGTTGGCTACGAAAGCGCCAATCAAGGGGTGCTCGACAAGATGAAGAAGCGCATGAAGGCCGAATCCATCGTGAACTTCTCGCGGGACACGAAGCGCGCGGGGATCATGGTACACAGTTGCTTCATGGTCGGCAATCCCGGTGATACCCGGGAGACGCTCCAAGAGTCCCTGGACCTGGCACTCCAGCTGAACGACGACACGATGCAGTTCTTCCCGCTGATCGTTTATCCGGGGACGCCGGACTACGACTGGGCCAAGACCAACCGTCTCATGACGGTCGATCGATACGATCAATGGGTGACCGAAGAGGGCCTCCATAATAGTGTCGTTCGGATGCCGGATATGGATAGCCGTGAAATCGTCGATTGGTGCGATCATGCGCGGCGACAGTATTATGTCCGTCCGCGGTACCTGGCCTATAAGGCCTGGCAGACGCTGACGCGACCGACCGAATTGGTGCGGAACCTTAAAGCCGCCAAGCGGTTTTGGCGATTCCTTTGGGCCGGCACGTTCGGGCGTGGTCGCGACCGCTGCGCATCGCCGGCGGCACCGGCGACCGCCAGCCCGTCTCCAGTCTCCTATCCGGTCGACGTTCCGGTCCCTCGAGCGCAACGCCCCCGGGAGCTTCCCGTTCTTACGATTCACTCGTGATAGGCAAGAGTCTCCACCTGACCCTTGCCGTATAGCTGTCTTCAATGACCATCCTCTTCCTCGTCAGCTTCGGGCTGCTGGCCTACACCTATGTGCTATACCCGCTCGTGATCGTGGGCTACGGGGCGTTGTCTCGTACCTCCCACCGTATGGACGAGTTCCATCTGCCATTCGTGACGCTTATCATCTCCGCGTATAACGAGGAGAAGGTCATCGTTGAGAAACTCCGGAATGCCCTGGCCCTCGATTACCCAAGGGAGCGGCTTCAGATCATCGTGGCCTCCGAGTCGACGGATGAGACTCATGCCTTGGCGGAGCTGTTTATGAGGGAAGGGATTGAACTGCGGGCTTTCGCCGATCGTCGCGGCAAATCGGCAACGCTGGCCCGGGTGATTCCTGACACGAGGGGAGATTTCCTCGTGTTCTCGGATGCCAATGCGCTCTATCGGACGGACGCCATTCGGAAGCTCGTTCGGAACTTCTCGGACCCTTCGGTTGGTGCCGTCGTGGGGCAGTTGGAGTATCGCGACCACGCGGCATCCGTCGGCGCTCAGGGCGAAGGTGTCTACTGGGCCTACGACCGATGGCTGCGACGGCACGTCAACCGGGTCCCTGGGCTGGTACCGGGTGTCAACGGCTCCATCTTCGCCATCCGCAAGTCACTTTACCTGCCCTTCAGCGAGGTGCGAGGCGACGACTATGAATTGTGTACGCGCATCGCCATCCGCGGGTATCGCGTCGTGTCGGAGCCGGAGGCGATCGCCGAGGAGCGAGCCGATGAGTCCGCCGCGCAGCAGTTCAAACGAAAGATGCGGCTCGTGCGCTGGAACACGATGAGCACCCTGCTCCTCCTGCGGGAAGCGCTGAGCTTTCGGAACTGGCCGATCGCCTTTCAACTGGTGTCGCATCGACTCTTGAGATATTTAGCGCCCGTCTGGCTGGTGCTTGGGTTTGCCAGCAGCGCGGCGCTGGCGGCCCAATTTGACTCGTTTGCGACCATCGTGATGTTGCAAGGCGCCTTTTACGCGATCGCGCTCTTTGGCTGGCTGGCGGACACCGCCGGCCTGCGGCTTCCCAGACCGCTGCTGGTCCCCTCTTATTTTCTACTCGTGAACTCGGCCGCGCTCGCCGGATTGTTTTCCGCCATTCGGTACGGGCAGGCGACCACGTGGCAGAAGGCCCGCTAACAGGACGTTGAAAAAACATCCAGCGGGGGAACTGCTGATTGGCTCATTGCTCCATTGGATCATCTGGATCATCGAATCAATGACCTGATGAACCAATGGTTCAATCACTGGGGCTGCTGTCATGCAGGTTGCTATTCTCGCCGGCGGGTTGGGGACTCGACTCCACCCGGTCACTCTCTCGCTGCCCAAGCCAATGGTGACGATCAACGGGCGGCCCTTCTTGGAGTATCAGCTGGAGTGGGTGCGGCGGTTCGGGCTTGACCGCGTGCTCCTGTTAACCGGATATCGAGCCGAGGCTATCGAGCACCATTTTGAGGATGGGCGACGGTGGAATCTTGACATTCGCTACTCCGTCGAACCCACTCCAATGGGTACGGCCGGGGCATTGAAACTGGCCGAAGCCTCTCTGGACGATGAGTTTCTCCTGCTGAACGGCGATACCTATCTGCCGATCGACTACAGGCGCATGGTCGATTCGTTCGATTCGACGACAGCCAAGGCATTGATGGCGGTGTATGCCAATCCTGATCGGATTGCTCCCAACAACGTGGAGGTTTCCGAGGACGACAAGGTCGTCCGCTACGACAAGAACCGATCCTCAGGACTGAATGGTGTCGATGCCGGGGCCTATGTGCTCAGTAAGCACATCCTGGCATCCATCCCCTCGGGAAGGCCCTCGGCGTTGGAAAGGGAGGTGTTTCCCGTGATGGCTGAGGCGGGCGAGCTCAAAGCCTATCGCATCAGCGAACGCTACTATGATATCGGGACATTTGAGCGACTGACACTCGCCGAACAAGTGATTCGATGATTCTGGTCAAGACGCCGTTTCGCATCAGCCTGGTAGGCGGAGGCACCGATCTGCCAGCTTTCTATCGGCGACACGGCTACGGGGCTGTCGTCAGCGCTGCGATCGACAAATATATGTATGTGATGATCCACCCGTACTTTCATGACAAGCTCCGTGTCAAGTACTCGCTGACGGAAGATGTCGATAGAATCGACGAGCTCAAACATCCGATCGTGCGCGAATGCCTCCGGCTGATGAATGTGACATCGGGTGTCGAGATTGCCAGCATCGCCGATATTCCGGCCGGTCTTGGTGTCGGGTCATCGAGCAGCTTCACCGTCTGCTTGTTGCATGCCTTGCACACGTATCGGGAACGGCATGTCACTAAAGAGGCGCTGGCCCGTGAAGCCTGTCGAATTGAAATCGAGGAGCTGAAGGAACCAATCGGCAAGCAAGACCAATATGCGGCGAGCTACGGGAGCCTCAACTATTTTCAATTCAACGCGGATGAGTCGGTGGAAATTGAGCGGCTCGTCACCAGCCGTGATGTGACGACGGAATTGTTTCGGCGACTACTCGTATTTTATGTCGGCAATCCTCGTGCGGCACGTGACATCCTGAGTTGCCAACAAGCCACCATTGGAGAAGGGGAACAGTTTCGGGCTGCGCAAGGGATCGTGCAGTTGGCCCAGGACCTTCGGACCGTGTTGAAAAGCGGGGAACTCAAGCTGGTCGGGAAGATCTTGCATGAAGGATGGCTCCTGAAGAAGAGTCTTGCGGGGAATATCTCCAACGGTGACATCGACCGCCTGTACGATGCCGCCATGGCGGCGGGTGCCGGGGGCGGCAAGTTGCTGGGGGCGGGCGGCGGCGGCTTTCTGCTGTTCTACTGCGAACCGCAATTCCAGGAGGCGGTCCGGCGCACGCTTGCGCTTCGTGAGTTGCCGATCGCACTCGATCGGGAAGGCACGAAGGTCATCTACTCGGAATGATGGGCATGCGGCATGTCCTCGTCACCGGCGCGAATGGGTTTATCGGCCGCCATCTGGTCGAGCGGCTGCTGAAAGACGGGCACCAGGTCCGCGGGTTCTGTCGGACCGGCCGTCACGGATCGATCCAGCATCCCGGACTCGAATGGGTCGGAGGGGACGTGTGCAATGAAACGGCCATAAAGTCGGCTGCGGCGGGGGTGGACACCATCTTCCATCTGGCCGCCAAGGTCCATGAGACCGATGAAATGACTCAGGACGAACGCGAGTATGAACGGGTGAATGTCGTTGGAACCACGAATGTCCTGAAGGCGGCCGAATCAGTGGGAGCCCAACGCTTTGTGTTTATCAGTAGCGTCAAGGCCATGGGAGAAGGCTCGGATCATGAAGAAGATGAAGAATCGGCTCCCCTTCCGGAAACCGCCTATGGTCGATCCAAACTAAGAGCGGAAGAAGCTGTTCGTCGGGCCGTCCTCTCGTCGCGATTGCAGGCTGTGACCTTGCGGCTTCCCATGGTGTACGGCCCTGGCACCAACGGGAACCTTTTCAGGATGATGACCGCCATTGATCGTGGGTATTTTCCCCCCTGGCCCTCGGTTTCCAATCGGCGGAGCATGGTCCATGTGGCCAATGTGGTGGAGGCTGCGTGCCTGAGCGCCACCTCTCCGGTCGGACGCTATCACTGCTATATCGTGACCGACGGGGTCTCGTATTCCACGCGAGAACTATACGAGCGGATCGCCACTGCGCTGGGCAAACGCATTCCGGCATGGACCGTCCCACCGCCTGTACTCAGACTTCTGGCTCGACTGGGCGATGCCGGCGAGGTACTCCTCCGCAGGCGACTCCCTTTTGATACGTCTGCCCTAGGTAAGTTGATGGGATCTGCTCGCTACAGTTCCCAAAAGATCGCCCGAGACCTGGCCTTCCATCCCCACATGACATTCCATACTGCGCTTCCGGAATTGATGGCTTGGTATCGTTCCGCCTCGGCATGATGATGTCGTTTGTTCTGATCGGTGCAGTCGTGTGTGTCGCTTCGTGGGGGGCGACAGCGTGGCTTTGCTCCAGGCCGACGTTCCTCGTACCCCTCGATCTTCCCAATGGGCGGTCGCTGCATAATGTCCCGGTGCCACGAACAGGCGGAATAGCCATCTTGGGGGCGATTGGACTGGGGCTCGTCTGCGCGACTACGGGGCATGTTCTCGGGCCCAATGTTGTCACGGAGAAAGATATCAGTGAACTTGTCCCCTCGCTCCTCTGGGTGCTCCTTGCGGCGTTGCTGCTAGGGGTGGTTTCCTTCTTAGACGATCGTCTTCGACTCTTGCTCGGCGTTCGGCTGGCTGCGCAGGGCCTCGCGGCGGCCGGTCTCGTACTCGGGGCGGGACTGAGAATCACGGACATCCCCGTTCCAGCCGTCGGCACGGTCGAGATCGGATGGTTCGCGGCGCCCTTCTCAATTCTCCTCCTCATGTGGATGACCAATCTCTACAACTTTATGGATGGAATGGACGGCCTCGCCGGAGGGATGGCGGTGATCGGATTTGGATTCATCTGTGGCCTCGCCTTGGCCAGCGGGCATCCGGCTCTTGCCTTGGTCGCCTTGTGCGTCGTCGCCGCCTCGACGGGGTTTCTGGCCTTTAACATGCCACCGGCCAAGATCTTTATGGGTGACATCGGCAGTATTCCTCTTGGTTTCTTGGCGGGGGGGCTTGCGCTGGCGGGGATACAACATCGGGTATTCGACCCGTGGGTTCCCGCCATCATTTTCTCGCCGTTCATCGTGGATGCCACGGTGACTCTCCTTCGGCGGGCAGCGCGTGGCGAAAAGGTGTGGCAGGCGCACCGAGAGCATTACTATCAGCGTGCGGTTTTGGCGGGACTGGGTCACAAGAAGACGGTTATATGGGAATTGGCCCTGATGCTGATCTTTGGAACGGCGGCGGTATGGTATGCCCGCACTGATGAAGCCGGCCGATTGGCGCTGATCGTTGGCGGCCTTTGCTTCTATGCAGCTTTGGGATATGGGGTCTCTATGCTGGAGCGGGAAAAGATGCAGAAAAGACCAGGTACCGTGAGTATCCTGCGGTTCCGACGGCCGTTTGTCGTGGCCCTGCATCTGGCGCTGATCGTTCTCGCCAACTACTTGGCTTTTTGGCTGCGGTTTGACGGAGAGATTCCTGCGCAGCAGGAGGCGGTCTTTCGTGACATGTTACCCTGGCTGATCTTGTTGCGGGGCGTTTCATTCGTCCCGTTCCGGCTCTACGAGGGGCTTTGGCGATACACCAGCATCTGGGATCTTCGCAATATCATCGGCGGCGTGCTTATCAGCAGCGTGGCGTTTTTCGTTCTTGTCCACTGGGGAATCGGACTCACGGGCTATCCCCGGTCCATCTTCATCATCGATGCGGTGCTTCTGATGATGTTCTTGGGTGGCGTCCGATTATCGAGACGCATCTACCGGGAGATGGGTTCCTCCGGTCGGGATAAGCGCATGCTGATCTTCGGCGCCGGCGACGCCGGGGAGATGATTGTTCGCGACATGAGGAACAACTCGTTCTACGGGTATGAGCCCATCGGGTTTGTCGACGATGATCCCATGAAAGTTGGTCAACGAATCCATGGGATCAAAGTGATGGGGACGAGGGCTTCCTTGGCGAGGATCATGGCAGAGCGACGACCAGACGCCATCTTAGTGGCGATGCTAAGTGCGGAGCCTCGCACCGTTCGAGGGATCGTTAAGGCCTTGGAACCATTCAAGGTTCCCATCAAGACGCTGCCGAATCTCCGGGATGTTCTCAGCGGAACGGTGGAGGTCAGTCAGATTCGGAACCTCTCGATTGAGGATCTGCTGGATCGTGCGCCCGTTGGACTCGATCCGGAACCGATCCGCAGGATTCTGGCCGGGAAGCGGGTGCTGGTGACGGGCGCGGGTGGCTCGATAGGAGCCGAGCTATGCCGTCAAATCGTCGAGTGTGAGCCGGCCTCGCTCGTGATGCTGGATCGGTACGAAAACGGTCTGCATGCGATGAGTTGCAATCTCACCGATCGTCGATACGGCACCTCCTGTGAGATTCATACCGTCATCGCTGACGCCGGAGATCCGGCACGAATTGATCAGGTCTTTACGACACACCGACCACAGATCGTGTTTCATGCCGCGGCCCACAAACATGTTCCACTCATGGAAGGCAACCCCTGTGAGGCGGTCAAGAATAATATCCTGGGCACGAAGAACGTCGTCGAAGCGGCCGAGCGGCACGGGGCCGAGCGCTTCGTGCTGATTTCGACGGACAAAGCGGTCAATCCCACCAGCGTCATGGGTGCGACGAAGCGAGTCGCGGAGTTCTTGGTTCAGGGAATGAACCACACCAGTCGATGCGTCTTCGCGGGTGTGCGGTTCGGGAACGTGCTGGGAAGCAACGGCAGCGTGGTGCCACGGTTTCTTGAGCAGATCAAAGCCGGCGGCCCGGTGACGGTCACACACCCGGACATGCGGCGCTTCTTCATGCTCATTCCGGAGGCGGTCCAGTTGGTGCTGCAGGCGGCGACACTGGCGCGCGGCGGCGAAATCTTTGTCCTCGAGATGGGAGATCAAATCAGACTGCAAGACATGGCGCGCAACCTCATCAGGTTGTCGGGATGTGTCCCCGATGAGGAGATTCCAATCCGATTTATCGGGCTGCGTCCGGGTGAGAAGCTGTTTGAAGAGCTGACCGAGGAAACGGAAACGATGAAAGCGTCGGAAGTCGAGAAGATCCGCCTGGTGCTCCCCTCGTGGGTTCCGACCCCGCATTTCCTCGAGCAGAAGCTGCATGAATTGCAGCGGGTTGCTGGTCTTGGCAACGTGGACCTGGTAAAGATGATCCTTCAGGAACTGGTCCCGAGCTATAAGCCGGGCGGTGATGTGTGCTCGAAGGACGGCGTGGCCCCTCCTCTGCCCTCGGAATTGCAAGTCGCAGCGAAGATCGCCGCGGATGCTCGTCAAGTGTGCAGCGACGAAGTAGCCCGGTGAACTCCAGACAAGAGCTGACCGCCCACTGCGTTCTTACCTGATAGGGTCTTTCCGAAGCCAGCAGTACTACCTTGAGGATGAGGAAAGGATGGGGGAAGTTTCCGAGCCGGGTTCTTGTCTGGGTGTTAGGCATTATCCTTGTAGCAATGGCTGACAGCCGTGCGCATGCCTCGGCGAACCTCCCCCTCCACCATTGGGCGTACGAGGCGATCGAACGGCTGACGGCGATGGGGGTGATCGAGCGCGCGATGGTGGTTCCGAAACCATACAGTCGCAAGCAGGCGGCGCAGTGTGTGGGACGGGCCCTGGATCGGATTCGAAGCGGGGAGATTCGTGGTGATGGCCAGGAAGCGGTGGCTGAGCCGCTGTTAGATCGGTTGTTGGGAGAGTTTCGGCCTGAGTTGGCGGGTCATGAAATGATGCGTGGGGCTCAGGGCAGCAAGAAGTCGGGCATTCGTTATGGCGGACGGGTCACGACGGAGGTCGACGCATTTTCCGTGGGCGGGAGTCAGACCGTCCGATTCCGGGAGAACCGCGGGGGTGAATATTACGCCAACGGAATTCAGAACCAGACGGATGTGCGCGGATGGCTCGAAATCGGAGATTGGGCCACACTCATGGCGCAGCCGAAATTCATCAGCAACCGACATGCGCTGGGTATCGGTGCCACCAACAACAGCCATAATTTTTACCTGCGGGAGTTCAGCGCCAAACTCACCGCGTTCAATGTGACGCTTGAGGCCGGACGACAAACTCTCTGGTGGGGACCGGGGTACCATGGATCGCTCTTGCTCACCGATCAGGCGTTTCCGCTGGATATGATCAAGCTGGGGAGCGAGGAGCCGTTTCGACTCCCCTGGGTATTCCGCTCGCTGGGAGAATGGAAGGTCAACAGTTTTCTGGCGAGATTGGAGCGTGACCGCGATTTCTCGCGGGCGAAGGTCTTCGGCCTTCGCGTGAGCTACTTGCCCGCCGGTTGGCTGGAAATCGGCGCGACGCGGCTGACGCAGTTCGACGGGAGAGGCCGTGATCAATCCTTTCCGGAGACGGTCCTGAAAACGTACGGGAATCCGCCCAACCAAACCGGAGCGGCCGAGACGAACGAGCAATTCATGCTCGATATTCGAGCAACGATTCCCTCGGTCTCGTATCTCGTGCCCTTTCCGAGCGGCGTGCAGGTGTACGGCGAGCTCGGCTCGGAGGATAAATGGTCGAAAATTCCGATTCCCAGCCGGGCCGCGTTCCTGGGAGGTCTCTACATCCCACAGGTCTTCCCCGGCGATACAATGGATCTTCGAATCGAATATGCGGACACCGACTTTACCCGGCGAAAGACGTCCGACCACCTCGCCAACGTCTGGTACAACAACGGGACCTATGCCAGCGGGATGCGGCATCGGGGATTTCCCCTCGGCCATCATATGGGCACGGACGCTCAAGATATCTTTGTGCGTACGACTCGCCTCGTGTCTGACAACCTTCAAATCGGCGTCAATCTCAATCTTCAGCGGAGAGGAGCGGGGCAGTCTCCTCACGAGAGCAAGAAAGAGTTTGCCGCGGATTTCACCTGGTGGCTGTCGGATCGAACTCAGTTCACGTTCGGGTACACGTATCAACGCATCAAGAATCCCGGACAGATCACCGGCATCAACCCCTTCGTCGAGACCTTTACCAGTGGAGTCACGGCCTCCAATCACCTTTTGTCAACGAGCCTGGCGGTGGCATTCTAACCGTGGACGGCGCAATCCTCGGTTGACTTAACGGAAAGATAGGAATATGAGATAGGGTCCCTCACCTGGAATTGCCAAAGGAATTCGCCAAGCATGCAACAACTATGGTTGACAAAATGGTGGACGAATGCGCTCATCTGGATGCTTATCTTCACGTTCGTCGTGCCACCGCCTATTACGGCCCAGATGTTCGGCGGATCCTCAGGCCAGCAGCAAGGGGCGCTGCCTGGAGGCGGTGGGATGGGCGGAGGTGGAGGACTTTCCGGCATTGGAACACTTCCAGGATTAGGAGGAATTCCGGGCAGTTTCCCGATGCTACCTGGACAATCCATCCTGACGAACCCCACCGCGCTGCAGCCAATCATGCCGTACCTGCCCCCTTGCCTCGCGTCACCACCGGGGCAGGAGACGATACCTTTGCAGCCGCCACTGCAGCCATTCCCTCAACCGGGCGGGATCGTGCAGGTGCAGGCTGGGACGGGTGGACAACAACTTTCTCAACAGCCACCGGGGGCGGGCATGCCATCCGGTCAGTTCGGGACCCCATTTGACCAGCAGCAGGGGTTTGGAGGACAAGTGTTTCCTCAGCAGCAACTTGGATTTGGTGCGCCGATGGCCTACCAGGGTGTTGGAGGGCTATTGGGGTCGCCAGGCTTTTCATCGAGCGGCCAGGTACAGGGTCAAACAGGGGGACAACTGCCTACAGGGGGCATGGGAGGGACGTCTGCTCCTCCATTAATGATGGGCTCAGGGACGGCCCCTCCTGGAGTGCAGCCGGACCGCCCCGGTGCATCCCTTCAACAACCCGGTGACCCTCTCTCGCAGATCTCAGCGGGATTGCTGAGCCAGGTCGGGCCGGAACCGATCGGTCAACTGCCGATCGAACAAAACCTTGCCGGATTCCTCCAGCTTCAGGGGATGACCGGCCGGCTCAAGCAGTTTGGCTACAACTTTTTCGATATCCAGTTCTCCGGAATCCCTTCCGTCATGGATGTGCCCGTGGGCCCGGACTATGTGCTGGGTCCTGACGACACCCTAGCCCTCCATATCTGGAACGTCCCCGATGCGAATCTGAACAGAAGCTATATCTCGCCGATTGAGCGGGATGGGACGATCTTTCTCCCACAGGTCGGCTCCATCCCGGTCGCCGGAACGACGTTCTCTCAGGCGACCCGTCTCATTCACGCGCGCTTGAGCGGCTTACTCAAGCGGTTTGAGCTGCACGTGTCCATGGCGCGACTCAGGACCATCAAGGTCTTCGTCGTGGGCGAAGTGGTCCGGCCCGGCGCCTATGATGTCAGTTCCCTGGCCACCGTGTCGCACGCGCTCTACGCGGGCTGCGGGCCGGCGAAGTCGGGGTCGCTTCGGCGGATCCGAGTGGTTCGGAATGGCCAGGCCGTCCAAGACCTGGATTTTTACCAATTCTTCCTCAAGGGGGATCGCACGCAGGACATTCGGCTGCAATCAGGCGATGCGGTGTTGGTTCCGCCGATCGGACCGATCGCGGCGATCGGAGGACCGGTGAAGCGACCTGCGATCTACGAGCTCACCGATCGGACGACGTTAACCGGATTGTTGGACCTGGCCGGTGGTCTGACGCCCATGGCCGGTCGCAGAAAGTGCCAGATTTTTCGTGTGGAGTCCGGTAAGCAACGGATGATTGTGGATGTGGAGCTGGGCGGTCTCCTGGAGGGCAAAGTTGCCGTAAAGGGATCCGGCCAATCCGGCCTCGCCGAGGCGACTGTAGACCCGCTGATTCAGGATGGAGACTTTGTGCGTCTCGCGTCGGTGCCCTCGCAGGTCGAAAACGCGGTGAGTCTGATCGGCGCGGTGCGAGACGCGGGCCAATATGAGTTTCGGCCCGGCATGCGGCTCAGAGATCTGCTCACGCCGGAACAGATGCTGGCGGATTCCTATTGGGATCGCGCCGAACTGATTCGAACCGATCCGGTCAGCTATGAGAACACCGTCATCCCTTTCAGCCCGAAGGAACTCTTCCAGGCAGACGGAGCAGCAAACATCGAACTCCGCCGCCTTGATCGCGTGGTAGTGGCCACGCAGATCAAGCCGCCAAGGCTGATCTCGGTCCAGGGTGAGGTCAAGCGGCCTGGAACCTATACGATCGAAAGCGGTGAGCGCCTTTCGTCCGTCCTGAAACGAGCCGGGGGACTGACGCCGCGGGCCTTCATCCAAGGGATCCTGCTCATCAGGGCGTCGGTTAAACGCACCCAGCAGACCGAGCTTGAAAAATTTATCGCCAACCAGAAGCAGAAGCTGATCGCCGATGCGGCCGCCTATTCGGCCGGTGGTGG
>FKKE01000875.1_pt1 | contig 50366 bp, 61 predicted proteins | sample 1106331 | NCBI WGS metagenome assembly FKKE01 (sample SAMEA3931202, study PRJEB13176) | freshwater metagenome | biome: Drinking water system; feature: drinking water; material: freshwater | place: China | collected 2013-02-06 | reverse complement strand
GCGTTTCCTAGGACAGCCCCAAAACTAGCGTCCGGCCATGCGCAGGCGCATGGCGGCCGCCTTGCTTACGCCGCCGCCGCATCCCATAAACCGCCCGCCGGAGGCAGCCGGCGAAAGACAGACATGGACCGCATCGTTATCACCGGCGGGACGCCGCTCAGCGGCACGATCCCGATTTATGGGGCTAAGAATTCGGCGCTGAAATTGCAGGCGGCGGCCCTGCTGTCGGCCGAGCCGCTGATGCTCGAAAACATGCCGGACCTCGCCGACACCCGCTTCATGTCGCAATTGCTGAAATCGCTCGGCGTCGACATCACCTGGATCAAGGAAACCCAGACACTGCGCATGCACGCAGCCGAGATCGTGTCGACCATCGCGCCCTACGATCAGGTGCGCAAGATGCGCGCTTCGTTCAACGTGCTGGGGCCGCTCTTGGCGCGCGTTGGGCATGCCACCGTCTCGCTGCCCGGAGGTTGCGCCATTGGCGCCAGGCCCGTCGATCTGCACTTGAAGGCGTTCGAGGCCATGGGCGCCGACATCGTCATCGAGCAGGGCTATGTGAAGGCGGCGGCGCTGCGCGGCTTGAAGGGCGCCGAGATCGAGTTCCCGTTCGTCTCCGTTGGCGCCACCGAGCACGCCATGCTCGCCGCCGTGCTGGCGCGCGGCGACACGGTGCTGAGGAACGTCGCGCGCGAACCTGAGATCGCTGACCTCGCCGACTGCTTGAACGCCATGGGCGCGCGGATCGAAGGCGCCGGGAGCAACGAAATCCGCATCAAGGGTGTCGCACAGTTGGGCGGCGCCAAGCACGCCGTGGTCGCCGACCGGATCGAGGCAGGCACCTACGCCATGGCGGTCGCCGCCGCCGGCGGCAACGTGCAGCTTGCCGGCGCGCGTTTCGAGCATCTCGGCGCGATGATGAAATTCCTCCGCGCCGCCGGCGTGACCGTCGAAGCCGAAGGGCGCGGCCTCAGAGTGCAGCGCAAGCCGGACGAGCGCATGCAGGCCGTGGACTTCGAGACCGAGCCGTTCCCGGGTTTCCCCACCGATCTGCAGGCGCAGGCGATGGCGCTCATGTGCCTCGCCGACGGCGTCTCGCGCATCAAGGAAACCATTTTCGAGAACCGCTTCATGCACGCGCCCGAGCTCGCGCGCCTGGGCGCCAAGATCGAGGTGCATGGCAACGAAGCGGTGGTGACGGGCGTGCCAAAACTGATCGGCGCGCCGGTGATGGCGACGGATCTGCGTGCTTCGGTGAGCCTTGTGGTGGCCGGTTTGGCGGCCGAGGGCGAGACCACCGTCAATCGCGTCTATCACCTCGATCGCGGCTTCGAAAAACTCGAAAGCAAGCTGCAGGCATGCGGCGCCCAAGTTGCGCGGCGCAGAGAAGAACAGGCGGCATGACCGGCAACCTGCTCAGGTTGATGGCGGAGGATGCGGCCGATCTCGAGATCCTCGGGGCCGCCGTCCAGGACGCGTTGGTGCGCGTGGGCGAGATCAGCTTCGACAAGAAGGCGCGCCGCTTCACGGTGATGTTGAACCGCTTCCGCTGGGAAACCGCCGGCGAGAGAGGTCCTTACGAGCGGGTGCGTTCGGCGCTTTCGTTCGAGAGCGTGCTCGGCGTGAAGAGCCGCCGCGTTCGCCACGACAATGCCGATGCGCTGGCCTCGCTGCTGTCGCTGAGCTTCTTGGGCGATGAGGAGCCGCCGGGCGGGACGGTGCGGCTGTTGCTTGCGGGCGGCGGCGAAATCGCCATCGACGTCGAATGCCTCGACGCAACGCTTGTCGATATCGGGCCGGTCTGGCCGACGCCGCGCCGCCCCGATCACGAGCAGAGCTGATGGATGCGCCATGAACGAGCGCGACCGGCTGATCGAAATTCTCCTTGACGAGACCTCGCTGGCGCCGGCCTCGCCGAACGTCGAACATGATCGCCGCATTGCGTTGTTCGATCTGAAGGAGGCCAACGCTTTCGCCGTTGCCGGTGAAGATCGCGGGCCATACGTACTTCTGCTCGGCATGTGCGAAGGACGGCTGGTCTTGGATGTGAGCGACGAAACGGGCGCTCGCATCGTTCTTCATCATGCGCCGCTGGGCGGCTTGCGCAAGCTGGTGAAGGACTACGCGCTCATTTGCGAGAGTTACAACGCCGCCATCCGCGACGCGCCTCCGAGCCGCATCGAGGCGCTCGATATGGGCCGGCGCGGTTTGCACAACGAAGCGGCCGAAGTGCTGCAAGAAATTCTCGCAGGCCATTTCGCTATCGATACCGAGACCGCACGGCGCCTGTTCACATTGGTCTGTGCGCTGCATGTCCGCGGCTGACGCGCTGCCGGCGTCGGTGCTGTTCGCGTGCACCCACAATGTCATCCGGTCGCCGATGGCGGCGGAACTCATGCGCCTCCAATTCGGGTCACTGGTGCGGGTTGATAGCGCGGGCCTGAGGCCGGGCGAGGAAGTCTCGTATCTGGCGGCGGCGGTCATTGATGAGGCTGGCGGCGACATTTCCAGCTGGAGGCCCCGCGGCTTCGATTTTTTCGAGAGTGACTATTACGAGGGCGGGCCATTCGATCTGATCGTCTCGCTCAGCCCCGAGGCCCACCACACGGCCCTGTCGCTGGTCCCCAAGCTGGCGGCGGCGGCCGAGTACTGGCCGACCTTCGACCCCTCCCTGGCGGAAGGCTCGCGCGAACAAGTGATTATGGAGTATCGCGCGGTCCGGGACGGGCTGGCCCGGCGCATCGCCGCACGCTTTCCCCGCCCATCGACGGGGTAAGCCGGCCCGCCTATAAGGCCCCGCCAGCCGCGTCGAGTCAGGTCGGTTCAGGAGATTTGATGGCCAAGGAAGAATTATTGGAATTCGCCGGAACGGTGATGGAGCTTTTGCCCAACGCCACCTTCCGGATCGAACTGGAGAACGGACACCAGATCATCGGCCACACCGCGGGCAAGATGCGCAAGAACCGCATCCGCGTCCTGGCCGGCGATAAAGTGCTGGTCGAGATGTCGCCCTATGATCTGACCAAGGGGCGCGTCACGTACCGGTTCAAGTAATGACCAGATCATCTCTCGACCGCGCCGTCGTCATAACAGGCGCCTCCACCGGCATCGGCCGCGCCGCCGTCGCCAAGGCCGTGCGCGAAGGCGCCCACGTTTTTCCCAGCGTCCGCAAGCAGGCCGACGCCGATAGCCTCACGGCCGAGTTCGGTGAGGCGGTGACGCCGCTGATCTTCGATGTCGCCGACGAAGTGGCGGTGCGCGCCGGCGCGGCGCAAGTGGCGCAGGCGCTCGGGAGCCGCAAACTGTTCGGGCTCGTCAACAATGCCGGCATCGCCGTGCCCGGGCCATTGCTCCATCTCGACACCGACGAATTGCGTCGGCAGTTCGAGATCAATTTCTTCGGCGTGCACAACGTCACCCGCGCCTTCGCCGATCTGCTCGGCGCCGATGAGCAGCGTACCGGCAAACCCGGGCGCATCGTCATGATCTCATCGGTCGGCGGGCAGAATGGCGCGCCGTTCGTCGGCCCCTATGCGGCCTCGAAGTTTGCCATGGAAGGCTATTCGCAATCGCTGCGCCGCGAGCTCATGCTCTACGGCATCGACGTTATCGTTATCGGTCCCGGCGCCATAGCCACCCCGATCTGGGACAAGGCCGAACAAAACGACCTCAAGCGCTATGCCAACACGCCGTATGCGCCGATGGTTGAACGAGTCGCCGATTACATGCTGAAGCAGGGCAAGGAAGGACTGCCCGCCTCCGACGTGGGCGATCTGATCTGGACGTGCCTGACTCATCCGAAGCCCAAGGTTCGTTATCACATCCTGCGCAAGCCGTTCATGGACCGGACGCTGCCGCGGCTGATGGATCAACGCACAGTGGACAAGATCATCGCCAAGCGCCTGGGCTTTCCGCAGCGGCCATGACGCGCCTGGTTCTCGCCAGCGCCTCGCCGCGCAGGCTTGCGTTGCTGACGCAGATCGGCGTGACGCCGGACGAGGTGATCGCGGCGGACATAGACGAGACGCCGCTGCCGAAAGAGACCCCACGCCAGCTCGCGCTGCGCTTGGCGCGGCGCAAGGCCGAAGCGGTGGATGCAGCCGACGCTGTCGTCCTAGCCGCCGACACCGTGGTCGCCGTTGGCCGGCGCGTGCTGCCGAAAGCGGAAACCGAAGCGCAGGCGCGGGAGTGCTTGCGCCTGCTCTCGGGCCGCTCGCATCGGGTTTACACCGGCGTCGCTGTGCGGACGCCGCGCGGCGCGCTGCGCGAGCGTCTGGTCGAGACTCGCGTAGCGTTCAAGCTGCTGTCGCCACAGGAGTTGGACGCCTACATCGCCAGCGGCGAATGGCAGGGCAAGGCTGGCGGCTACGCCGTGCAGGGGCTCGCGGCGCGGTTCGTGGTTTCCATTATCGGCTCGTATTCGAATGTCGTCGGTCTGCCGCTTTACGAAACGGCGAACCTGCTCGAAAGCGCGCGCACGTGAGCGAAGCGATCGAAACCTGGATCGACGCCGCCATCGGCGAAACGCGCGAGGCGCTGGTGCGCGATGACAAGCCGTTCGCGCTTCGGATCGCGCGCGCGAGCGACGAAGGCCGCCGCGCGCGCTGGGGTGAAACCTACGTCGCGCGCGTTGGCGAACTCGACCGCCGCCGCCGCGGGGCCTTTCTCGATCTAGGTTTGAGCGAGCAACACGGTTTCTTGCCGCTGGGGGACGACGGCCGCGCGCGCATGCGCCGCGAACGCGTGGCGTTGCGGGAGGGGCAAGGCGTTGTCGTTGCGGTGACGCGCGAAGCGGCGCGAGGAAAAAATCCAGTCGTCGAACTCGCCGAGCTTGGCCATGACGGCGCGAAGCCTGAGCGCATCGCCCGGCACACGTGCGATGATGAACTCGTGCTTGCCAAGCCAGCGCCCGATCCAGCTGTGCGCGCCAAGCTTGATGCGGCCATCGAGGATGCGTTGGCGCGTGCAACGCCGATCCCCGGCGGCGGCGTGCTTACCATCGATGCGGTGACGGCGCTGACGGCCATCGATGTCGACGCCGGCGGCCGCCCCGGCAGCGGCGATTCCGAGCGCTTCGCGCTCGATCTCAACATCGCCGCCGCGCGGGAAGCGGCGCGGCAGATTCGCCTGCGCAATCTGGGCGGCGTCATCGCCATCGACTTCGTTTCGGTGCGGGCGAGGGCGCACCTGAAGCAATTGGACGATGCGGTGCGGACGGCGTTTTCGGGCGATCCCTGGAGCGTGCAGTTCGGCGGCTTGTCGAAGTTCGGCGTCTACGAACTGGCGCGGGCGCAATTGCGGACGCCGCTCCATGAGCAATTGCGAGACGGCGAGGGGCGCTTGAGCGTCGAGACCGTAGCTTTGATGGCGCTGCGGGCGATCGAGCGCGAGGGCCGCGCCCAGACAGGGCGCCAGATCGCGTGCACGTTGGCGCCTGAAGTGAAGGCGTGGCTCGATGCGGCAGAAATCGATTGGCGCGCGCAACTCTCCAATCGTATCGGCATGCGCTGGACAATCGATGCCGCGCCTGGTCCGCGCGACCGGATCGATGCGAGGGCGCTATGAACAAGCCGGTGCATGAGCGTAAGTGCGTGATCTGCGGCAAGCCGCAGGACGAGCGCTACAAGCCGTTCTGCTCGAAGCGCTGCGCCGATGTCGACCTCAACCGCTGGTTCTCGGGCAAATATGCGATCCCGGCGGAAGACGAAACGCCGCCCGGAGAACCGAAAGAATAGCGGCCTCAGGCGGACCTACCGCCTCACCTCTGTACTGGCCATCTCGTCCAACACTTAGCGCGCTACTGACACGCTAGGCATTCCTCATAATCCGTCTTCGGCGTTGACATGGCCGCCGGCGCGTCGGGCGCGTCCGCCTTGCCCTCGTCGCCGGCGAAGCCGGCGCGCTGCACGCTCTTCGAGCGGCAATAGTACAAGCTCTTCACGCCGCGTTCCCAGGCCATCCAGTGCAGCATGTGCAGGTCCCACTTATCGACATCGCCCGGCAGGAAGATGTTGAGCGACTGGCTCTGGCAGATGAGCGGCGTGCGATCGGCGGCGAGTTCGATGATCCAGCGTTGATCGATCTCGAACGCGGTCTTGAACACGCTCTTCTCGTCGTCGCTGAGGAAATCGAGATGTTGCACCGAACCTTCGTTCTTCAGGATCGACGACCACACGCTTTCGGTGTTCTTACCCTTCGCTTCGAGCAATTGCTCAAGATAGGGGTTTTTCACCGCGAACGAGCCCGAAAGCGTCTTGTGGGTATAGATGTTGGCGGGGATCGGTTCGACACCGGCTGACGTGCCGCCGCAGATGATTGAGATCGAGGCGGTCGGCGCGATCGCCAGCTTGTGTGAGAAGCGGGCCATGACGTTGTTCTCGGCCGCATCCGGGCAGGCGCCGCGCTCTTGCGCGAGCTTCACCGAAGCGGCGTCGGCGCCGCGGCGGATGTGACGGAAGATGCGGTTGTTCCACACCTTGGCCATCGCCGATTCCATCGACACGCCTTGTTTCTGCAGGAAGGAGTGGAAGCCCATCAGGCCCAAACCCACTGAGCGCTCGCGATAGGCGGCGTAGACGGCGCGCTCCATTTCCGGTGGCGCGCGCTGAATGAAGTCCTCGAGCACGTTGTCGAGGAAGCGGAATACGTCCTCCATGAACTTGGGCTCGTTCTCCCACTCCAAGTAGGTTTCGGCGTTGAGCGAGGAGAGACAGCACACGGCCGTGCGCTCCTTGCCGTTATGGTCGAGGCCGGTGTGCAGCATGATTTCACTGCATAGATTCGACTGCCGCACCTTGAGGCCAAGCTTCTTCTGGTGGCTCGGCATCTGCTTGTTCACGGTGTCGGAGAAGATGATGTAGGGCTCGCCCGTCTGTAGGCGGAGTTCCAGGATCTTCTGCCAGAGCTTGCGCGCGTTGACGTGCTTCAGCGGCTCGCCATTCTTGGGCGAGCGCAATGCGAACGGCAGATCGTCGCGCACGGCGATCATGAATTCGTCGGTGAGATTGAGCCCGTGATGCAGGTTCAAGCTCTTGCGGTTGAAATCGCCGGCGGGTTTACGGATTTCGAGGAATTCCTCGATCTCGGGATGGTGGATGTCGAGATAGACCGCCGCTGAGCCGCGGCGCAGGGAACCTTGGCTGATCGCAAGCGTCAGCGAGTCCATGACGCGAATGAACGGAATGATCCCGCTTGTCTGACCGTTTTGGCCGACCTTTTCGCCGATGGAACGAACGCCGCCCCAATAGGTGCCGATGCCGCCGCCGTTGGACGCGAGCCAGACGTTCTCGTTCCACGTGTCCATGATGCCGTCGAGCGAATCGCCGACCGCATTCAGGAAGCACGAGATCGGCAGGCCGCGTTCGGCACCGCCATTCGACAACACCGGCGTCGCCGGCATGAACCACAGCTTCGAGATATAATCGTAGATGCGTTGCGCATGGCCGATGTCGTCGGCGAACGCGGTGGCGACGCGCGCGAACATGTCCTGATAGCTTTCGCCCGGAAGCAGATAGCGATCAGTGAGCGTTGTCTTGCCGAACTCGGTCAGCAACGCATCGCGGCTCGGATCCGTAACGACCTTCTCGACGACCTTGAGCGGACGCAGGGGCTTGGGTTTGCCGCGATGGAGCTCGCCCATGCGGTGGACCCCCGCTTTTTCCGCTCGTGCCTGCATGTTCTCCGCCCCCGATTTAGCTCTGTGTTAATCCGACTCGGTGCTGGCCAAAACCACAGGACCTTGTGGTGGATGGCCGAACCGTACCGCTATATATAGTGATGCCATCGGTTAATTCAGGGTCAATGGGAAAGGCTAATCGGGCCCGAATTTCTCTCTCGAATCTGTGAACACGCGGACCAGAGCGGCTCTAATTGTTAACGCAAGTGACGGGCATATGTTGCCGCCAAGAACAGCTTGCGCCTCAACGAAATCCGGCGTTTTTCAGGCCCATGGCGGGTCGATCGGGGCAGGCAAGAGCGGTGGTTGCCGCGTTAACGGGCGCCGCCCTCTTGGGCCTCTCGCCGATCGCCATGCGCCTCTCGGAGCTTGGGCCGCACGCCTCGAATCTGTGGCGATTCCTGATCGCGTTGCCGATTCTGGGGGTCTGGGCCGCGGCTTCCTCCGCTAGGCCCACGACTCGCCAGACCGGCTGGCTCCTTCTCGCCGGCCTCCTCTTCGGCATCGAGGTTTCGCTCTGGGGCGCGGCACTGGGGCTGACCACGGTCACCAACGCGACCTTGCTCGCCAATTTCACGCCGGTGTTTGCCGCCGTGTTCGGCTGGTTTGCGTTCAGGGAGCGGCTGCGTGCGCCGGTGCTGGCAGGCGTCGCGGCCGCGCTTGCCGGCGCGGTGCTGTTGGCGCTGGCGCGGGCTCAGTCCGACGTTGGCCCGGATCCAAACGCGGGATGGATCGGCGATGCATTGGGGCTGAGCGCCGCCATTGGCTATGCGGGCTACTTCCTCATCTTGCGCATGCTGGGCAAGAACGTGTCCGTCGGCGCGGTGATGTTCTGGGCGACACTGAGCGCTGCTTTCGTCTGCCTCGCACTCGCGCTGATTTTTCGCGAACAGTTGATGCCGCAGACGCTGCGCGGCTGGCTCGTTCTCGCAAGTCTGGGTTTGATCGTTCAAATCGCGGGGCAAGGACTCATTGCCTACGGCGTTGGTCGTTTGCCGATCGTCGCCTCAACGGTGCTGCTCTGGATGCAGCCGCTGGTGGCGGCCGGGCTCGCATGGTGGATTTTCGGCGAAGCCTTGGGCGCGTTGGCGTTGGCGGGCGCTGCGCTGATCCTGGCCGGCATCTTTGCCGTGCAGCGTTACCGGCAATAGAGCCGTTAGCGATGCAGCGGCCGCATCCATCGCTCCATCGGACACGAGACGGTATGATCGCGGCCGCATGACGAAAGCGCGGTGGCGTAGACGATCTCGGCGCGCCCGATCAGATTTTCCATGGGCGCAGTGCCCATGCCGTCCCAGCGGCTGTCGAGCGAATTGTCGCGATTGTCGCCCATAAAGAAGAGCTGGCCCTCGGGCACGGTGAAGGGGCCGAAATTGTCGAGCGGAGCGGCGTCGGTCAGATTGTGCACGGCGTGCGTGACGCCGCCCGGCAGCGTCTCGTCGTAACGCTCTGCCCACTCGCGCCCTTCCGGATACACGGCGCGCAACAACAAGTGCGGTTCCGTGGTCGACACCGCGCTGCCGTTGATGAGCAGCGCGCCGTCATGCACCTCGATGACATCGCCGGGCAGGCCGACGAGGCGCTTGATCATGGTCTCGTTCGAGATTGGATGAATGAACACGACGACATCGCCGCGCCGCGGCATGTGTTGGAATAAGCGCCGCTCGCCGCGCGGCAGGGCGAAGCCCAAGTCGAACGGCAGTGAAAACCGGCTGTAGCCATAGGCGAACTTGGACACGGTTACGCGGTCGCCGACTTCGATGTGCGGAACCATGCTTTCCGAGGGGATGCGATACTGCGCGAACGCCACGGTGGTGAACGCCATGTAGACCAGAAAGGCGCCGACGATGGTCCTGGCCCATTCCTTGGCTTCGTCGAGCCAGCGGCCGTGTAGTTGGAACATAAAGACTCCCTCTAGCGCCACCGTGGGAAGCCGCCTAACTGCCGTCAAGCGACTAGCTGCTGCGGAAGGCGTGCGATGCGAGCTGTGACGGCGATCCTGGGCGGCCTCAAGGACGTCATCTTCGGGCGACTGACGCTCTTCGCTATCGCCAATCTGATCGTCGCCGGCACGATCACGGTTTTCGCCGCCCGCGCCGCGCTCGGTTATGTGTTGCCGCTTATTCCCGATCTCGAAGGCTGGCTGGGCTATGCGTCGATGGCCGGTTCTTTCGTGGCGGGTGTTGTCGTGGTGGTGCTGGCGTTGGCGCTGTCGCCCGCGATTTCGATGATCGTGGGCGGCGTCATCTTCGATCTCGCCGCCGAACGCGTGGAGAAAAAGATCGGCGCGCCGAAGGCGCGCGTCGTGCCGATCCAAGAGGGCATACGCAATGGCGCGCTCATCGCGCTGCCGGCGTTGGCGCTGAACCTGATCGTCATTCCGCTCTATTTCATTCCAGTGATCAACGCGCTCGTTTTCTATGGCCTCAACGGATTTCTGATGGGCCGCGAATACGCCACCATCACCGCCGCGCGCCACATGAGCTACAAGGACGCCGTGGCGCTGCGTAGACGGCATGGGCTTGACGTCTTTTTCGTTGGCTTGGCGTGCTCGTTGGTGCCCTTTCTGGCGCCGCTCGTCGGCGCGAGCGCCATGACGCGGCTGGTGCAATCGCTGCGCTGATCTATTTGCGCCAGAAGCGATAGGTCGCGAGCGGCGAGAAGCCCTCGCTTTCGTAGAGCGCAATGGCGGCGGCGTTGTCCGCATCGACTTGCAGGAAGGCGGTGGTCGTCTCCCATTCGCCGCACTTCGCCATCAGCGCGCGGAAAATCTGGCGCGCCAGCCCTTGACGGCGCGCTTCCGGCGCGGTGCGCATTAGGAAGACACCGGCAAGATCGCCGGCGGCGGCGCACATGCCAATCGCGACCGCGCGGCCGTCTTGTTCGATCAGCGCGAACGCGGCGGGCTGCGGCGCGCGCAAAGCGATGTTGAGGCGCTCGTCGTATTCGGCATCGTCCTTAGAGGTTTCGCGGATCGCGGCGCCGAACGCGGCGGGGAGGGTGTCATGAAGGATGACGTCTGCTGTGGCGTTCGTCGCGCGCACCGGCGCGGTCATCACCAAAGTTGGCATCACGCTCGCGTAGCCGCGCCGCGCCAGGCGATCGGGCAAATCGGCGGGAGCGAAAGCCGAGTCAGTGAGTTTGAACCGCGGCGGCAGTCTGCGTGCAGCATACCAGGCCTCGGCATGATCGATGGCGGCGTTCACATCGCGGCCCGTCCATTCGAGCGGCCACACCGCGTTGACGCGGCCGGTGACCCCGCCCGACGCGAGATAGAACCAGCCGTGGTGTTGCTCCGCGATCGCCGCCGGCCACATGCGGATGGTGGCGAGGTCGATGTCGCGCGCGTTCACGTACGCGCCGCCACCAGCTTCACCACGTCGCTCATGATCGCGGTGATCTTGAAGTCCTTCGGCGTGTATACGCCCGCCACGCCCATCTGACGCAGCGCTAAAGCGTCGGCGGGTGGAATGATGCCGCCAACAACGAGCGGCACATGATCTAAACCTTCGGCGCGCATCAACCGCACCACTTCTTGCACCAGATCGAGGTGCGAGCCGGAAAGAATGGAAAGGCCGACCGCGTGCGCCTTCTTTTCCTTCGCGGCGTTGACGATCTCGGCCGGCGTGAGGCGGATGCCTTCATAGATCGCGTCCATGCCGACGGCGCGGGCGCGCGCGGCGATTTGCTCGGCGCCATTGGAATGGCCATCGAGGCCGGGTTTGCCGACCAGGAAGGTCAGCGTTCTGCCAAGCTTTTCGCTCAAAGCAGTGACATCGCGCTTCACGCTCTCGATGTCTTCGCCGCTTGAATCGATAATGACGGCGACGCCGGTGGGCCCGCGATATTCGCCGTAGACTCGGCGCAAGGTCTCCGCCCATTCGCCGGTGGTGACGCCGGCTTTCGCGGCGGCGATCGAGGCGGGCATGATGTTGCGGTCTTCCTGCGCAGCTGCGCGCAGTTCCGCCAACGCGGCGTCGACAGTGGCGCCGTCGCGCGCGACGCGCCAGGCCTTCAGGCGCGCGATCTGCTCGATTTCCGCCGCAAGGTCGACCGTCTGGATGTTCTTCTCGCCGGCTTCGAGCGGCGAGGGCTCGCCCTCGGTGAAGGCGTTGACGCCGATCACCTTCTGTTGGCCCGTCTCGATCTGTTCGATGCGGCGTCGATTGGACTCGACCAGGGCGCTCTTCATGTAGTCGACGCTCGCGACAGCGCCGCCGTTAGCCTCGATCTTCGCCAGTTCGGCGCGCGCGCCTTCGATCAGCTGCGCCACCTTTGCTTCGATCACCTTTGAGCCGTCGAAAATGTCCTCGAATTCAAGCAGGTCAGTCTCGTAGGCCAGCACTTGCTGCATCCTGAGCGACCATTGCTGATCCCACGGCCGCGGCAGCCCCAGCGCTTCGTTCCAGGCCGGCAACTGCACGGCGCGGGCGCGGGCGTTCTTGGAGAGGGTGACGGCAAGCGTCTCAAGCAAAATGCGATAGACGTTGTTTTCCGCTTGCTGCTCGGTGAGGCCGAGCGAGTTGACCTGCACGCCATAGCGGAAGCGGCGCGCCTTTTCGTCGGTGACGCCATAGCGCTCGCGCCCGATCTCGTCCCACAGCGCCACGAACGCGCGCATCTTGCAGAGCTCGGTCACGAACCGCATGCCCGCATTCACGAAGAACGAGATGCGGGAGAAGACTTCATCGAATGCGATTTCCCCTCTCCCTTGTGGAGAGGGGGCTAGGTGGTGAGGGGCGCGCCATTGATCAGGCGCCTGCGCGTTGGAACGTCCCTCCTCCCCCGACCCCTCCTCCACAAGGGAGGAGGGGCGTTTTTTCACCTCATCCAGCACCGCGATCGCGGCCGCCAAAGCAAACGCCAGCTCCTGCTCCGGCGTCGCGCCCGCTTCCTGCAAGTGGTAGGAGCAGACGTTCATCGGATTCCATTTGGGAATCGCGTCAAGGCTCCAGGCGATGGTGTCAGCGGTGAGCTTCAGGCTCGGCGCCGGCGGGAAAATGTAGGTGCCGCGCGAGAGGTACTCTTTCAGGATGTCGTTTTGCGTCGTGCCGGTGAGCTTTTTCGGATCGGCGCCTTGCTCTTCCGCCAGCGACACATAAAGCGCGAGCAGCCACGCTGCCGGCGCGTTGATGGTCATCGACGTGTTCATGCGCTCGAGCGGGATGCCGTCGAAGAGCGTGCGCATGTCGCCCAGATGTCCGATCGGCACGCCGACCTTGCCGACCTCGCCGCGCGCGAGGATGTGGTCGCTGTCGTAGCCGGTTTGCGTCGGCAGATCGAAGGCGACGGAGAGGCCGGTTTGGCCCTTGGCCAGATTGGTCTTGTAGAGCTTGTTGGATTCAGCCGGTGTCGAATGCCCGGAATAGGTCCGGAAAATCCAGGGCGGGTCGGGGGCGTGCTGGAAGGGCGGCATGCGAGTCAAAGGGAAGCCCAACCTCTGTTGCACCGCAAGAAAATGCTTGAAATCCTTCGGCGACACAATATAATCTGGATGAAGTCTGGATTATACAAGAATGAGCACGGTCATTGCGGCTTTTGACGCCAAGCAGAAACTTTCCGAACTGCTGAACCGTGCGGCGACGGGCGAGGAGTTTGTCATCACGCGGCATGGCAAGGCGATGGCGCGCCTTTCGCCTCCCGATGAGCGATCGAACACGGAAGCCGCGCGGGCGGCGCTACTCGCTCTGCTGAAGGCTCAGCCTGTGCTCAATCTCGGGCGGATCAGCCGTGACGACGCCTACGAGCCGTGAGGGTCGCGCTCGACACCAACGTGTTGATCTACGCCGAAGGTCTTAATGACGAGGTGCGGCGCGATCGTGCGCTGGAAGTGATAGAATTGTTAACCGCCAGCGGCGTCGCGATTCCGGTGCAGGTGCTGGGAGAAGTGCATCGGCTCCTGGTGCGCAAGGGCGGGCGCACGCCCGCGCAAGCCGCGCTCGCGGCGTTGCGCTGGGCGAATGCATTTGAGGCACTGCCGAGCACCGAGGCGGCGATGCGCGATGCGCTCGCGATCACGGAAGCGCATGGGCTGCAAATCTGGGATGCGCTGGTGCTTGCGGTCGCCCACGCCGGCGCGTGTGCGCTGGTGTTGAGCGAGGACATGCAGGATCGGTTCGTTTGGCGCGATGTGACCGTGCTCAACCCGTTCAGCGCCGACGGTGCGGCGAGACTGGCTAAGTTGGTCAAATGACCACGCTGGGATCGTTTTCCTACGCTTGACGGCGGCGCGAAACGCACTTCATTGTGCGGCGCAGCAAAAAACGGGGCCCCGCCATGTCGCAACCCACCAAGGACATCTACGCCATCGGCGAAATTCCTCCGCAGTTTCATGTGCCCGAGAAGATGTGGGCGTGGGCCATCCGCAAGGAGCGCCATGGCCGGCCGCTCAAAGCGATGCAGCTGGAGCAAGTGCCGACGCCGCAGGTCGGCGAGGACGAGGCGCTGGTGCTCGTGATGGCGGCGGGCGTGAACTATAACGGTGTCTGGGCCGCGCTTGGCGAGCCGATCTCGCCGCTCGACGGTCACAAGCAGCCCTATCACGTCGCCGGCTCCGATGCGTCCGGTATCGTCTGGGCCGTCGGTTCCAAGGTGAAGCGCTGGAAGCCCGGCGACGAAGTCGTCATCCACTGCAATCAGGACGATGGCGACGACGAAGAATGCAATGGCGGCGATCCGATGTTTTCGCCGAGCCAAAAAATCTGGGGCTACGAGACGAGCGACGGCAGTTTCGCGCAATTCTGCAAAGTGCAGGCGCGCCAGCTCATGCATCGCCCGAAGCACCTCACCTGGGAAGAGAGCGCGTGCTACACGCTGACGCTGGCGACGGCGTATCGCATGTTGTTCGGCTGGCGGCCGAACGTGTTGCGGCCCGGGCAGAACGTGCTGGTGTGGGGCGCGAGCGGCGGCCTGGGCGTGTTCGCGACACAGCTTTGCGCGGTGAGCGGCGCGCATGCGATCGGAGTCGTATCGAGCGAAGACAAGAAGGATTACGTGCTCTCGATGGGCGCCAAGGCCGTGCTCAACCGCAACGACTTCAATTGCTGGGGTCAGTTGCCGAAAGTGAACGGGCCTGAGTTTGCGAACTACATGAAAGAGAGCCGCAAGTTCGGCAAAGCCATCTGGGAGCATACCGGCGGCAAGGATGTCGACATCGTTTTCGAACATCCCGGCGAGGCGACGTTCCCGGTATCCGTGCTGGTGTGCAAGCGCGGCGGCATGGTGGTGCTCTGCGCCGGCACAACGGGCTACAATCTCACCATGGACGCGCGCTTCCTCTGGATGCGCCAGAAGCGCGTGCAGGGCTCACACTTCGCGCACCTCTATCATGCGAGCCAAGCCAACCAGCTGGTCATCGACCGCCGCATCGATCCGGCGATGTCGGAAGTGCTGCCCTGGGACAAAATCCCCGACGCGCACGAGAAGATGCTCGATAACAAACACGCGCCGGGGAACATGGCTGTGCTGGTCAACGCGCAGCGTTCGGGCTTGCGGACGTACGAGGATGTGCTGGAGGGAAGTGGGGGAAGGGGTTAGCGGCGTTTCTGTGCGTGATGAAAGATGGCGAGGATGCGAATGTCGTTTCCCGCAAAGTCGTAAACCAGCACATAGGGATAGCGCGTTAGGATCAGCTCACGCGTTCCGTCATCGATGGCTCGACCCAGCTCAGGTGAAGTTTCGAGCAATTGCGCACGATCCTGTATGTATGAGACGACCTTGCGCGCCGACCTGGGGCTCTGCTCATTGATGTAGGCAGCAATTGCCCTGAGGTCGTCAGTCGCGCGACGGTCCCAATCGGGATGAAGGCCTTGTCTTCGTGACTCGCGAGTTCAACTTCGCGCTTCACGGCCTTGGACGCATTCGACGCCGCGCTAACCAGCACCGCACACGCGGTACAGCTCTGCATGCCTTCAACGATGGCGTCCGCATAGATCGCGCGCGGCGGGATATCGCGCGAGGAAATCCAGCACGCCACGCCGCGTGCTTCGAGATAAGCGACGATCTTGTTCGCGACCGCTTCGTCCTCGCTGGCATGGCTGATGAAAAGCCGGTCTGTCATGTGCCTACCCCGAACGGCAAAAATCTAGCAGCGCCGCCCAAAGCAAGGAAGCTCTCAATCCGCCGCGCGCACCCAACCCGGCCCAGCGCGCAAGAACGCGCCTCCGATCAGGCGGGCGCCGTGAGCCGCCAACACCTCCACGAGCATGACCGCTTCGGCGCTGCTGTTGCCAAGATCGTCGATGAGCAAGACCCCGGAATGCTCGACGCCGTCGCGAAACACGACCGCGCCGAAATCGTGATCCTTGGCGATGAAGACGCGGGCAGCGACGTGCGCCTCCGCGAGAAGCGCCGCGTCTCCGGGGTCGAGGCTCGCTCAGCGGCATAGATCACGTCGTGCCCCGCCGCACGGAGCGCCCGGACGGCGGGCGCCGTTATGTTCGTGTCCGCGAAGAGGCGCACTATTCCGCCGGAACAGCGGCGAGTTCGGTGTTGTCAGTGAGTCGCGCGGCGTAGAGCAGGCAGGCATCGATGTCGGCGGTCTTCAACACAGGATAAGCCTCCAGCACCTGGTCCCGCGTCGCGCCTGCGGCGAGCATTTTTAGCACCATGCCGGGCGTGATGCGCCGTCCCCGGATCACGGGCTTGCCGCCCATTTTTCCAGGCTCGACGCCAATCCGGGCGAGCAGCTCGCGTTGTCGTTGCTCGGTCATGGAGGCATCATACCACAATTTGGCTGGCGGTGCGAAGGCCGCGTTGCCCGCCGAGGCGCCGTCGGTCCATACTGCTCCGCATGCTCCACATCGGTGTTCTTGGCCATTCCGCGGACGGGTCGGCGCTGTGTTATCTCGAATGCGTGCGCGAGGGCGCGCGTCTGTTGGGTGATCACCAGCATCCCGAAATCACAATGTCGCTGCTGCCGATGGGGCCGACGATCCCGTGGTGGGATGCGCTCGATCTTGCCAAGATCAACGCGCATCTGCGTGCTACGGCGGAGCGCCTCGCCGCCGCCGGCTGCGATTTTTTCGTTTGCCCGGATAACACGGCGCACATAGCGCTCGACGCTGCAGCTGAGCCTTACCCGCTGCCCGGTCTCCACATCTGCGATGTTGTCGCGGCGCGCGCCAAGGGGGAGGGGCGCAAGCGCATCGCCCTGCTCGGCACCAAGTACACGATGGAGGGTCCTGCCTATCGCGCCGCCTTTGCGCGTCATGGCCTAGAGATGCGCACGCCGAGCGCCGCCGATCGCGAGGTGCTCAATCGGATTATCTTCGACGAACTTTGTCTTGGCCGTTTTGAAGAACCGGCGCGGCGGGAATTCCTGCGCGTGATCGAAACGCTGAAGGGCGAGGGCTGCGACGCCGTGGCGCTCTCCTGCACCGAAATCCCGCTGATGGTGACGCCGGAGAATTCGCCGCTGCCGACGCTTGACTCGACACGCTTGCTGGCGCGCGCGGCGGTGGCGGTGGCGATTGGGCAGGCGCCCATGCCGGTTTGGCGTGGCGGTAGTTAGCACAACCGCTGCCGCCACTAGCTATTCCAGCCTGAATCTTCTAGAACAAGGGCTCGTACATCGTCGCGTCACGCACTGGTCCCCCGCTGTCGCGCCGGATTTTCTGTCGTTTTCCTTCGAGTTCGAGTCCGCTGGGATGGTCCCGCGGGCAGCGAGACCACTCAAGGAGACGGTCGATGGCCACAGGCACAGTTAAGTTTTTCAACGCGACCAAGGGTTTTGGTTTCATCTCGCCGGAAGGCGGCGGCAAGGACGTGTTCGTCCACATCTCCGCCGTCGAACGCGCGGGCATGCGCGGCCTTGCCGATGGACAGAAGCTTTCGTTCGATCTCGAGAAGGACCGCCAGGGTCGCGAATCCGCCGCCAATCTGAAGGCGGTCTAGGAGTGGTGTGATGCCGATCGATGAGCGCATAGCGGGCTATTCCGACAAGGAACTGGCGTCGCTGCACGACAATGTGCGGCGGCTGGCGCAGGCCGGCACGGCGTTGCAGCGCGCCGAAGCGGAGCGCCTGATGCCGCTCATCGACGCCGAACTCGCCGAGCGAAAGGCGCGTGCGCCGGCGCGAAAAGCGCCTGCGCCGCGGGCGGCCAAGAAGAAGTCGCCGGCGTAGGCAATTGACCTCCACGCCTGCTGGCGCTCCAATCCGGCCAAAGGCGCGGACGGCGCTTCGAGGGGAAACGGGATGGTGCGGCTGATTTTGGCGGGATTGGCTTTGCTGTTGGCGGCGCTGGCGGGTTTCGTCGGCTACAGGACCATGTCGTTCACGCCGCCGCCGCCGCCGGCCGATGTCGCGGCGCCCGATGCCTCAGCATACGAGATCGATGTGAACGCGGCGGCGGAGCGTCTGGCGCAAGCCATCCGCTTCCGCACTGTGTCGCTTGTGGATGCGGACGAGGATCGTACGCCGTTCATGCAGTTCCACGCCTGGATGGCCGAGACCTATCCGGCGTTCCATGCCGCCGCGAAGCGCGAGACGGTGAGCGATCTCACGTTGGTCTACACCTGGGAGGGCAGCGATCCGGGTCAGCCGCCGATGCTGCTGCTGGCGCACCAGGACGTGGTGCCGGTTCCAGACGATACGCGCGAAGTCTGGAGCGTCGATCCGTTCGCGGGCGTGATCCGGGACGAGACCATTTTCGGGCGCGGCGCCATCGATGACAAAGCCTCGCTGGTGGCTCTGCTCGAAGCGGCTGAGTACCTGGCCAAGCAGGGCAGGCGCCCGGTGCGCACCATCATCTTCGCCTTCGGCCACGACGAAGAAATTGGCGGCGATGACGGCGCGGTGCAGGTGGCGGCGTTGCTTGAGCAGCGCGGCGTACGCGCCTGGTTCGCGCTCGACGAAGGCATGGCCGCGATCGCCGAACATCCGCTGACCGGCGGGCCCGCCTCGATGATCGGCATCGCCGAGCGCGGCTTCGGCACGCTCAGGGTTCATGCCATCGGCGAACCGGGCCATTCCTCGATGCCGCCGCCGGAGACGGCGATCTCGTTGGTGTCGGAAGCGGTGGTCCGCATCCATGACATGCCGATCGAGCAGCGGCTCGAGGGCGGCCCTGCGATCGAGATGATGCGAGCTTTGTCGCCGGAACTGTCCTTCACCAACCGCATGGCGGTTTCGAACGAATGGCTGTTTGCGCCGCTGCTGCGGGCGCGGATGGCGGAAAACCGCACGGCGCGGGCGCTTCTGGGAACGACCGTGGCGCCGACCGTGATCGGCGGCGGCGACCGCGCCAACGTGTTGCCAGCGGAGGCGACGGCGCTGATCAATTATCGCTTCCACCCGCGCGACACCGCCGCCGACATTCTGGAACGCGCGCGCGCGGAGGTGGCGGATATGGAAGGCGTCGACGTCGACTGGGCCGAGCCGCCGCGCGACGCGACCGGCATGTCGAGCACCACAAGCAGCAGCTACGCGCTGTTGGCGGCGTTGTCGCGCGAGCTCATCCCCGATGCGCCGGTGGCGCCCGGGCTCGTGCTGGCAGGCACCGACTCCCGCCACTATTCCGACGTGGCGGAAAACGTGTATCGGTTCCAGCCGATGCTGTTTGCCGAAGACGATCTCGCCGGCATTCACGGCAATGACGAGCATCTGGGGTTCGACAATCTCGAACGCACCATTCGTTTCTATATCGGCCTCATGGAAGCAGGAGCGATGCAATGATCCGGTCCGTATTGTTCGTCTGCGCGCTGGCGCTAGCGGCGTGCACGCCCGCGCAGGAAGCCAAGGAGGAGGCGCCCGTGGCTGACAATGCCGTGCCGGCGCCGACGCCGGACGATGTCGCGGTCCGCATCAACGCCGCGCAGAACGGGCAGACGGTGAATGTCGCTGTCAACCAGCGCTTCGCCATCGAACTGGTCGGCGTGCCGACGGCGGGCTATCTCTGGACCCCGGCGCAGGTCCCTGCGTTCATCACCCGCGCCGGCGAGGCCTCCGGAAATACCAGCGAGGCCCAGAGCCAGCCTGGCTTCGCCGGCGGCAACCATTGGGAAGTGACCATGTTCGCCGCCACCGGGCCGGGCACGGGCGAGATCGTCATGGAACAGCGCCGGCCCTGGGAGAGCAGCGAGCCGCCGGTCGAAACCTTCCGCGTCACCATCGTCGCGCAATGAAGTTGGCGCCCGGACCGCGGACCTTCAGGTCCGCATGCGCGTCTGAAGACGCGCGGTCCCGGTGATATTGCTCGCCCAGACCTTGCTCTACATGCTGGCGGTGGCCGGCATCGTGGCCGGGTCGCTGGGTTTCCTGTTTTTCGCCGGCGGGGCGATGAACAAGGCGCGTCCGCCCGAAATGCGTCGCCGCCGCTGGGTGCTTGCGGCGCTCTGCGTGTGCGGCATCGTCGCATCGGCGGCGGTGGGCTTTGTCGGCGTACCGATGATCCTGTATCTGGCGCAACGATGAGCGAGCTGCTTCGGGATATTTGGTACTTCGCCGCGACGGCGCGCGAGCTGAAGCGCGGACAGATGTTCCGCCGCGAAATTCTGGGCGAGCCGGTGGTGCTGGGGCGCGACGAAGAGGGGCGCGCGTTTGCGTTGCGCGATATCTGCCCGCACCGCGCCGTGCCGCTCTCGGCCGGGCGAATTACCGATACCAATGGCGTGCAAACGGTCGAGTGTCCGTATCACGGCTGGCGGTTCGGCGCGGCCGATGGCGTCTGCAAGCAGATTCCGTCTTTGGTCGAAGGCCAGCCCTACGAGGCCAACCGCATTCGCGTGCGTCACTTCCCGACGCATGAGGCCAACGGGATCGTTTTTATTTTCGTCGCGGCCGATGCGAGGGCTGATGAAGAGACCCCGCCGCCGCCCGCGTTCGATCTCGGCGATTTCCGCGAGCCGAAATTCGTCATCCATCGTATCTTCGCCGCCACCATGGACAATGCCGTCGTCGGGCTGATGGACCCGGCGCACGTGCCGTACGTGCACAATCAATGGTGGTGGCGCCCGCCGAGCACGGGGAAAAAGCTGAAGCAGAAGCGCTTTGTACCCCGCGAGCGCGGCTGGGCGATCGAGCGGCACGCGCCGAGCGGCAATTCGCTTCCCTATCGCATCCTGTTCGGCGGCGACGTGACGACAGAGATCTGTTTCATGTTGCCGGGCTATCGCTGGGAAGTGGTCGAGAACGCCTCTGCGCGCCTGTTCACGCTCACCTGCCTCACGCCCGAGAACGAGACCTCCACCCGCATCACCCAGCTCACCTATTGGCGCAATGCGCCGCTGCTCGATCTGATCAAGCCGATCCTTATCCCGGCCGGGCGCGAGTTTCTCGATCAGGACGGCCGCATGGTCGATCTGCAGAACAGCGGGCTCAAATACACCTCATCCATGCTGTGGATCGACGACATCGACGTGCAGGCGAAATGGTACCTGAAGCTCAAGCGGGAATGGACCAAGAGCCGCGAAGAGAAACGCGCCTTCGTCAATCCCATCGAGCCGACGGTGTTGCGGTGGATGAGTTAACCCAAGATTTCGTTAGAGCCACAAAGGGCCCCAATGCCCCACTTTGAACGCCACGTCGTCGATCGCATTGGCTGGCTGCGGGCGGCCGTGCTCGGCGCCAATGACGGCATCGTCTCGACCGCGAGTCTGATCGCAGGCGTCGCCGCCGCTTCGGCGGGTCGCAGCGAGATTCTGCTGGCGGGTGTCGCGGGGCTCGTCGCCGGCGCCATGTCGATGGCGGCTGGGGAATATGTGTCGGTGAGTTCGCAATCGGATAGCGAGCGATCCGATCTCGCCCGCGAGAAGCGCGAACTCGCCGAGACGCCCGAGTTCGAATTGGAGGAGTTGACCAACATTTATGTGGGGCGCGGCGTCGAGCCGGCCTTGGCGCGCCAAGTCGCGATGCAAATGACCGCCAAGGATGCGCTCGCCGCGCATGCGCGCGACGAGCTAGGCATTTCGCACACCGCGCGCGCCCGCCCGATCCAGGCGGCCGCCGCCTCGGCGGCGTCGTTCGCGGCGGGAGCCGCGCTGCCGCTCGGTGTCGCCGCCGCCGCACCGCTGGCGTGGCTGGGCTGGGCCTCGCCGGCCGCTTCGCTCGCCTTCCTGGCGCTGCTGGGCGTCTGGAGCGCGCGGATGTCCGGCGCAGAGCCGTGGAAGCCGACGGCTCGTGTCGTCTTTTGGGGGGCGGTGGCGATGGCGATCACGGCGGCGGCTGGGGCCCTGTTTGGCGCCGTCGTCTAGCCGCTTCGCGTAGCGTCGCCCCTTTCGCAACTGCGAGAAGCGGGCTTTAGTGGCGCGACTCGAACGAGGGACGAATGAGCGCCGAACTGATCCGTGATCTTGAGAACGCTGCGGCTGTGGCCGGCGCCTATGCCGATGCGGCGCGCGCCGCGGTGCGGCCGCTGGTCAGCCGCGACGGCAAGCTCGACCGCAAGGCGCTCGATCGCGAGCAGCACGTGGTGCACGGCCTCGCCTGGGTTGCGACCTACGCGGAGACGCTACGCGAAGTGCGCGATTGGGCCCGCGCGCTGAGCGAGGCCGGCAAATTCGGCGAGACCGAGCGGCTGTTGGCGCGACTTCTCACCGCCGAGTATTCGGCGCAACTGGCCGGCGGCGTGCCGATGACGCAGGTCGAGACCATCCGTCCGTCAGATTTTGGCATCGAAGCGCCGGTCGTGGCTTTGCGCGTCACGCAAGCGGAGAAAACGCGTCTCGCGGCGTTGCTGCACGATGCGCAAGGGCGCGCGACCTTCGAGAACACCAACCTGGATGCGGACTTCGAGCTGATCCGCGATCAGTTCCGCAAGTTCGCCGACGACAAAATCGTGCCGCATGCGCACGGCTGGCACTGCCGAGACGAATTCATCCCGATGAACATCGTCGAGGAGATGGGTGCGCTCGGCGTCTTCGGGCTGACCATCCCGGAAGAGTATGGCGGTTCAGGCCTCGGCAAGACTTCGATGTGCGTGGTGTCGGAAGAATTGTCGCGCGCGTGGATCGGCACCGGTTCTCTGGGCACGCGCAGCGAGATCGCGGCGGAGTTGATCCTCATCGGCGGCACGGCGGCGCAAAAGGCCGAATGGTTGCCGAAAATTGCCAGCGCCGAAGTTCTGCCGACTGCGGTGTTCACGGAGCCCAATACCGGCAGCGATCTTGGCTCGCTACGCACGCGGGCGGTAAAGGATGGCGATCATTATGTCGTCACTGGCGCCAAGACCTGGATCACCCACGCGGCGCGCGCCGACGTGATGACGCTGCTGGTGCGCACCGATCCCAACACCACCGGCTTCGACGGGCTCTCCATGCTGCTCGCGCCGAAGCAGCGCGGCGACGACGCCGATCCGTTTCCGACGCCCGGCATGAGCGGGGGCGAGATCGAGGTGATCGGCTATCGCGGCATGAAGGAGTACGAGATCGGGTTCGACGGCTTCAAAGTGCCGGCGGCCAATCTCTTGGGCGGCGTCGAAGGCCAGGGCTTCAAGCAGCTGATGGCGACGTTCGAGAGCGCGCGCATCCAGACGGCGGCGCGCGCAGTCGGGGTGGCGCAGAGCGCGCTAGAGTTGGGATTGAAGTATGCGATCGAGCGCAAGCAGTTCGGTCAGGAAATTTTCCACTTCCCGCGTGTGTCCAACAAGCTGGTGATGATCGCGGCCGAGGTGATGGCGGCGCGCCAGATCACCTATTTCGCCGCGCGCCGCAAAGACAGCGGCAAACGCTGCGATCTCGAAGCTGGCATGGCGAAGCTCTTGGCCGCGCGCGTGGCCTGGGCGGCGGCGGATAACGCATTACAGATTCATGGCGGCAATGGCTTCGCGATCGAATATCCGATCAGCCGGGTGCTGGCCGATGCGCGCATTCTCAACATCTTCGAAGGCGCGGGTGAAATTCAGGCGATGGTGATCGGGCGGAGATTGCTGGAAGAGGGCGTCAACTAACGCTAAGCAGATTATCGCGAACGGGAGTCGTCATGCGTCTTGGGTTTGTCTTCGCCGCCTTCGCACTTGTCGCTTGCACGCCGCAGCCGGCGACCTATGCGCCCGATGTGGAGCGCAATTTCGTGACGGCGTGCGAAGCGCAGGGCTCAGCCGGCGCCTTGTGCACCTGCGTCTGGGACCGCATCGAAACGGAAATTCCGCCCGGCGACTTCACCGCGCTCGAGCGCCTGCCCGGGCCGCAGCGCGACGCGCATCCGCTTACCGCGCAGATCGCCGGCTACGTCGAGGCGTGCAACGCCGGTCTGGCGCCGCAAGTCGAACCCGGCGCGGATGCGGCGGTTCCCGAGCCCTGAGGCGCCCGCTTTAACGACGTTCGCGCTGTTCAATCTTAACGCTGTTGTGCGCATACTGGTTGCGTTGCGCGGCAAACTTTGCCGAGCCGGGAGATTGAGCGATGCGCTGGGCTTTCGCGGCCCTTGTGGGCCTCACTGTTTTGGCGGCGTGCGGAGAACCCGCGCCTAATCCCTATCCGCAGGAAGCGCGCGCGAATTTCGAGCGCTCCTGTCCGCCGGAAAATCCGGAGTGCGTCTGCACGTGGGAGCGGATCACACGCTCGCTCACCTACGAGGAATATCAGGCCGCTCTCGACCGCATGCGCAGCGAAGGCCTGATGGACCCACGGGTCACGCGCGCGCGCACCTGGTGCCTGGAGCACCGCTCCGAGTAGTTCAGGTCTTGGACTTGAACAGCAGCTTGTCCGCGCTCCACGCGCCGCCGCCGGCCGCGGCGATGTAGAGGAAGACGAAGCAGAACAGGATCGCCGCATCGCCGCCGTTTTGGATCGGATAGGGCGATTGCGGGAAGTGCGCCATCCAATAGGCCACGGCCATCATGCCCGAGAGCACGAACGCCACGGGGCGGGTGAAGAGGCCAAGCAGCAACAGCGCGCCGCCGCCGGCTTCCAGCACCCCTGCGATCCACATCAGATCGCCGACTGGCGGCGCTTGTGCGAACATCTCGGTGGCCGGAAATTGAAACAGTTTGGCGGTGCCGTGCGCGATGAACAGCAACGCGCTGACGATGCGAAGCACGCTCAAGAGCGGCGCCGAGAAGCGGTCAAGAAAGCCCATGTGTGATCCTCCCGAACGGGAGTTATGGCCAGAAATAATCTGACTTCCAGAGGGAATATTTCAGGACGGCCGGCGACTCTGCAGCGCCGCGAACAAGGTGCCATCGTCGAGGAGGTCGAGTTCGCCGCCCACCGGCACGCCGTGCGAGAGCCGGCTGACGGTGAGATTGAGCGGCGCCAAGCGTTCGGCCAGATAGTGGGCGGTGGTTTGCCCATCGACAGTGGCCGAGAGCGCCAGGATCACTTCGCGCACGCCCGGCGCGCTAGCGCGCTCTAGGAGCTTGGCGATGCGGAGATCGTCAGGCCGCACGCCATCGAGCGCCGAGAGCACGCCGCCAAGCACATGGTAGCGGCCCTTGAAGGCGCCGGCGCGCTCGAGCGCCCACACATCGCCGACCTCGGCGACAACGCAGATGAGGCCGTCATCGCGATCGTGCGCCGAGCACAATGCGCACGGGTCTTGCGTGTCGAGCGCGCCGCAATTCGAACACGCACGCACTTTTTCCGCCGCAAGCGCTAACGCCGCTGCGAGCGGCGTCATGAGCTGATCCTTCTTCTTCAGAAGCTGCAAAGCCGCACGCCGCGCCGACCGCGGCCCAAGCCCCGGCACTTTCGCCAGCAGCGAAATAAGCGCCTCGATCTCAGGCGCGGCGGTGATGGATTTAGTGCGCATCGGGTCACCTTAGCTGGGATTCTGCCGCATTGTTATGCTGGCTAACAGGGCCGGGAGGAGACCATGAAACGGATTGTGGCGGCGCTATTCATGCTAGGATTGTTGTCGGTTGCGCCAGCGCATGCGCAGCAATCAATGTCGGGCCGTTGGTCAGGACTTGGATTGCAGAACGAACCAACCCAAACCTGGGACGTGGTCGTTACCTTTAGGCCCGATGGCTCCGCCCTCATAGATTATCCCTCCCTTCAGTGTGGCGGAGAATTGCGTTCGGAGGGACGACGCGGCGGCGTTTCGTTTTTCCGTGAGCACATCACCTACGGCCCACACTGCGTCAATGGCGGCACCGTCGGCGTGTTTCCGCAGGCGGGGAAGTTGATGTGGTTCTGGACGGCTGAGAACACGAACTATCCGGAAATGTCTGCAAGCGCTGTGCTGAGCCGATACACGCCGATCAGCTAGAATGGCATCTTGAAGCCGGGCAGGATGCCCAATCCGCCGCTCAAGCCCTTCATCTCTTCATTCTGCGCGTCTTCAAGTTTGCGGCGGGCGTCGTCGTGGGCGGCCTTGATCAGGTCTTCGAGAATCTCGCGTTCGTCGGCGGCCATCAAGGACGGATCGATGCTGATCGAGAGCAGCGCGTTCTTACCGGTGATGCGTAAGCGCACCATGCCGCCGCCGGACGAGCCCTCGACCTCCATCGCCTCCAGCTTCTTCTGCGCCTCGTTGATCTTGGCCTGCATCTGCTGGGCCTGACGCATGATCTGCGAAATGTCTTTCATCGATCCGCTTCCTTCTTGCGCGCGGGCGAGGCGGGCGCGTTCGGCGCCGGCATCGGCACCACATCGCCGCTCGCCGCGCTTGTATCGGCGGGGCTTGTCACTTTGGAGATTTTGGCGTCGGGGAAATGCTTCAGCGCTTCGGCGACGAAGGGGTGCTTCTTCAGGTCTTCGAGTTGGCGCTCGTGCTCGCGCTTGCGCTTCTCCGCCAGGCTTTCCACCGGCGCCGGCGCCTCTGAGGTTGAACGAATGCTCCATTCGAACGGCGTGTGCTCTTCGAGGAACGCTTTCAGGCGCCGCACCAGATCGCGCGGATGCTCGGGACTGGCGACAAACACAAGCTCGCCCTGCGGCGCGAAGCGCACGACCTTGAGACGATCCAGCGCTACTTCGAGTTCGACATCTTTCTCGGACTTGATCCGCCCCATCACGTCAGCGAACGAACGAAAGTATGGATCGCCGGCGCCCTCGCCGGCAGGCGCTGTCGCCGGGGGCGTCGCGTTCAACGGTGCGCTTGGATCGCCTTGCCGGCCCATATCTTGCCGGCTGGAAGCCGGCGGTCCGGAGGAAACGCCATCGCGCAGCATTCGCGCCGCATCCTCCGGCGGCGGCAAGCTCTGCGCTGCACAGAGGCGCACAACCGCCATCTCGACAGCGGCAATCGGATCGGGCGCTTTGCCGGCTTCTTCGAACGCCTTCAGCAGCATTTGCCACAGCCGCGAGAGCTGCGCGGGGGAGAGGCTCGCCGCCAAGCCGCGCACACGCGTCACCCAATCGGCGCCGCCGACGATGCGTGCTTCCGCGCCCAAAGCTTGTGCGCGCGCCGCTTCGTGGCCGATGTCGAGCAGATCGCGCAGGATCAGCGCCGGATCGGCGCCGCTGTCATACTGACTGCGGGCTTCGGTGAGCGCGGTTTTTACGTCGCCCTTGGATATCGCCTCGAACAGATCGAGCACCCGGCCGCGATCGGCGAGGCCGAGCATGTCGCGCACATCGGCGGCGCTCACGCTGGCGCCCGGCTTTTGCACGAGAGCCTGATCCAAGAGCGACAGCCCATCGCGTGCCGAGCCCTCCGCTGCGCGCGCGATCAAGGTGAGGCCGTCGGCATCGACCTTCACGCCTTCCTTGGCGCAGATGGCGCCCAGGTGCTCGGCCAAACGCTCGCTGTCGATGCGCTTCAGATCGAAGCGCTGGCAGCGCGACAGCACCGTCACCGGCACTTTGCGGATTTCCGTGGTCGCGAACATGAACTTCACGTGCGGCGGCGGCTCTTCCAGCGTCTTCAGCAGGCCGTTGAAGGCCTGCGTCGAGAGCATGTGGACTTCGTCGATGATGTAGATCTTGTAGCGCGCCATCACCGGCGCGTAGCGGACGCTGTCCAGGATTTCGCGGATGTCGTTGATGCCGGTGCGGGAGGCGGCGTCCATCTCGAACACGTCGGGATGGCGGCTTTCCATGATCGCTTGGCAGTGCTCGCCCGGCGGATCGAGGTCGACGCTTGGGTGGTCAATCTCGCCGCGTTTGTAGTTGAGGGCCCGCGCCAGCAATCGCGCCGTGGTCGTTTTGCCGACGCCGCGGACGCCGGTAAGCATGGTCGCGTGCGGGATGCGGCCCAGCGCGAACGAATGGGCGATGGTCCGCACCATCGCTTCCTGGCCGATCAAATCCTCGAAGGTTCTCGGACGATATTTCCGAGCCAAAACGACATAGCCGCCGCCGGGGGCGTCGTCGCCAAACAGGCCGGGGGGGAGGGATTCGCTCACGTCAGGAACCTAGGGCCTCCAGCGCCAAATACGACCCCCCAGCGGCCGCCGTTCGTCACCCGTTTACCACCCGCGTGGTTACTTTCGAGACCTTGGGAGCGCGAAAAGGTTATGGACACGCCAAACCCATCCAAGCGCGCCTGGGTGATGACCATTCGCCGTTTCGCCGAGGTCGCCTGGACCCGACACGGACCGACCCGGTACCTCTCGGTGGCGCTTACTCCCATCCTTGTCGCGCTGCTTGTCCCTGGCTGGTGGTGGGCTTGGTGTTCCGCCGGCGCCGTGATCGGCGTGATCATCGATCTGCGCGGACAGACATCCTTCGCCCGCCTCTACCAGCAGGCTGATGCGCTCTCCGAGGAGGCGCTGCGAACCGCGGTTCGAGGACGCATCATCTCAATCGCAGTGATTACCGGGTCATACGTGCTGCCTTACGCGGCGTTGGCGTTCGCGCCTCAGCCAGGGCCAGTGCTCGGGCTGATCTACTGCGCGGGAGGCGCAATCGTGTGCGCGACGTTGCACGTGATGACGCGGACGATGATCTTCTACACAATTCCCACCATTCTCCTGGGCGTCGTTCTCAACGCCTTCGCGCTCGCCGATGGCTTGAATGCATACTTGTTGGCGGCGGCTGGCGCGCTTGTCGGGCTCAACGCCATTGTGGCCGCGCGTGGCGGCGCTCGCAGTTTCGGCGATCTGATCGCAGCCAGGCTCAAGGCGGAAGAAGCGGCGGAAACACTGGAGCGTCGCGTTGAAGAGCGTACGGCGCAGCTCGCCATCGCCACGCAGCGTGCGCAGGCAGCGAACAAAGCCAAGTCCGTATTCCTGGCCAATATGAGTCACGAATTGCGGACGCCGCTCAATGCCGTGATCGGCTATTCCGAATTGGTGGCCGAGGACCTGGAAAGCGGCGACACCCGCGGCAGCGCCGCCGACCTCGCCAAGATCAAGAATTCAGCCCATCATCTGCTCACGTTGATCAATGAAGTGCTCGATCTTTCGCGCATCGAGGCCGGCAAGATCGAGATCAAGCCGGCGCCATTCGATCTCCCCGCATTGCTGCGTGGCGCTATCGATGTGGTGAAGCCCATCGCCAGCAAGAATGGCACGGAGCTGCGGCTCGCGATTGCGGGCCATATTGGATGCATCAACGCCGACGAAACGCGGGTGCGCCAGTGCGTGCTCAATCTGCTCTCGAATGCGGTGAAGTTCACGCAAGCTGGCGCTGTTTCAGTTGAACTGCGCCCGTGCCGCATCGGCGGCGCGCCGGGCGCGGCGATTGCGGTGCGCGACACCGGCGCCGGCATTAGCGACAGCGACCTGGCCCGCCTGTTCCAGCCGTTCGTGCAGGTCGACGCCACCAAGACGCGCGCGCACGATGGTGCGGGTTTGGGCTTGGTGATCACCCGGCGACTGGCGCGCGCCATGGGCGGCGACGTCGTGGCGAAGAGCGAACTCGGTAAGGGCTCAGTATTCACGCTCTATTTGCCGCTGGATGTCGCGGTTGCGGCGCCGGTGAGGGCGGCCTAGTTGCCTAGGAAAACCAGCTTCAGATAGGCGCGATATTGCATGATCTGGCGCGGCAGTATGCTCGGATCGTGTAGGCTCTTCGAGAGGATGATGCCGCCGTCGGCAACCGCCGAGAGCATATCGGCCAAGTCGTCCAGATTCACCTCTATCCGCGGCGGATAGCGCTCCGCGATGCGATCGAGGCGCTTGCGAAACCGCTCGCGCCAAATGCGATGACCCTGCGTGGTCATGTCCCGCACTTCCTTGCTGAACAGGAAATCCTGATAGACGTACGAGGCGACTAAGCACCCCGGGTGTCCGTTCGGCAGATCGCTCATGAGATCCGCGAACAATTTGAGGAATATCAGGAAGCCGTGCAGCGGATCGTCGCTCAGTTCATCGGCTTGCTTGAAGGGTTGATCGAACACCTTCCACTCTTCGTCGGTGTAGCGCTGCAGCAATGCTTTCGCGAGATCGTTCTTGTCGCGGAAATGGTAGAAGAACCCGCTCTTGGTGATGCCGGCTTCGCAAATGATTTCGTCGATTGAGGTTGAGGCGAAACCTTTGTGCAGGACCGCGTCCTGGGCGATGTCCATGATGCGCTCGCGGGTTTGTTCGCCTTTGCTGAGGACTTGCACGCTCATCTTGTAATCTCCGGCTCGAAAGCCAGTTTCACGTAGTTCCGGTACGCCATTACTTGTCGCGACAGCATCCGATTGTCGTCGAACGTCCTACTCAAGATGATGCCGCCTTCGACGATGGCTGTGACCATGTCCGCGAGCACGTCTAGATCGACGCCCGGGCGCGGCGGGTACTTGTCCGCGATCTTATCCAACTGCACCCGCACGCGCGTCCGCCAGCCGCGTATGCCGTCGGCATTTAGCGCGCGAACATCGCGCGAGAATTGCTGATCCTGATAGCAGAACGCCGCCACGATGCAGCCAGGATGCGTCTTCGGCAACTCGCCCAGCATGTCGGCGAAAAACTTCAGCCCGATAAGGAAACTCTGCAGCGGGTCGTCCGTCAATTCATTCGAGCGTTTGAACATGTCGTCGAACAAGTCGTTGTGACGGCCGATGTAGCGGCGCAGCAATGCTTGCGCCAAGTCGTTCTTATCGCGGAAGTGGTAGAAGAAGCCAGACTTGGTGATGCCGGCTTGCGCGATCAACTCCTCGATTGTGGTTGCGCCAAAGCCCTTCTGGAGGACGGCTTCTTCCGCCAAGTCCAGCAGGCGCTCCCGCGTCGCCTCGCCCTTGCTCAGAACCTTCACGCTCATCTCAAAAACCGTACCGCAGGTACTGTACTCGAAGTCCAGTTCTCACGCCTTCGTCACTACCGGAATGCGGCGAAACCGCGATGTGACGCGGGTAATATCATAATTTTGCTGGGGAAACCAGAAATCGCGCGCACTGCACCATGAGTTTTCTATCGCCGGCCGTGGCGGCGAACTAGGTCTTCTCATGTGGCCGGGCGCGGTGCTTGGCCAGTTGAGTGGAAGAAAATCGTCATGTCTCGCGGCCTCGCCTTCTTGGTGTCCGTCATCGTGTTTTGGCACGCGGCGTCGGCGGCGACCTCGCTCACGGTCGCCCGCGTGCCTTGGCTCTGACCCGTCCCTTCAATTCTACAAGCCTTCCTCCCCGGAGTTCCCCTATGTTGAAAGATCGCTACGGCAATCTCGCCTCCACCCAATCGCAAGCGGCGATGGATCGCTACAACGAGGCGCTCGATCTTATCCGTCTCTATCGCGGCGATCCCATCGCTGCGCTCGACGCCGCCCTGACCGAAGACCCTGACTTCGGCGGCGCTTGGGCCGCGCGCGCGGGTCTGCTTGTCCAGCAGACTGACAAGGCTTACGCCGAAGAAACGGCAAAAAGCCTTCGCGCTGGCGCTGCGTCGAACCTGAACGAGCGCGAAGCCAAGCACCTGCAGGCGGCGCAAGATTGGGCGGAGGGTCGTTACCTGGACGGCACGGCGCGGCTTGCGCGCATCGCCCAGGAGAATCCGCGTGACGCGCTTGCGGTGCAATACGCGCATGTCGGCTGCTTCTTCCTGGGCCTGCAGAGCGAGTTGCGCGACTGGCCCTTGCAGGCGCTCCGGGCCTTCAAGCCCGGGGAGGACGGCTACAGCTACATTCAGGGCATGGCCGCCTTCGGTCTGGAAGAGTGCGGCGATTATGCCCGCGCCGACCTTTATGGCCGTCAAGCCGTTGAGGCCGATCCGCGCGATGGCTGGGCGGTGCACGCAGTGGCGCACGTCAACGAAATGCGCGGCGATCTTGACGTCGGCATTCCCTGGCTCGCGGACAACGCGCAGTACTGGGCGCCGGACAGCGGCTTCGCCTATCACAATTGGTGGCACTTGGCGTTGCTCCATCTCGATCGAGGCGACGTGGCTCAGGTGCTCAAGTTTTACGACGAGAAGGTGCGGCCAAACGCCGATGCGCAGGTTGTGTTGGAATGGATCGACGCGTCGGCGTTGTTGTGGCGCCTGCACTTGGAAGGCGTCGATGTCGGCGATCGTTTCGAGAAATTGGCGGCGTGCTGGCGGCGGGCAAGCGAGGATGCGTTTTATGCGTTCAACGACCTGCATGCGATCATGGCCTTCCTCGGCGCTGGCCACGGCGTCGATGCCGAGCGCACGCTCCGCGCCATGCGCGCGGCGGCGGCCGACGGCGGCGACAATGGCTACATGACGCGCAAGGTCGGGCTGCCGCTGGCCGAGGCTTTCATGGCTTTCGAAGCGGGCCGCTACAACGAATGCGTCGAGAAGATTGCGGCCGTTCGCGGCATTGCCCAGCGCTTCGGCGGCAGTCACGCGCAGCGCGACATCCTCACGCTGACGGCGCTGCACGCTGCATTGCGCGGCGGGATGGCTGCGTCTGCGGAGGCATTCGCCGCGGAGCGTCTAGCTCATAAGCCGCAAAGTCCTTGGGCCGGGCGTCTGTCCCGTCAGGCCCGCGAGCTGAGCGCGAAGCGCGCGGCTTGACCCCGAACCGGCGGCCGTCTCTCTGCCCCCCAACCGCGGCCGCCGGTTCAGCCCTTCTGATGTTGGAGTTGCTCCGATGAGTAGATCGGATTGTTCTTTCGTACGCCTGTCGAACGGTTTGCGCATCGCCTACGCGGAGCAGGGCGCCCGCGATGGCCCAGCGGTGGTGATGCTGCACGGCTACACCGACTCGCACCGCTCGTTCGATCTGTTGCGGCCACATCTGCCGGAAGGTTGGCGCGTGATCGCGGTCAGCGCGCGCGGTCATGGCCAGTCAGACAAGCCTGAAGGCGGCTACGCGATGGCTGACATCGCAGGCGATATTCCGTTAGTGCTGGACGCACTCGGCATCGTCCGCGCCCTCCTGGTCGGTCACTCCATGGGCGCGGCCCAGGCGCTGCAGATCGCTTCGGATCATCCCCGCCGCGTCGCCGGCCTTGTGCTCATCAGCGCCTTCGCCAGCTTCTCCGACAACCCAGCTGTGGCCGAACTGGAGGCCGCAGTCTCCGGGTTCCAGGAGCATGTCGATCCCGAGTTCGTGCTGGCGTTCCAAGAGAGCACTTTCGCCGAGCCGATCCCGCAACGTTTCCTCGACACGGTGATCGGCGAAAGTCTGCGTTGCCCGACGTTCGTCTGGCGCGCAGCGCTGCAGGGTCAGATCAACGCCCCGATCGCAGATGCTGCGCTACGCTGCCAGGCGCCAGCCTTGCTGATTCATGGCGCAAAGGATGCGTTCGTGCCGATCGAAGATCAGCTCAAGCTCCGTGATCTGCTGCCGTCGGTGCGGATTTTTTCCATGCAGGGCGTGGGTCACACGCCGCACTGGGAGCGGCCCGTCGAAACGGCGTCGCTGATCCAAGCCTTTGTCGGCGAACTTGCCGATACCAGCGCACTTCTGCGCCACGCCTCATTCGGGTAGCGGCAAATGTCACGCAACATGCTCTGGAGGCTGATGCCGGCGCTTGCGCTGCGCGAACAGAGTGCGCAGCTTTGTGGCAGAGGCGGCGCGCAACGTGTGCAGACAGGACGGCGACCCGTACGCAACCCGTTACGGCTGCTTCCTTCCGGACCTGACCGGGTTGGCGGGGCGGCCGTCCGCCGCCTGCCTGCGCGCTCCATATCGCGGGGCGGGGGCCAAACGGCAAGGGGCTGTTAGCGGCGCATAAGGTCCCAGCCGGCCGCCGCGAAGCCGAGGCCGAACAGCGCCCCGGCGGCTTGAAAACCCAAGGTCTCGGGCACGCCGGGGACGAGGTTGAGAACGCCGGCGCAGATGACGCTGGCGAACCACAGCAGCGGCGGCGCCAGCGGGCGGAGGCCGGCGCGCAGCCACGCGATCGAAAGGCCGATCATCGAGATCGCCACGGCGGCCGCGCCTTGTTCGTAGGTCGAGAAGCCGAACACGTCCGCGTCGGGCCCGCCGATGAAGGAGAACGAGGCGATCGCCACGGCAAAGCTCGCTAGCCCCAAGAACCCGAGCTTGTCGGCCCGGACGAGGTAGATGCCCATCAGGCCGAGGGTGAGCAGGATGTCGATGGCGGTCCACAGCGCCTCGAGCGCGACCTGGTCCCACGGCGGCGAGGCAGCCGAGAGCGCCCGAAGCAAGCCCCCGGCAATGGCGGCGGCGCCGGAAAGTCGAAACAGCTGAGCGGCGTTCATGGGCGGGTGCTATCGGGCGCTCGGTGGGGTGGCGCAACCCCTTGCGGAAAATGGGAAAACACCCCGCATCGCGCGCGGGTGCTCGGGCGCGTTTGCTTGACGGCTCGCGCCACGCTCCATACCTCAGGGCGACCATGGCAATACGCCCCATCCTGATCGCGCCCGATCCGCGCCTGAAAGAGAAATCCAAGCCTGTCGAAGGTCCGGTGACGGACGCGCATCGCCGGCTGATGGATGACATGCTGGAGACCATGTACGAGGCGCCGGGCATTGGCCTGGCGGCGATCCAGGTCGGAGAGCCGGTGCGGATCATCGTCATGGATCTGGCCCGTGACGACGAACCCAAGGCGCCGCGGTTTTTCGTGAACCCCGAAATCCTCTGGAAATCCGAGGAAACCGCCCCCTACGAGGAAGGCTGCCTTTCGGTTCCGGACATTTATGACGATGTCGAGCGCCCGGCGCGGGTCAAACTGCGCTACATAAATTATGCCGGCGAGACGATCGAGGAGGACGCCGACGGGCTCTATGCGGTCTGCATCCAGCACGAAATGGATCATCTCGAAGGCGTATTGTTCATCGACCACCTGTCGCGGCTCAAGAAGGAAAAGGCGCTGTCGAAGCTCAAGAAGGCGCGCAAGGCGGCCGAAGACAACAAGGAACACAGGCTCTAGCGCGGTTTTTCGCCGCCGGGTCTTTCGCGGCGCGGCAAAACCTCTATTCTCGCCCCCGGTTTTCGACAGGCGCTTGCGAGCGCCTCATCCGGGGGTCTCCATGACTGAAGCGTTTGGCGGTTATGTCTGCACATCGGCGGCGATCGACGCGGCCATTGCCGAGCGTTCGATGCTTTCGCATCCGTTCTATCAGGCCTGGGAAGAGGGCGCGCTCACCAAGGACGCGTTGCGCGCCTATGCGCGCCAGTACTTCCATCATGTCGAGGCGTTTCCGCGCGCAGTCAGCGCGGTGCACGCCAACTGCCCGAGCGCGCTTGGGCGGCGTCTGTTGGCTGAGAATCTCGCTGAAGAAGAAGGCATTGGCGAAGGCAAGGACGATCACGCCGCGTTGTGGCTCGATTTCGCCGCCGGCATGGGCGCCGATGAAGCCGAAGTGCGCGCGGTGCGCGTCAATGCGGAGACGCAGAACTTGATCGATGCGTTCCGCCGGCTTTCGCGCCAGTCTTATGCTTCCGGGCTAGGCGCACTCTACGCTTACGAAAGCCAGCTGCCGGCCATCGCCAAGACCAAAATCCAAGGCCTGGTCGAGCGCTATGACGTCACCGCGCCGAGCACGCTGAAATTCTTCGAAGTGCACGAATATGCCGACGTCGAGCACTCGGAAGTTTGCCGCGAGCTGCTCGACGAATTGCCTGCCGATCAGCGCGCCGAGGCGCATGCGGCGGCGTGCGAGTTGGCTGAGGCGCTGCGCACGTTCCTGACAGGCATGCAGCGCGAAACCGGGATGGCGTGCTGAAGGAAAGCGATCGGGCAATAAGGCAGTAGAGCAATTGCCCCTTCGTCTCGCCTTCATGGGTTCGCCCGCATTTGCGCTGCCGACTCTGGAGGCGTTGATCGCGGCGGGCCATGAGATCGCCTGCGCCTATTCGCAGCCGCCGCGTCCGGCTGGGCGCGGCAAGCAAGAGCGGCCGACGCCCGTGCACGCGTTCGCCGCACAGCGCGGCATCGACGTGCGCACGCCGAAGAGCCTGAAGAAGTCTGACGAACAGGCGGCGTTCGCCGCGCTCAATCTCGATGTCGCGATCGTCGTCGCCTACGGCCTCATTCTGCCCAAACCGGTGCTGGAGGCGCCGAAACGCGGCGCGCTCAACCTGCACGGCTCGCTGCTGCCGCGCTGGCGCGGCGCCGCACCCATTCAGCGCGCTATCATGGCGGGGGATCGCGTCACCGGTGTGCAGGTGATGCGGATGGAGGAAGGCCTGGACACAGGGCCTGTGCTCGCCAGCGCTGAAACGCCGATCGAATTCGACGACACCACAGCCAGCTTGCACGATCGTCTGGCGGCGATCGGCGCTCGCCTCATGGTCGACACGCTGGCGAAATTGGAGCGCGGAGAGGTGAAGGAGACGCCTCAAGCCGCCGAGGGCGTCACCTACGCGCACAAGATTACGCCGGCCGAGACCCGCATCGACTGGGCGCGCCCGGCGCTCGAGATCGACTGCATGATCCGCGGGCTTTCGCCAACACCCGGTGCCTGGTTCGAACTGGAGGGCGTGCGCATGAAGGCGCTGAATTCTCGTCTTGCACAAGGGCAAGGCGCGCCGGGGGAAGTCCTCGACGACAATCTCCTGGTCGCGTGCGGCGATGGCGCGGTGCGTTTACTCACAGTGCAGCGGGAGGGTCGTGGCGCCATGGCCGCAGAAGTTTTTTTGCGCGGCCAGCCGGTCCGCGCGGGCGCGCGGCTTGCTTGAGCGGACCGGCAGAGGTCGCTAAGACCGAGCGCAGAGGATCGCCATGACTTTACGCATCGCCCTGGTTGTGCTGGCTCTGGGCTTGGCCGCTTGCAATCAACAATCCGCCACGCAGGACGCCGCCAGCGATGCGCCGCAGCTTGATGCGCCGGCGCCCGATAGCGAACCGTCGCGCGTCTACGCGGCGGCGAACGACGCGGCGCGCGCGGTTTCCGCTGAACTCACAGTATCGGTGACGCAGGAATTGCCCGACGCTGCCGATGCGGACATCCAGGAGCGGCTTTCGCTGCGCGGCGGCAACGGTCTTGACGTCAGCGCTGCGGTCACGGGCGCGATCTCGCCGGCGACACAAGTCGGCGGCCAGACCCTGCGTGCATTGTTGGCAATACCGGTCGAGGAGCCGCAAGTGCTGGTCTATCGCGTCAGCGCCGCGGCTGGCGCTCCAGGGCTTTGCGCGGGCGGCGGCGCGCCGACGCACGTGGTGGTCTGGGAGCCATCTGCGCCAGGCGATGGCGCGATGAAAATCCTGGGCATCACCGGCGGCGCGCCGGGCGCGGGCGATTCACGCGCGTGCCAGATGCTTGAGTATCGACGCTCCTGAAGCGGGGCGCGATGCGCTACAGGCTCACGATCGAATACGATGGCGGCCCGTTTCAGGGCTGGCAGCGTCTGCCGCAAGCGCCGAGCGTGCAGGGCGCGCTGGAGGATGCCGTTGAAAAGCTGACCGGCGTGCGTAGCGATGTGACAGGCGCAGGGCGCACCGATGCGGGCGTGCATGCGACTGGGCAGGTGGCGCATGTCGACATCGAGAAACCGATCGAAGCGTGGAAACTGGCGGAAGCGCTGAACGCGCATCTTCGGCCCCACCCAATAGCGGTGCTCGAAGCGGCCGAAGCGCCGCCGAGCTTCCATGCGCGGTTCGACGCCGTGCGGCGTTCCTACCGCTATTTGATTGTCAACCGCCGCGCGCCGCTGACGGTGCAACGCGGCTTCGCCTGGCGGGTTGGCCCGGAGCTTGACGCCGAGGCGATGAATCGAGCCGCGGCGAGCCTCATCGGCAAGCATGATTTCACCACGTTTCGAGACGCAAACTGCCAAGCCAAGAGCCCGGTTAAGACGCTCGACGAAGCGAGGGTCGAACGGCGCGCCGCCGAGATCGAGTGTAGATTTGTCGCCCCAAGTTTCCTGCACCGGCAGGTGCGCTCGATGGTCGGCACGTTGGTTGAAGTGGGGCTTGGCAAGATGAGCGCCGACGATGTCGCCGACGCGCTCGCGGCCAAGGACCGCGCCCGCTGCGGTCCGGTCGCGCCGCCGGACGGGCTCTATCTGACGCGGGTCGACTACGCGAAATAGCGCCTAAGCACCGTCTCGTAGCAGCGGGCCAAGGTTCGCACGTCTTCGACGGCGCAATGCTCATCGACCATGTGCGCGGTTTCGTTGCGCAAGCCGAGTTCCGCCACTGGGCAATAGAGCCGGAAGAAGCGCGCATCCGAAGTGCCGCCGGTGGTGGCGAGTTCAGGCGTGATGCCGAACGTGTCTTGCACCGCCGCGCGCAACAGGTCGGTGAAGGCGCCGGGTTCGGTGTAAAAACAGAGACTCTGCGAGCTGATGGTCCGCGAATAGGCCGCGCCTGCACGCGTCGCGGCGGCATTGGCGGTCTCGTCGATCCAGGCGAGCAGGGTTTCCGCCGTGTGGTTGGTGTTGAAGCGGATGTTCAGCTTCGCCATCGCTTTTCGCGGAATGACGTTGTGCGCCGGGTTCCCGACATCGACGCTGGTGACTTCGAGGTTCGAGGGATCGAAGCCGGGCGCGCCATCGTCCAGCCGCCGCGCCTTCAACGACGCCAGCGTTTCGACCAGCGGGGTCACCGGATTGCGTGCGCGGTGCGGGTAGGCGACGTGGCCCTGCTTGCCCTCCATGGTCAGCACGACATTGAGACTGCCGCGGCGGCCGTTCTTGATTACGTCGCCGACGCGCGCCTCGCTCGTCGGCTCGCCAATCAGGCAATGATCGATGGCCTCGCCCTCGCTGGCGAGCGCTTCGAGCACGCGCTTGGTGCCATCGACGGCCGGGCCTTCCTCATCGCACGTGAGTAGAAACGAGATCGAGCCTCTCGGCGCGCCGTGGTGCAGAAAATTCTCCGTCGCGGCGATCATGGCGGCGATGGCGGTCTTCATGTCCGTTGCGCCGCGGCCATAGAGCAGGCCGTCTCGGATTTCCGCGGCGAACGGATCGCTCGCCCAGCCTTCGCCCGGCGGCACCACGTCCAGGTGGCCGGCGAAGCAGAAATTCGGGCGCGCCTCGCCAAGCCGCGCATAGAGGTTGTCCACCAAGCCGAACTTGTATCGCTTCACCCGGAATCCGAGCGCCTCGAGCTTGCTTTGCGTCAGATCCATGACCCCCACTTCGTCGGGCGTAACGGAAGGCCGTCGCATCAGGGCTTGGGCGAGCGGGATCGGATCGGTAAGAGTGCGGGCGTCCATGCGCTACCGGTCTAGCGGCGCGCGCGCGCCAAGGCGAGGGGAGAACCATGAGCGACGTCGCACCGGTCACCGCAGAGAGCCGGATCAAGAGCCTCGACGTGCTGCGCGGCTTCGCTCTGCTGGGCATCCTGGCGGTCAACGCCGCCTATTTCGCGGGGCCCTGGCAGGGCGCCTTCAACCCGCTGATCGAACCGCTGGCCATCGACGGCCAGACGATGTGGTCATGGTTCGTGATGCATGTGTTCTTCGAGTTCAAATGCATCACGCTGTTCTCGATGTTGTTCGGCGCCAGCATCTATCTCGTCGGCGGCGAACGCAGCGACAAATCGCGCGGCGCGGTGCTGCGGCGGCGGCTGTTTTGGCTGATGATCTTCGGCCTCATCCATGGCCTCCTGATATGGTACGGCGACATCCTGCTGCACTATGCGCTGGCGGGCTTTCTGGTGCTGTTTGCGCGATCGTGGAAACCGGCGACGCTCTTCATCGTCGGCGGCATTCTCTACGTGCTGGCGTTCGGCATGCAGACCATGAGCGGCCCGCTCATGTCGCTGGTCCCGCAGGATCAGCTCGGACCGATCCTGGAAGAGGTCGAGGGCGTCTTCGCGGTGTCGCCAGCGGACTTTGAGCGCATGCAGGCTGCGTACCAGGGCGGCTTGGTCTCCGGCATCCAGCAAAATATCGACACGTGGCTCCAGGTCCTGGGCAACAGCGTGTTCGGTCTGATGCCGCGCACGATTTCGGTGATGCTGATCGGCATGGCGCTGTTCAAGGTGGGATTCTTGAGCGGGCGCGCGCCGGCTTGGCTTTATGCCACGATGCTGCTCGCAGGCGCGCTGGCTCTCGCGTTGATTGGCTATCAGGCGCTGATCAACTGGAATTTGCGCTTCGACACGCTCCACATGCTGGGGGCCGGCATTGCCGCCAATGCCGGGCTCTCGATCTTCGTGTCGCTGGGCTATGCCAGCCTGCTGATCTTGTTGGTGAAAGCCGGCGCGCAACTGCTGACCGAACCGCTCGCCGCGGTCGGTCGGATGGCGTTCACCAATTACATCCTGCAGTCCTTGATCATGACTACGATTTTCTGGGGCGGCGGACGCGGGCTCGGGCTGTGGGGCGAGGTTGACCGGCCGACGCTCTGGGCCATTGTGCTCGGCGTCTGGGCGCTGCAATTGATCTGGTCGCCGCTCTGGCTGGCGCGTTTCGAGATGGGGCCGCTCGAATGGATTTGGCGCCGGTTGAGCTATGCCAAACCGGTGCGGATGGGCAAAGCCGCTGCGGCGTAGAAAACGAATTGGGAGGAATGCATGAAGAAGACGATTGCCGCCTTGGTGCTGGGCGTTTCGATGTTCGCGAGCCCGGCGGTGGCGGACACGATGGAGAATGCCTACGGCAATACCATCGTCATCACCTATCCGAGCGGAGCGAGTGCGCGGTATCACTTCAATGCCGACCAGACGTTCACGCTGATTGCGCCGGATGGCGCACAGGTTACGGGATCGTACGAAATTGCCGGTGACCAGATCTGCCTGACCCCCGCGGGTGGCGAGCGCGCGTGCACGCAGTACGTTGCGGGCAAGAGCGTTGGCGACAGCTGGACCCAAGTCGCCACAGATGGATCGCAGATCACGGTGACGCTGCAGGCCGGACGCTAGTCCCGCAACAACTCATTCACCCCAGTCTTCGCGCGCGTCTGCGCATCGACACGCTTGACGATGACGACGCACGCGAGGCTGGGCCCGCCCTTGGGATCGGGCAACGATCCCGGCACCACCACCGAGTAAGGCGGCACCTCGCCGCGAAACACTTCGCCGCTGGCGCGGTCGACAATCTTGGTCGATTGGCTGATGAACGTGCCCATCGCCAGCACCGCGCCTTCGCGCACGATCACGCCTTCGGCCACTTCCGAGCGCGCGCCGATGAAGCAGCCGTCTTCAATAATTGTGGGGTTTGCCTGCAGCGGCTCGAGCACGCCGCCAATTCCGGCGCCGCCGGAGATGTGCACGTTTTTGCCGATCTGCGCGCAGGAGCCGACGGTCGCCCAGGTGTCGACCATCGTGCCTTCATCGACATAGGCGCCGATGTTCACGAACGACGGCATGAGCACCACGTTCTTGGCGATGAAGCTGCCGCGACGCGCCACCGCGCCCGGCACGGCGCGAAAGCCAGCCTTTTCGAACGATGCGTCACTCCAGCCTAGGAATTTGGAGGGCACCTTATCCCAATAGGGACCCGGCGAGGGATCGCCATTGCCGTGGACGGCGCCGATCAGGGCATTGGCGCTAGCGCGGAAGGAGAGCAGCACCGCCTTCTTTAGCCATTGGTGCGTCTCCCAGCGGCCGTCGCTCCCGCGTGTCGCCACACGCGCTTGGCCGCTGTCGAGCAGGTTGAGCGCGGCTTCGATGGCGTCGACATCGGCGCCTTTGCTTTGGGGCGAAAGTTGGTCGCGTCGTTCCCAGGCGGACTCGATTTGGGCGGCAAGATCAGTGTGGGACATGGGAGAGAGAGTTAGCGGGTGGCGATGTTGGGTGCAAACGGCGCTAGGCACTCGCCCTTGCGTCCCTCCCCGAAGGGGAGGGTGTCATCGACGACAGTCGATGACGGGTGGGGCGGAAAACTCCAGTCTCTCGCTGTCGCCCCTCCCGTCGCGAAGCGAGCTTCGCGACACCCTCCCCTTCGGGGAGGGACGCAAGAGATGACTAAGCGCCAAATCCCCTCAGCAATGCCTTCACATCATGCGCCCAATGGTCGACGTAAGGCGGCCGCGGCGAGGGGTGCACGGCGCCGACCAGAGCCGTGCGGAAGCCCAGCGCATGCGCCGGCTCCAGATTGCGCAGCGTATCCTCGATGAGCAGCGCGCCGTTGGCCTCGAACCCGCACGCAGAGAGCAGGCGCTCATAGCATTCCGGCTGTGGCTTCGGCGTCAGCTGCGCGTCCTCGATGTCGAACACCGTCTCGAACAGATCGCCGAGTTGCAAGCTTTCCAGCACGCGCTGGGCGTGGCCGCCGCCGCCATTGGTAAAAATGATGCGACGGCCGGGCAAGCCTGCGATCAGTCCGCGCAATTCGGCGTCCGGCTCGAGCACGCCATGATCGGCCTCGTGCACGTCGCGCAAGAATTCGCGCGCGTCGATGCCATGACGCTCGACCAGACCGACGACTGTGGCGCCATAGTGATGAAAATAGTGCTCGCGTAAGTGCAGCGCTTCTTCGGCGTCGATGTTCAACGCGCGTGCAATGAAGGCGGTCATCCGCTCGCCGATCTCGTCATAGAGCGCACGGGCGGGATAAAGCGTGTTGTCGAGATCGAACACCCAGGTGCGGATGTCCGCGAAGCTCATTCTTCGCGGCTCTGCGTCGGGGCGCTGGGCGGATCGAAGCCGCGCCGCTGCGTGACGGCGGGCGACTCGCCGCTGTCGCCGGCCGCCGGCGTCAGCTGACGTGGCGCGACGCCGGCTTCGAGGAAGTCGCGTTCCTCGAAATCCACGACCAGGCCGTCCCGATCGCGCGCGCCGATGCGGGTGAACAATGTGGTCTGATAGTAGCGCGCAGCGCAATTCTCGCGGCCTAGAATCGCAAAGCGCGCGGGGCTCGTACAGAACGGTTCGCCGCCGGCGGCGAGAAAGCGCGGGCCTTGCTCGGTGTCGAGCGAAGCGTGCACGTAATAGACCTCTTGCAGCAGCACTTCGTCGATGGTGCGCACGCAGCCGCCGGGGGCGAGCGCCCACCAGCCGCGGCTCTCCCAGCCTTCGCCGCGGCGGCGCGCGACCGCAGTCCAGACGCGTCCGCGGGTGCGATTGCAGAGTGTGAGACCGACCTGGCCGGCGCGCCGGCGCGCGGCCGTTTCAAGCGCGTCAATGAGCTGGTCTTCCGAAGCAGAGGGCGCTAGCCGCGCGCTCGAGCGGAATTGCGCGATGGCTTGGGCGATGCGCCGCGGATCGACGCCGCGGCGGCCTTCGCGCAATTCGTAGCCGGCGTCCTCCAGCAGACGCTGCAATCCGAGCTGGCGCGCGCGCGATTGCGACAGCGGCGTCGCCTCGGAGAAGGACGTGCGCCAGCTGTCGCGCTTGTTGATCTGCACGCGACGGAAGCGACGCTCCTCATAGTCGTCGGTGCAGCGCGGCGGATTCACAATTTGGAACGAGGCGCCGGGATCGACGCAAAGGCGCGCGTCGCCCGCCCATTGCCGGCGTCCGCCGCGATGGGCGGAAGATGTGCGCGCGTAGAGATAGTGCGTCCCGCGCGCGAGCGGCGCACCGACCGCTACGCGGCATTCGCCCGGGCGCAGCCTGGTCCAACCTTGCACCTGGATCGAACGGCCGTCGGGACGCCCGGTCGCCGCCTCGATGACGAAAGTGGTCTCGTTGCAAATCTGCCAGCCATTGGCGCGCGGCTGTTGCTGCTGCGCCATGGCGGCCCCCGCAAAGGCGAGCGCCGTCGCCGACACCGCGGCGGCCGCAAGCGCGATGAGCGCGCCGCGACTAGTGAATAAGCGTGCCAGCGCCATGTTCGGTGAACAATTCCATGAGCAGGACGTGCGGTGTGCGCCCGTCGAGAATGACAGCCGCTTCGACGCCGTTGTCGAGCGCGGCAATGCAGGTTTCAAGCTTCGGAATCATGCCGCCGCTGGCGACGCCGCTTTCGATCAGCTTGCGCGCGTCGGCGATTGACATCTCGCGGATCAGCTCGCCGTTCTGATCGAGCACGCCTGGGATGTCTGAGAGCAACAGGAAGCGTTTGGCCGACAGCGCCTTGGCGATGGCGCCGGCGGCGGTGTCGGCGTTGATATTATAGGTGCGGCCGTCCTCGGCGACGCCGATCGGAGCGACGACCGGAATGTAGTCCTCAGGCGCATTGATCAGAGCCTGGATCAAGGTCGGATCGACGTCATCGGGCTCGCCGACAAAACCAAGATCGACGACCTGTTCGATCATGCTGTCGGGATCCTTGCGCGTGCGCACCGCTTTCGAGCAGGTGATGAGCCGCGCATCCTTGCCGGAGAGGCCGACGCCGCGCACGTCGGCTTCGCGCCCCGCCGCGGTAATCAGGTGCGCGAGTTCCTTGTTGACGCTGCCCGAGAGCACCATTTCCGCCACTTCCATGGTCTCGGCGTCGGTCACGCGCAAACCGTCCACGAATTGCGATTTCACGCCCGCCCGGTCGAGCATGCGGCTGATCTGCGGGCCGCCGCCGTGCACCACGACCGGATTGATGCCCACCAGCTTCAACAGCACGATGTCTGCGGCGAATTTGCGGGCGGTTTCAGTGTCGCCCATGGCGTGGCCGCCATATTTCACCACCACCGTTTCGCGGTCGTAGATTTGAATGAAGGGCAGGGCCTCGGCGAGCGTCTTCGCCTTGACCAGGCCTTCTTCCAGCGCCGCCAGGCGGTCCTTCGGGGGAAGCTTGCTCACGCGCGGTTCCTAGCGCAGCGGACTTGAAATCGGAATCGGTTCTTGGGGGCAGGCTTTGTTTCCGATTTCAAGTCCATGAGCTGCGCTAAACTCCCAGTTCTACAGCATCTTATGTGCGTCGAATGCGACAAGTATCCGCCCCAGCCCGCAGGTCGCATGCGACGCACGATGCTGTAGGCGGTAACACGGCTCACGCCAAGGCCGCGATCTCAGCCCGCAAAAGCTCAATCCCCAGGCCGGTTTCGCTGGAGGTGGCGATGATCTCGGGATGCGCGGCTGGGCGCGTGGCGACGGCCTTGCGCGTTGCGTCGGCGGTTGCTGCAATCTCGGTGGGCTTCACCTTGTCGGCCTTGGTCAGCACCAGTTGATAGGTCACCGCGGCCTTGTCGAGCGCGTCCATGACATCCTTGTCATCCGGCTTCAGGCCATGGCGGCCATCGATCAGCAGGATGACGCGCTTCAGCGTCGGGCGTCCGCGCAGATAATCGCGCGTAAGCGCGGTCCAACGTCCGATCTCGGCTTTCGGCGCCTTGGCGTAGCCATAGCCGGGGAGGTCGACGAGCCGCAGCCGGTCGCCCATGCGGAAGAAGTTGAGTTCGCGCGTGCGCCCCGGTTCGGTCGAGGCGCGCGCCAACTTGCTGCGCCCGGTGAGCGCGTTGATCAGCGACGACTTGCCGACATTGGAGCGCCCGGCGAAGGCCACTTCCGGCACGTTTGCGTCTGGCAGAAACTCCATACTTGGCACGCCGCGCTCGAATTCGATCGGTCCCGCGAAGAGCAGGCGGCCGGCTTCGATCCAGTTTTCGTGTTCTTGCGGGATCATATCAATCCGTCATCCCGGGCGAGCGCAGCGAGACCCGGGACCCAGGGGCCAATGCATCACTCTACGATCCCCTGGGTCCCGGATCACGCGTTCCGCGTGTCCGGGATGACGGAGACTATTCCGCAGCACTCGTTTTCAGCCTCTTCGCCAAAAACTTATCCAACTGCGTTTCAACGCCTTGCCTGCGCATGATCACGTATTGCTGCAGGATCGAGAGCGTGTTCGACCAAGTCCAGTAGATCACGAGCCCGGCGGGGAACGTGGCGAACATCACCGTGAACAGGATCGGCAGGAAGCGGAAAATCTGTGCCTGGATCGGATCGGTCGGCGGCGGCGACAGCGCTTGCAACGCCCACATCGAAACGCCGTAGAAGATTGGCCATAGGCCGATCATCAGGAAGGCCGGCACGCTGAAGGGCAGCAGGCCGAAGAGATTGAAGAGCGAAGTCGGGTCCGGCGCCGAGAGGTCGTGGATCCAGCCCACGAACGGCTCGTGGCGCATTTCGATGGTGACGGTCAGCGTCTTGTAGAGCGCATAGAACACCGGAATTTGCAGCAGGATCGGCACGCATCCGGCGACCGGATTGATCTTCTCGGTCTGGTAGAGTTTCAAAATTTCTTGCTGCTGACGCTGCTTGTCGGCGGCGTAGCGCTCTTGAATTTCCTTCATCTTGGGCTGTAGCCCGCGCATCCGCGCCATCGCCTTGAACGATTGATAGACGAGCGGAAACATCAAGAGCTTGATGACGACGGTCGACGCCAGAATCGCCAAGCCGAAATTGAAGGCGACGCCCCAGCCGGCGAAGAACTGACCGAACCAGTGCAGCATGGCGAAAAACGGGCGGGTCAGAAACCAGAAATTGCCCCAGTCGATGGCGTCATCGAAGCGTGGGATCGCCGCCTGGTTGCGCTCGGCGTCGCCGCGCTGATAGGCACGCAGCAATTCGTAGCGCTTGGCGCCGGCGAAGAAACGCTGCGTGTAGGTGATCTCGCCGCCGGCCGGGACTTCGCGCCATTGGCCGCGATAGGCGGCGCGATAATCGTTGGCGCCGCCGTCTTCCTGACGGCTGTCGAAATACGCTGAGACGCGTTCGTTCTGGTCGGGGATGATGGCGGCGAGCCAGTAATGTTCGGTGATGCCGAACCAGCCGCCCGTGCCCTGGCGATCCTCGATGCGCTCGTCCTCGCCAACGCGTCCGCGCACGCGATCGCGCGCGTGCTTATCGGCGTCCTGGAACCGGACTTGATGCAGATTGTTGTTCGGGCCGAATGCGCCGATCAGACCTTGGTGCACGATGGCGTTATTGCGGAAATGGTCCGGCAGGCCGTCGCGTCGCACCGTGCCGAACGGACGCACCTGCACGGATGCGGCGCCCGTATTGCGCACGCGATCCGTGATCGTGAACATGAAGTGTTCGTCGATGGAGATGGTGCGCTCGATGCTGCGCCCGTCGCCAGCGTCGAAGTTGAGCGTTACCGGCGTCGACGGCGTCAGCTGCGCGCCGTCGAGGGCCGTCCACTGGCTGCGCGAATCCGATAGCGTCGATGTCGCCTCGTTCTGCTGCACTTCCCAGCCGAAGAAAGCATCGTGGCCGAACTGGGTGTTGATCGGCGACAGCACGGTCACTTCCGGGCTCGTGGGATCGATGGTCTCGCGGTAGTGGCGCAGATTGAGATCGTCGATGCGCGCGCCCAAGAGCGAGATCGAGCCGTCGACTTCCGGTGTGTCGATGACGATGCGTGTGGTTTCGCCAAGCGCATCGGCGCGGGTGGCCGGGCCGGAGGCGGGCGCGGGGCTCTCGGCGCTTTCGCCGGACTCGCTCTGCGCGGGTTGCTCTTGGCGCAGCTGTTCTTCCGCCTGGGCGCGCTCGGCCATCAGCCGCTCGCGCTGGGGGCCGTTATAGAAGAATTCGAACCCCATCATGATCGCCAGCGAAAGCGCGATCGCCAGGATCATGTTGCGCGTTTCGCCTGGGCCGAGGCCGCCGCGGTTCTGCATCTCTGTTCAGTCGCTTTCGGTTGATTTTGTTGAGGCTTTGGCGCGTTTCGCCGGCCCCTTCGGGGCCTCCAGATCGGCGCGGAGCCTTATCAGCGCGCTTCCAAGATCGTCAAGCAAGGCGGGCCAGGGCGCAGATGGGGTCTGTTGCCGCGCAACCAAGACGTAATCGACCCCAGCCACCCCCAGCTCCGGCAGCAGTTTTCTGGCCGCCTCACGTAACCTCCGCCGCGCCCTGTTGCGAATGACCGCCCCGCCTATTTTCTTGGTGGCGGTGATCCCGAGGCCGATCAGGCCGCTTGGCTCGCGTCGCCTCGCCTCGACCATCACGGTTGGCCTTGAGGCGCGGAGACCCGCACGCACAAAGAGGAATTGCGCGCGCTTGGTGAGGCGTTGGATGGGCTGGGCGGTGGGCAATGGGCAAGTAGTCAGTGAAACGACCGCAGCAGGCCTACTGCCTAATGCCAACTGCCTCAATTAGGCAGAAAGCTTCTTGCGGCCCTTGGCGCGGCGGCGCGACAGCACCTTCTGGCCGCCCTTGGTGGCCATGCGGGCGCGGAAGCCATGGCGGCGCTTCCGTACGAGCCGGCTCGGCTGATAGGTCCGCTTGGTGCTCACGGGCGATGCCTCAAATGCTTATGGGGCCCGCTGGGCCCTGAAACGAAGGGGCGGGGATTAGCCCAGGCCCCCGCCAGCGTCAAGGTGGCCTATGTGGCCGCTAGAACCGCCCTCTTCACCGAAGGGGCCAATTCGATCGGCGCGAAATAGGCGGCTGGATAATCCTCGCCGGATTCGTCGATCACCCGCACTTGGCGAAGCTTGGCCGCGACCGGGTCCGGCACAGCCTGATAGATTTTGCGCAATTCCAGCGAGACCTCGTAGCCCTCGTTGTTGACGCACACGACGAATGATTTGCTGCCTGCCATGTCAATCCAGGTAGTGCTTTATCTTGAATTCGACGCGGCCGAAGCCGCTGCCCTCGTGTAGCTCAAAGCGCCGAATGCCGCCATCCGCTAGCTTCACTCGGGCGATGCCCTTGCGCTTGCGCCAGCGCGCCGCGCCGTACACCCGACGCAGGCGCTTCAATTCTCGAATTTGCCGGCCGGTCGCGAACGTCTCGGCGTTCTCGATCGGGCCAATGATTTCGAAGTTCACCTTTGCATCCTTAGCCCGTAACTCCCGTGACTGGAAACGATGGGCGAACCGCCTGACAAAATCCTCCGGTCTGGGCTAGGGCTGGAGGGTATGAACGCCGCCGACGATCCCGTGCGCCGCAGGAGCGGCCCCTGGCGGCGGGTGCGCGAGTTCGCCGATAGCCTGGCCGGGCGGCTGCTGGGACTGACGGCGCTGGCGGTTCTGGCCGGTGAGATTTTCGTCTTCGCCCCCGCATTGGCCGGCTTTCACGAAAACTGGCTGCGCGAGCGCATCAATCTGGCGCAGATCGCCGCCATTGCGCTCGAAGTCTCTCCCGATCTCAGCATTACCGAGACGCTGGAATACGACCTGCTTGAGAACGCCGGCGTCCAGCGCGTCGCCATCCAGCGCGAGGGCGAACGCATCCTGTTGCTCGAAGCGCCCGATGCGCCCAACGACGAAACTCTGGTGCTCTACGATTATTCGCGCGCCAGCTCTTGGCAACGCTTCGGCTGGGCGGTCGAGACCTTCTTCGCGCCGCCGGGACGGACGTTGCGGGTGTTGGCGCGTCCGCGCTTTGAGAGCGGCGAGTTCATCGAGATCGTGCTCGACGAAGCGCCGTTGCGCCGGGCCGTGCACCGCTTCGCCGAGCGCTTCGCACGCGTGTCGACTTTGATTTTGATGGCGGCCGGCGCGCTCATTTATTTCACGCTGAGCGCGGCTTTCGTACGCCCGATGCGCGACTTGACCGAAGCCATCGAGCGCTTCCGCGACAAGCCGGAGGATGTGTCGATCGCCTTCCCGCGCAGCCAACGGAGCGATGAGATCGGCCGCGCCCAGCGCGCCGCCGCCGACATGGCCGAACAGGTGCGCAATTCGTTGCGGCAAAATGAGCGGCTGGCCGCGCTCGGCGCCGCGGTGGCGCGCATCGGCCACGACCTGCGCAATATGCTGGCGACCGCGCAATTGGTCGCCGACCGCATGTCGCAATCGGAAGATCCCGCCGTGCGCCAGCTGGCGCCGCGGCTGGAGCGCACCATCGATCGCGCCGCCGGGCTCGCCACCTCGACCTTGAAGTACGGTCGCGCCAACGAAGATCCTCCGGTGTTGCAAAAAACCGACGTCGCCGAGACGGTGGAGGAGGCGGCGGCGGAATCGTTGATCGGCTTCGCCGGCATCGAATTCAAGGCCGACATCGAGCCGAAGCTCGCATGCATGGCCGATCCCGATCACATGCACCGCGCGTTGAGCAATCTGCTGCGCAACGCCGCTCAGGCTATGGCCGGACACGAGCGTCGCGACAAGGTGCTTATCGTGCGCGGCCTGCGCATCGAAGGACGTTGCGAGATCGAGGTGATCGATCATGGTCCGGGCGTGCGTGAAAACTTGCGCGCGCGGCTGTTCGAGCCGTTCGTGTCGGCGGCGCCGGAAGCCGGCGGCGCCGGGCTCGGCCTCGCTATCGCGCGCGAACTCACTCGCGCCATGGGCGGAGAGTTGGAGCTCACCCGCACCGGCGCCGCGGGCTCGACTTTCCGCATGACGCTGCCGGCGGCCTGATGCGCGCGCCGGCGCCCGCGGCGAAGCGTTCGCTTCGCGCGGCGCGCGGCTCTGAGGACCGCCGGCTTCCAGCCGGCATACGGTGCTTGAAATTTGGAGCGCGCGGCCCCTGCCGCGCATGCGGGCGAGGACGCCCGCGGTCCAACCCCGATAGACTCAAGACGTGTCGCGTCTCGGCGGACCGCGGTCGCCCAGAATTTCGACCGCATAGAGCGCGCCGGCGCCGGCGTCGATGCTGAGCCGCGCATCCTCCTGGCAGAGCATGTACGGGCGCGGGCCGACATAAGCGTAATGCGCGGCCTCGCCCGGCTCGGCGCGGAAGAGCGGCGGCAGTTTCTGCGCCATTTTCTTGGCGTAGAGCGTGGGATGAGCCATGGCGTGCGCCACCGCAGCGAGCCGCAACGCCAAGCGGATATGCGCTGGCCTGATCTGGCGGCGCTTCACTTCGCGCGAGTCCGGTTGCGGCGCTGTCGACGGAGCGCGCGGCAGC